>SXGT01247377.1_pt1 | contig 99622 bp, 84 predicted proteins | sample 3176221 | NCBI WGS metagenome assembly SXGT01 (sample SAMN11356862, study PRJNA531348) | freshwater metagenome | isolation source: freshwater sample F1-120 | place: China: Fuxian Lake, Yuxi | collected 2017-12-25 | reverse complement strand
TTAAACTAGAGCGGCTGAAAATGAGGACCAAGCTTCATCATTTTGCCCTAAAGTCCAAACTCTACCTCAATGCCCTCCGCTCCGCTTTCGCCACTTTACGGGCCCTCACCCCCGTACAGGGCTCCGCGTAAGGTGAGGTAGAAAGATCGGCAGTCGCGTAATGGTTCGTCTTTGAATGGAGCGTTTCAGCCTCCCATGAGGGGTAGAAAGACCCGATTGACTGCCCGTGCCAGACGTGTATAGAGCGTTTCAGCCGCCCATGAGGGGTAGAAAGACTAGAATCACCCTCCCCGCTGTAGTGAACGCACCAGTTTCAGCCGCCCATGAGGGGTAGAAAGATCCACACGTGTCGCAGGTTCGCGGCGCGCAGGTCAGTTTCAGCCGCCCATGAGGGGTAGAAAGGTCCACATGCGGTAGCAGATGATCCAGGGTGAGCCTGTTTCAGCCGCCCATGAGGGGTAGAAAGGCGATCTCAGCCTGAAACTGGGAGATAGAGGTCTGGTTTCAGCCGCCCATGAGGGGTAGAAAGAGCTGCGTAACTCCGTGCCGGTGAGCGGGTAAGGCGTTTCAGCCGCCCATGAGGGGTAGAAAGCACGGCGACGACATGTGGTTCTCCAACGGCGACCAGTTTCAGCCGCCCATGAGGGGTAGAAAGAAGAGACCCAGTGTTGCGCTGCTGTGGCACATAGTCGTTTCAGCCGCCCATGAGGGGTAGAAAGAGCGCAAGGACCAGCGGCTGCCCGGACCGCGCAAGCAGTTTCAGCCGCCCATGAGGGGTAGAAAGACGAATCCAGCCCAGTCTACGATTGGGAGTTTCTGTGTTTCAGCCGCCCATGAGGGGTAGAAAGGCTGCCCATTGATCACGCGGCCCACCAGGCTTTTCAGTTTCAGCCGCCCATGAGGGGTAGAAAGAATACTTATCTGGACGGTTGTCTCTGGTACAAGTCAGTTTCAGCCGCCCATGAGGGGTAGAAAGATGCACAGAAAAGGGCGAACAGTACGGAACGGGAAGAGTTTCAGCCGCCCATGAGGGGTAGAAAGAATAAATCTGGAGGAGGGTGAGGAGGATGAGAGCAGAGTTTCAGCCGCCCATGAGGGGTAGAAAGATAGTGGGATCAATTCCCTGCGTGCTGCTTCCCGGATGTTTCAGCCGCCCATGAGGGGTAGAAAGAGGCTAGTGCGGCGCAAATCCGCGCCGCGTAGGTCAGCGGGTTTCAGCCGCCCATGAGGGGTAGAAAGTTTATATCTCCATTCCCCATTCTCCCATTGCGCCAGGTTTCAGCCGCCCAGGAGGGGTAGAAAGAGCCGCCGCGCGGCGCTTCTTCGTAGGCGTTAGACGGTTTCAGCCGCCCATGAGGGGTAGAAAGAGGGTCGCTTCCCTTACCGCAGGCTCCGTAAAGCCTCGCCATTCATGGCGGGGATATAAGGAGCTTGGCCCAACGGGCCAACAGGTTGAGAATACCGCAGAAATATGATAGAGGTGCAGTATGAAAAAGCCACAAGCCACAAGCCACGAGCCTGAGACTGAGTAGTGAAGCCAAGCGCCTCTTGCGGGCACTGGCGGACAAGTCAGCCAGCAGCATGACGGCCAAACTCGCAGTCATGATCCGCGACCAGGCCAAGCGGGAGAGTAGCAAGTCATGGCGCAACGCCAGACGTTCATGGACAAACGGTATCGGGGCAAGCGCAGTAAGCGCTTGCATCGGCAGATCAATGTTGGCGGTGCAATGCATAACCACTGCATTGCGTTGCATCGCCGCTACGACCGCCGGTACACAAAGCATCTGTCGCTGTATACGCTCCACGCCCACCTGGCCAAGGTGAAACGCTTGCCAAAGTATGCCTGGGGGAGGCCGCTCGGTTCGCAAGCCATCCAAGAGATAGCACGCCGCCTCGACACGGGGTATCAGCGCTTCTTCCAGCACGTGAAGGAGCGCAAAGCCGGGAAGGCCACTCGGCGGGTGGGTCCGCCCACTTTTCGCAAGATACGCAAGGCCAAATCGTTCACGTTGACGCAAGCGGGCTGGAAGCTGCTGGGCGGCAACCGATGGCAGATCGGTACGACCATCTACAAGTTTGCCAAGTCGCGGGAGCCCCTGGGCACCATCAAAACGGTGACCATCAAACGCGATGCGCTGGGCGACCTGTTCGTGTATTTTTCCTGTCTCGTTGACGTACAACCCATGGACCGAGTCATGACAGGTCACAGCGCAGGCTTTGCCTGTGGGCTGACGACGTATCTCACCGGCAGTGATGGGACGGAGTCCCACGCCCCACAACCGTTCACGCAGAGTCTGCAGGCCATCGCCACGGCCAACCGGAAGGTGGCGCACAAGGTGCAAGGCTCGTGCAATCGCCACCAGGCCAGGCGGCATCTGGCACGGGTGCACCGGCGGGTGGCGCATGTCCGCCAGGCGTTTCACTGGGATCTCGCCCATGAGTTGTGTGCGCAATACGACATCATCCGCCTGGAGACGCTCAACCTGCAGGGCATGCAAGCGCTGTGGGGCCGCACGGTGTCGGACCTAGGCTTCGCCACGTTTGTCGAGACGTTGCACCATGTCGCATCCAAAACGGGCGTCCTGGTACAGCATATTGATCGGTGGTTTCCCTCGACCACATTGTGCTCGGCCTGTCAGAACGTCAACGAGCCTATCACGCTCCGTGATCGGGTCTGGACTTGTACATTCTGCGGCGTCACACATCAGCGGGATCACAACGCCGCCATCAATATCGACCAGGAAGGGGCATCTTCCTGTGGGGGACATCCTGTCAGTCTGGCTCCGGCCAGCGTGGATGGTTGATCCTAGAATCCTCGGCCTTCAGGCTGGGGAGTATGTCAAAAGAGCGCCTGGTCACCAATGGGGAATATCTCGACTTTATGGGCGATGGGGGCTATCGTGATTTTCGTCACTGGCTGTCGGATGGCTGGGATACCGTGCAACGCCAGGGCTGGGAGGCGCCGCTGTACTGGCAGCAACAGGATGGCGTGTGGTCCGAGGCCACCCTGCGCGGCGTCCGGGCTGTGGATCCGTGCGCCCCAGTGACCCACGTGAGCTATTACGAAGCCTGCGCCTACGCGAGCTGGGCGCAGCGCCGTGTACCCACCGAAGCCGAATGGGAAGTGGCAGCGCGCCTCGCTGGGGTGGGGCCGCAGACCGGCAATTTTGTCGAGGCGCAGCATTTTCACCCGCAACCGGCGCCGCCTTCCGATGGCACGCTGTCACAGATGCTGGGGGATGTGTGGGAATGGACTGGCAGTGCCTATGCTCCCTATCCGGGCTATCGGCCCGCGGCCGGGGCGCTGGGGGAATACAATGGCAAATTCATGGTCGACCAACTCGTGTTGCGCGGGGGCTCGTGTGCAACGCCGCGGAGCCATATCCGCACCAGCTACCGTAATTTCTTTCACGCCGCGGAACGCTGGCAATTTACCGGCATCCGCTTAGCGGATGATGTCTAACTAGTGGGCGCGGCGCCATCCGCAGGAAGCGGGAGCACGCCCACACCGTTCCCCGAGGACCAGGCACCAGGCCTGTGCTGAGGGAGCAGGGCGATGCCGGCGGGCTGCCGGCGCATGGGCTGCATGAGGCCAGCAGAAGGAGCGAGACGATGCCACGATTGCCAATTCCATCCGATACGGAGGCGTTTCCCGAGGAGACGCGTGCCGCCGTGCGCCACATCCTGAAGACGCGCCAGAGTATGCCCCCACCGAGCAGCTACCTCACGTACGCTGGGCAGGCCGGGGCGCTGCTTTCCGACCTCGTCGACCACCTGCGCTACCACACCTCGCTGACCGGGGCGGAGACGGAGCTGGCGATCTGCACCGCGGCGCGGGCGGCCAACGCCGACTACATCTGGGGCGGGCACGTCCGGCTGGGCCTGCAAGCTGGCACGCGTGAAGAGGCGCTCCATGCCGTCGACATGTACGGGCCCCTGGACGGCCTAACGGCGGACGAGGCGCTGATCATTCGCTTCGGGCGGGAGTTGCTCGAGGCGAAGCAGGTCAGCGACGCCACGTTTCATGCCGTGCGGGCACGGTATGGCGAACAGGGCTTGATGGAGCTGACGGCGGTGATGAGCGTATACATAATGAACGCGAACATCCTGCAGGTGATGGACCACCGGGCGGCAGCAGACGCGCGGCATTTGACGCCACGGTAGTGCCCAACACGCAAAGTTTCTCAAGGGCTATAGAGCACAGGTCCGCACCGCCGCTTGCACGCTACGCCATGGAACGGCTCTGTGTGGCGGCACAGCCTTTGGGAGGCTTGCCCAAGGCAGCCATGGCACCTGGTCACAGGGGGCTATAGAATAAGCCTGATGTACTTGGCTACACAGCCTGCCGAGCCCCGCACAGCGCGTGCGCCAACCGCCTGGCACGTCCGGCAACGCCACGCTACACGTTGCTGGGCGGGTGGCGCACCGTGCCAGCACTGGGTGCGGCACGTACTGCAGGGCGTGGATGCGTACAAGGGAGAGACGACATGGATTTAGCGTTGCAAGGCCGCCTCGCCATCGTGACCGGGTCTAGCGTGGGGATGGGGCGCACGATTGCGCAGGTCTTGGCCAGCGAAGGGGCCCAGACCGTGGTGGCGCGGCGTGAGACGTTGCTCAACACCTTGAAGGACGAGATCGTCGCCAGGCTGCACTACCTGGCGTACTACCCAGTCAAGGCGGCACATCCTACGCTGGTCAGTGACCTGATCAATCAGGCACGGGTGAAAGCCGCTGAAGCCCTGCGCAGTGCCTTTGCGTTGCGCAAGGATGTTGCGCGCACCGTGTCTCAACCGCAGAGTGACGCCTGTCCGCCCCGCTACAACACACACACCTACCGCGTGGACTGGTCGTCGCGTACCGTGCGGCTCTCGACAACTGACGGACGGCAGACGCTGCGCTTTTCCGTACCGGCCTACGCGGAAAAATACGCGGGCTTCCCGACTGATACCGCCGATCTACTCTCCAAGCGCGGTCGATGCTATCTGCACATTGTTGTGACGCTGCCTACGCCTTGGTTGCTGTCCTCTGATGCGGTCATGGGCGTTGACGTGGGCTTGGCGCAACCAGCGGTCACGAGTACGCCGGCCTTCCTGGGCGAACGGCGTTGGAAAGACATCGAAGGCCAGCGTTTCACACTCAAGCGGCAGCTCCAACGCCAAGGCACGCCATCGGCGCAGCGACACCTGCGACACCTCAGGGGCAAGCAAGCGCGGTGTCGGCGGGACTGCGATCACGTCTTGAGCAAGCACATTGTCCAGGCATGGGAGCCTGGAGCAACCATTGTCATCGAGAACCTGACCGATATCCGCCGTCGCACGAAGAGCAAGCGCAAGACGGAAACCGCGCGGCGGGTGCATAGTTGGTCGTTCGCCCAAGTCTGTTCCTTCCTTGAGTACAAAGCCGAAGAACGGGGCTGTACGGTGGTCGCGGTGGACCCGCGTCATACCCGCAGGCGTGCTCCTGCTGCGGGCATACCGCTCGTAACAACCGTCGTTCTCGCGGTCGCTTTGTGTGTCGGTTGTGTGACTTTGCGCTGCATGCCGACCTCAATGCGGCCAGGAATATTGCGGCCCAGTACCATGCCAGCCTCGGTACATCTGGGGCTGACGCGCCGTCGTCAATCGGCGTAGCGTTTCCGGTCCGGCCTGCCGTGCGTCAGCACGTCTCACCGGAGGTGAGAGACAAGCCGCCTGCTTTAGCTGGCGGTCGTTGACGGAGGAGAGCCAGCGCGCCTACGCCACGCAGATTCCGCTGGGCTATTGTGGCGATCCCGAGGACATGGCCTATCTGGTGGCGTTTCTCTGCTCACCCAAAGCCCGCTATATCACGGGAGAGCGCATCCACGTCGATGGCGGCCACCGCCGTGCCTATTAACGAACCGAGGGGAGGTCCAACCGTGCGTCACACCGAGACACTGCGTACACTGATCCAGGCGCCTGCACTTCTGGTGATGCCAGGGATTTTTGACGGGTTTAGCGCCCGTCTGGTCGAGCAGACGGGCTTTGCCGCGGGATTTATTTCGGGCGGGGGCTTGAGTGAAACGCTGCTGGGCTACAGTGATGTGGGGCTGATGGGCTTTGAGCTGAACCTGGCAGCAGTGACGCGCCTGGTGGCGTGCTGCTCCCTGCCGTTACTCGCCGACGCCGATACGGGCTATGGCAATGCCGTCAACGTGTATCACACGGCGCGGGCCTTCGAGCAAGCCGGACTGGCCGGCTTGATGATCGAGGACCAGACCTGGCCGAAGCGCTGTGGGCACATGAGCGGTAAAGAGGTCATCCCCGCTGAGGAAATGGTCGAAAAAGTACACGCGGCCTGCGACGCCCGGCGCGATCCTGCCTTTGTGGTCAAGGCCCGTACCGATGCCTTGGCCACCCACGGCCTCGATGAAGTGCTCCGCCGCCTCAGCCTCTACGCTGACGCCGGGGCGGATCTGCTGTTTGCCGATGCCCTGGTGTCTGAACAGGACATTGCGACGGTGGCGCGCCATGTGCCCAAGCCGCTCTGCGTGAACATGGGTTTTGGTATTCGGAGCCGCTCGACCACCCCACTGGTTTCTCCCGCGCGTCTCCAGGAGCTTGGTGTGGCCGCCGTGATCTACCCCCGTCTCCTGACCGCCTGTGCGATCCGGGGGATGCAGCATGGCATCGCGACGTTGCGTGAGGCGATGCAGCGTCCCACGGTGCTGGAGCGACCAGATCTGGCGGTGTCCTTTGAGGAGCTGAACGCCCTGGTGGGCTTTGCCGAGGTGCAGGAGCGCGAACGGCGCTATACGCCGAAGGCCATGTAGGCGAGGATCGCAGCAGACGACAGGGGAACCGTGTGCCCGGGCTAACGGGTGGCTGCGCAGCACCAAGGCCATCGAGAGCCTCATGCCAGCCCCTGGCCATCACGGTGCGCTCCACGGTCTCCCGCTCCACGCCATGCCAGGATGCCTGCCACCGCGTGGCCAACGCCCACACGCCCGCTTCGCCTGGCGCGGCATGCTCCGGTGTACTGCCCCAGACGCGTTACGGGGCAGGGCATTCTGGCGGCGTGACTGTCTTCGAGAGGATCCGGGCAGCGGGGCGGCCAGCCCGCCACCACCGTTTCCGGGTGACGCTGCAGCAGGGCCCCAGTCTCTCCAGCGCGGCTGCCGCAGGTCTGGATCTACGAGCGCGCCCTCGCGGTACACGAGACAGTGCTGGGGCCCGAGCATCCTCAGACGGCAGGGAGTCTCAACCACCTGGGGATTTTGCTGCAAGCGCAAGGGGAGGTGGCGGCGGCGCGGCCCTACTATGAGCGCGCCCTCGCGGTGCACGAGAAAAAGCTGGGGTCCGAGCATCCCCAGACGGCGCTGAGCCTCGGTGTGGTTACGCGACGCCGATGTAGGCCTGCTGACCGTAGAGGCGCGTCGCATCCGGGAGCAGGTGCAACAGCGTGGACCTGGTGTCAGCCCTCCAGAGGCGGATACAGACCCAGTACTATCCAGAGCTGGTGGGCCTTCAGTACGCAGGACACGTTGAGCCGGAGGGCTGCGACGGTCGCTCGGCCCACAGGGCTCAGGCCAGCGAGGGTCACCCCTTTGAGCCCGTGCGACCTCCCTGGGTCTCCTCAGGCATACACTGCCGAGGCCGTGAGCCCCTCGGAGTCGCTCAGCACCTGCGAGACGACGCGGCTAAATTCGGCCCGCAAGAAGGGCTTTTGCAAGTAATGACAGCCAGTGCCCTGTAAGAACTGATGGTTCTCCTGACTCACGGTGTCCCCGGTAGAAAACATTAAGCGGGAGAGTAACGTAGGATACGTGCTCTCGATCAGTTGATATATCTGTCGCCCATCCATCTCGGGCATTTTCATGTCGCAGATGATGAGATCGTAGGCTGCGCCAGGCATGGTTGTGGCGAGTTTCTTGCTGGCCTCCTGCCCTGAAAAGACCGCTTCGGCCTCATGCCCAAGTGACTGCAGCGTGGAGACCACCATCTGCGCCAGATACGGTTCATCATCAATGACCAGCGCTTTCTTGGTGGCCGTAATCGAAGGGTGTACCGCAGCATGTGGGACGCTCGGTGGCACAATATCGGTGATAATGGGGAGCGCAATCGTAAACGTGGCCCCTGCGCCAGGAGGACTCGTGGCGGTGATGTCCCCGCCATGTTCCTTGATCAGTCCGTACGACAGGCTCAGCCCTAACCCGGTGCCTTGCGCCCTGGTCGTGTAGAAAGGATCAAAGATCCAGCGCAGATGCTCCGCGGGGATTCCTGGTCCGGTATCCGTGATCTTGATATAAATCCAGTCACGGTCATGTGATGTGCTTATGGTCAGATGTCCGTGGCCCTGATGCTCAGTCATCGCGTGGTACGCGTTGCTCAGAATATTCACCAATACCTGCTGAATCTGATACCTGTCAGCCATGGTCCATGGGAGATTCTCTTCCAGGGAGGTGGCCGTCGTAATGTTGTTTACCTTGAGCTGATAGGCCAGGAGGTCTAGGGTCTGCAGACAGAGGGTCTTGAGATCAAGATAATCTTTTTCCAGCTTCTTCTTGCGGGCAAAACCCAGGAGATTTTGCACGATATGATGACACCGCATCGCTTCTTGGTGGATCTTTTCCAGCATGGCGCACGCGTCCGGCGAGCAGTCGTTAAATTCCGTCAGAAGCTCCGCATACCCGAGTACCGAGGTGAGCGGATTGGTAATCTCGTGGGCAAAACCAGCAATTAACTCACCCAGGGCTGAGAGCTTCTCTGTTTGGATCAGCTGCTCCTGGGCGGAATGCAGAGCCAGCAGGGACTGCTGCAGCTGCTGATTGGTGTCTACCAGATCCTGGGTGCGCTCTGCCACCCGTTGTTCCAGTGTTTCCGTATGCTGTGCCAGGGCACGCTGGAGTCGCACTTTTTCAAAAGCCCGCTCCAGGGAGAAGATGATCATGTCGATCTCAAAGGGCTTGGCGATATAATCATACGCCCCCTTACGTAAGGCTTCGGTCGCCGATTCCGCAGAGGCATAGCCCGTGATGACAATCGTCTGGGTCTCAGGGCTATGCGCCGCGACATGTTCCATGACCTGAAAGCCGTTGATGCCCTCCATCATGATATCGGTGATGACCACATCGTAAGGCTTCTGGCTCAGGAGCAGGATGCCTTCGTGCCCATTTGCCGCCGTCGAAACAGTGTAGCCCTCACTTTCTAACAGCACCTGCAGATTGCGGCGGAGCCGTTGTTCATCTTCGATCACTAAGATTTTGCCGTTCATAGGTGTCCTCCCTTTCGTACATCTTCATGCACACTGTCAGCTACCGTCTCTGGCACGTAGGCTGGGAGCACGATGTGAAAGGTTGTGCCCTTGCCAACCTCACTCTCGACGACAATATCGCCATTGGCACGGCGGATAATGCCAAACGATACCGCCAACCCTAGCCCCATCCCACGCTCAGTCTCTTTCGTAGTAAAGAAGGGGTCAAACAGGCGGCTGAGAAACTCCTCCGAAATGCCGCACCCCGTGTCGGTGATGTCAAGATGAATCCCTTGTGCATCCTGTGTCGTCTGGATCAAGAGGTGTCCGCCAGTGGGCATCGCATCCTCGGCGTTGCGGACCAAATTCAGGATGACCTGCTTCAAGTGATCTGTAGACAGATGCACCGGGGGTAAATCCGGCTCCAGCACCATCCTGAGCGCCACCTGCTTGTCGCGCAGGTTGTATTCCAGCACCTGCTGCATGCCGCCGAGGACCGTGTTGACTTCTACAGTCTGCTGCGGGTGGATCGGGCGTGAGAACGCCAGCAGCTCGTGAATAATGCGGGCGACCCGGTTGATCTCTTCTTCCATCATCTGCAAATTTGTTTGGGCGATTTCATTGGTCTGGCTATGTTTACTGATGATACGGATGGTTGTCTTCAGGATCGCCAGAGGGTTATTGACTTCATGCGCCACTCTGGCAGCGAGATGCACGATTTGTTGCTGCGTCTCCTGTAAGCGCAGATTGGCCTCCTGCAAGTGCCCTTTCTCAGCGGCGAGGCCTGCCAGGTGCTCCTGCAACGCCAGACGCATCTGCTCAAAGGTGGAAGCGAGATAGCCAATCTCATCCTGTGTATCTACCTCAATAGGCTGGTCATACGAGCCCCGAGCCATGGCGCGTACGGCGAACATCAAGTGCCCGATAGGGCGGGCAATCCGCGTCGCCAGTACCACCGCCAGCACGGCGCTGCTGCCCGTGGCGAGCAGCCCGAGCAGAAAGAGGTTACGCCGGCTTTCCGCGATGGTGATATAGGCCCGCTTTAGCGAAAAGCCGAGCCGGATGGTGCCCCATTTCTGCGGACTCCCGGCCACATAGACTGGAACAGCCACATCATAGCCGGGGTCATGGCTCTCTGGCAGACTGAGCGTCTGGACCAGGGGTTGTTTCGCCTGGAGCGCCCGCTTGCTGATGGGGTCCGCGAGCCGTTGTCCCTGGAGATCATCGCGCCTACTGTAGGCAGCCACCTTCCCGTCGCGGACATGCACCACCGCATAGACCACGTCTTCGTCGCTGCGGGTGATCTGTTCCATCACCTGTTCTAATTTGGCAAAGTTGTAGCTAAAGAGATACCCTTCGCTGAGGGCGGCCAGACTCCCGCCAAGAGCCAGCGCCCGCAAGCGTGTTTGCTCAAGAATGGCCTGGCGCTGCTGGCCATCTTGCATCACGGTGACCGCGCCCATCAAGACCACGACCAGAGTGACGATGGCCAGAATGTATTTCGCGCGCAAACTGCTACGCACGAGATCGAGCACACGGCGCAGGGGACTGCCCAGGACAGGCAGGGGACACTCCGGCACCCCCGGCTCCGACCCCAGCCTAGACCACTGCGTGGCGTAGCTAACGACTGGGCTGTACATGCGATGTGACTCCCTGCGTGTTCTCAACGGGGCGTTGCTTCAGCCAGATTTTATGCATGGACATCCAGCGCTCGCCCAGTAGACTAATCTCGATCCCCTGCACGTAGGGTTGATACAGATGTTCAAAAACGTGGTTGTGCTGCGGAATCCACGGTGCATCCTCCATCACTAGCCGTTCCGCCTGGTGATAGAGCAGAGTCCGTTGGGTGGTATTGTCCTTTTGTCGCGCCTGGTCGAGTAAGGAATCGACCGCGGAATTACGATAGAACATATAGTTAGCCTGACCGGTGGAATGCAGCAACGGCGTAAAGAAATTGTCAGGATCGGGGAGATCGGCATACCAGGCGACCCGAAACAGCGCCAGTTCGCCTTGCCGCAGCATCGCGTCGTAGGTCGTCCAATCGGTCGCGTAGCGTAGTTGCACGTGGATCCCCAGCGCCTGCCGATAGCGTTGATACGCCTCTAATTCGGCCTTGGTACTGGCCGCTTTGGACACCGTCCACAGATCCACCACCGGGAAACCCACTCCATCAGGATAGCCGGCCTTCGCCAGGAGTTGCTTGGCCTTGCTGGGATTGTAATAGTAGCCGCGCAGATCGGGATCATGACCCGGCATACCGGGCGGCAGGACGCCTGTCGCAGTCACACTCCCCATTTTGGTGATTTCATGGACGATCTCGTCCTTATTCACGGCGTAGTTGAGGGCTTGCCGCACGCGCTTATCATCAAACGGCGGCCGTTGCATGTTAAAGCCAATATAGAGCAGCCCCAGGCTCGGTTTTCGGACCATTTGATACTTTGCATATTGCGTATTGGCGTGAATGTCCTCTGTCTTCTCACTGGGGATCACGGTCTCGTCGAGGTCGCCCGCGAGAAAAGCAGTAAAGGCATCCTCAAACTTCGTCCCGAGCGTGAACACGATGGCATCCAGATACGGCCGTCCATCGTAGTAGCGATCGTGGGCGGCCAGGACAATCTCTTTCCCCGGCTCCCAGCGCACAAATTTGAATGGCCCCGTGCCCACCGGAGCCTGGGCAAAGCGCTCTCCGAGCCGTTCGACTTCTTCCTGGGGCACGACCGCAGCATTCGCCAAGCCCAGGACTGTCAAAGAGGGACCAAACGGTTCGTCGAGCGCGATTTCCAGCGTATACAGGTTCAACGCTTTCAACCCCGTAATACTGGCCGCTTGCCCCGTGAGCAACGCTTCGGCTCCCTGGATGTGGCGAATGAGGTTTAGGACCGGGCCAGCTTTGGCGGTTTTCAGCAGGCGGGTGAAGGAATACACGAAATCCTGGGCCGTCACCTCCCGCCCATGATGAAACTTCACACCACGGCGTAGGGTAAACGTCCAGACACGGCCATCCCGGGACGCTTCCCAGAACTCGGCGATGGCGGGTATAGGCTTGAGATGGGCATCGAACTGCACCAATCCATCGAAGAGCTGACGCACCACCGGACGGCTATAGACATCTTGTACCAAGGCCGGATCCAGGGTGGCCGGGTTGTTGTCCAGAGTCCGACGGTACGTCCCCCCAAATTTGCCTCCCGGTTCCAGCATCCCCCGGAATTGCGCTAGGCTGGGACGGGGCAAGAGCAGGATAGCCACAATCCAGAGGGAGACTATGAACATCCTAGGGCATCTTGTTGACATAGATGTATCCTCCATGACGTATCCTCCATGACGTATCCTCCATGGTGTTCCTGACGGCCCACTCATCGTGGCCTACGACCAGCGCCGCTCCGCGCTGCGGCACGGCGCTGGAGAGAGGAGACGAGCCTCCAAAGGCCGCTGGGCTCTGGCGTGGCGCCCGAGGCGCAGCCTTTGCAAGCTCGTCTCGTGGACAGATCCCTTATGGAAGTCCTAATACGGCTCGAATCATACGCTCCACGTTGATGAGTCCAGCCCCCTGTTGCGTTGCCGGCACGCCAAGATCTGTGGCGGTCGTCTGCATGAGGGTCAGCATCTGCGCCGGCGTCAGTCCCGGCACCACCTGTAACACCGTGGCAATAGCCCCGGTGGCATGCGCCGTTGCCTGACTGGCGCCGCTGCCATAGGCATACTGGGCGCCCATGAGCGTAGAAAAAATCTTCCCCGTCACACTGGAGCCACCAGGCGCCGCCAGCGTGATCTCCGGCCCAACCCGGTTATAGGTGGCGATATGGTCGTACATGTCGGTGCCCGCTATGGCGATGACTTCAGGGTAACGGCCCGGATATTTGACACCACCCTGGCGTGGATCCTGTGCCATAGTACAGACGGAAGTGCTATCCCCACCGGAGTCATCCCCACCGGAGTCATCCCCACCGGAGTCATCCCCACCGGAGTCATCCCCACCGGAGTAATTACCCGTGGTCACCTTGCACTGATTGCCCGCGGAAGCCACGAGAATGATCCCGGCTTCGTAGAGCTCCTGGATAGCCTGCTCCAGTAGCGGACTCCCTTCATCAAAAGACAGGCTCATATTGACCACCTGGATGTTGTTGGCCAGCACCCAGTCCAGGCCGTTGAGTAGATCGGAGAGGTAGCCGGCACCCGTGTTATCGAGCACCTTGACCGCGGAGATGAGGGGATGCTGTACCGCACCGATGATCCCCTGGCCATTCATCGCGGCTGCGATGATGCCCGTCATGTGCGTGCCATGGCCGTTGTCATCCTGATAGTTGGCCGGATTCCCACCGTTGAGGGCATTAAACCCGCCAACGATGGAGGACTGCAGCTCGGGATGGGTTAGATCAATCCCAGTGTCAAGCACCGCGATGCGTACGCCTGTCAACCCCAGCCCGGCCAGCAACTGGCGGGCCGCCGGGACGCCCATGTTCTGCTGCCCCCAGTCATACATCTCGACCGTCGGGGGTGGCGCCGGGGTAAAGGTGATCACACCGTCTCCATGCATCGGCAGGTCATCGTAGATAGCCTTCACTTTGGAGTGCCGCCGTAGGGTTTTCACCATGTGCTCGGGCATATCGGTCACCAGACCATGAAAGCGCTTGACCCGATTCCGTGCTTCACCGCCATGTTGCTGGACCACCGCGTGGCGCTCCCCATCAGGTATAGCCTCCCGGAATACCACGATCTTGCGTTGCTTCCCCGCTACCCCCAGGTTTGGAGGGGCAGCGAAAGCTACTCTCGCTCCTAAGACTATCGACACAATCATACAAAAACTCAACCAGAGCTGTCGCCCCATGAACATTTTTCCTCCAGCCTCCAGCGGGCGTATGGATCTCTCGGGTATCACACGCAAACTGTTGTCCTGTAGCATATTTTTTTCCATTTCTTCTTAAAGAGATAACAAAAAAATAACCATAACCTTTATTTATTTACATGGTTAGATACTTATATGATGCTCCTTTGTTTTGTGATATACCATGCATTGCCTCGCACATGCCTCAAGTAGGTTCCACCATAGACCTTGCCTATTGGCATTTGCTATTGACAATTTAAGCAATAGGGTCTTGAGACAGATGTGCCACCAGCGCAAGAGGCTCATTGTAGGGCCAGCAAGGGGCGTGTGAGCCGAGAGGCGCAGGAGGCACCAGTACGCTTGGGAAGGCACGGTGCACCACAGGTGCACGGACAGGAATACCGGCTTGTGAGGAAACGTCCTGCGGCGACGCAGAGGCGGTCGTGCCGTCTCTGGGAAGGTTGCACAGGCTCTGCTGCGCGTGCCAGTTGTTGCGGAGCAGTGTGCCACCGGCGCGGCCTCTCCCCTTTTGCCCCGTACGACCTCCCGCTATGCTATCATCATGCTCACAGGAAGGAGGAAGAACGTTATGCCTGGACCATTCGAAGACCACGTTGACTTGGCGACGCTCGCCAAGGAGGAGCGCCTCGCCCGCATGCGCCATTCGGCGGCCCACGTGCTGGCTGAGGCCATGCTCGATCTGATGCCGGAGGCCGCACTTGGTATCGGGCCACCGATTGATACCGGCTTTTACTATGACTTCCGTCTGCCCCGCCCGCTCACGCAGGACGATCTGGCGTGGCTGGAAGACCGCATGCGGCAATCCATCACGCGCCAGCATGCCTTTCAGATGGCGGCCATTACCCGCGCCGAAGCCGAAGCGCGCTGGCAGCACCAGCCCTTTAAGCTCGATTTGTTGCACGACATCGCCGATGACCACATCACGCAGTGTACGCATGCCGCGTTTACGGATCTGTGTCGCGGCGGACACGTCAATCACACCGGCGAGATTCCGGCCTTTAAGCTCATGAGCATCGCTGGGGCATACTGGCGCGGCAGTGAAAAACATCCCATGTTACAGCGCGTCTACGGCGCCCTATTCGAGAGCCAGGCGGAACTCGACGCCTATGAACAGCAGCTCGAAGAAGCCCGCCGGCGCGATCATCGCCGTATTGGCCGCGACCTCAAACTCTTTGACGTCATTGACGCGGTTGGCCCAGGACACGTGATCTGGCTCCCGGCGGGTGCCACCATTCGCCGCGAGTTACAACGCTGGATCGAGGATCTGGAAATTGAGCGTGGCTATCAACACGTCACCACTCCAGTGGTGGCCAAGCGTGCACTGTATGTGCGCTCGGGACACTGGGACCATTACCGGGAGGCGATGTACCCGGTGATGGAGCGTGAGGGCGAGGAGTATGTGCTGCGCCCGATGAATTGCCCGAGTCACATCATGATCTACGAGGGCAGCCAGCACTCCTACCGTGAGCTGCCCATCCGTATTGCCGAATTGGGGAATATGCACCGCTGGGAAAAGTCGGGCCAGGTCACCGGCATGAGTCGCGTGCGGATCATGACGCTCAACGATGCCCATATCTTCTGTGCCGACATTGCGCAAGTCGAGCAGGAAGTCGCCGGGGTACTCCAGCTCATGGAAGAGGTGTACGGCGTCCTGGGACTGAAAAACTACACCTATCGTCTATCGCTGGGCGACCCCAACGATCACGAGAAGTACGTCGACAACCCCTCGATGTGGGAAGCCGGAGAAGCCTTGTTACGGCGCGTCATGCAGGGTATGGGTCTGGAGTTCCACGAGGCGGCAGGCGAGGCGGCATTCTATGGTCCGAAAATCGATGTGCAGTTCAACACAGCGCAGGGCAAGGACGAAACGCTCGTCACCGTGCAGGTAGACTTCCATCTGCCGGCGCAATTTCAGCTGGAATATGTCGCCGAAGATGGCAGCCGGGCGCGGCCGATCATGGTGCACCGTGGGGTGATTTCGACGCTGGAACGCATGGTGGCCCTCCTGATTGAGGAATACGAGGGCAACTTTCCGCTGTGGTTGTCGCCCACGCAGGCCATGGTCATTCCCATCGCCGACCGCCATGTGCCCTATGCCCAGGAGGTGGCGGCGCAGCTCAAGGCGCAGCGCCTACGTGTCGAGGTGGATAGCCGCAGCGACCGCATGAACGCGAAAATTCGTGACGCGCAGTTACGGAAAATTCCGTACATGCTGGTCGTGGGTGACCGGGAAGCCGCGGCCCAAGCCGCCGCCCTGCGGGTGCGCGGGGGGAAGGATCTCGGGGCCATGCCGGTGCTGGAGATCGTCGAGAAACTCCGCGGCGAGCGTGACACCAGGGCGCTCGTACCGTAGACCCACGCAGTCGTAAGGCCGAGAGTCAGGCTGTCAGGCCGACGCAGGATGCTCTAGGGGAAGAAGCCCAGACGGCTGCCCAGATCGAGCCCCAGACAGTGCAGCACGGTGCCCACCCCCAGGTGTTGGCGTTGCCGTAACGGCCGAGGTTGGGGGCTGGACAGATCCGTGTCGAGGATGGTGCGATACCAGGGGCATAGCCCCCGTGGCAACTGCTGCAGGGGAAAATACCGCGCCTGGACACTATCCTCGTCCTGGGGCTGTGGCGTCCCACCCTGCGGACGACCGAGGTACACTGGCGCCCAATGCGCCCGAAAGCCCGTGCGCTCGTACCAGCCCAGCAGCTCAACAATTGCCACCTGCACACCGGTCTCTTCCCAGACTTCCCGCCGAACAGTCTCTTCCGGCGTCTCCCCTGGTGCCATGCGCCCGCCTGGCAGTTCCCAGAAACGCGGGCTGGCCCGCTGCACCAGCAGCACCTGACGCTCATGCAGGATGAGCGCCTGCGGGATGATCGGGGGCGGGTCACGCCGCAGCACGGGCTTGAGGAGATCGTGCCAGTAGGCGTGGAGTGGGCGCGGCATACGTGCTCCTCCGGCGCGTGGGGGCCGCCGCGTGGCCTGGGCGTCGTCTGCGGCCTATCAGATTGCCGCTCGTAGTACTCTAGCTAGAGCACCCCGTGCTTAGCTGAGGGTGAAGCGAGCGTTGTGCGGTGAGCGCAACAGCGTTGCTCTTGCCGTCCGTGCATCGTACACTTCCACCATGAGCTATAGGACGATAGAAATACATCGGATGCCTAGAACAGCCACGGAGTGGCACACGTTCACCGCGTCTCGCAAGGAAGCCGCTCGCCTGTGGAGTGACCTGGTTGAACGACACCACCGACTGCGTAGGCTTCACCTCAAGTGGCCCAGCAAGAGCCGGTGGGCGAGATGGTGTAAGGGGCGGTATCCAGGGTTGAGCGCGCAGAGTACCCAACAGATTATCGGGGAGTTCTGTGAGGCGGTGAACAGTACGCGGCAGTTGCGCAAGAACGGCCATAAGGAAGCCCGCTACCCCTGGAAACGCCTGCGGTACCGCGATGTCGTGTACACCAACCAGGATGCCAGACTCCGAGACGGCAAGCTCATCCTGCCCCACGGCGCCAGTGGCACCTTGCGTATTTCCATGCCTGTGGCGCTTCCTGGTAGACTGATGGAAGTGCGTATCAGTATGGCAGCGGTGCGGCTCATTTGTGAAATTCCAGATGCTCCCCGGCCACAGAAGATAGTTATCGGCGTAGACCTTGGGGTGAATACCCTCATTGCTGCTACTGATGGCGAGAAGGCCATTCTGGTCAGTGGCCGTGGAGCAAAAGCCACAGTGCAATACAGAAACAAACGGCTGGCGTCGTGCAGCCATGCGCAAAGCGCCAAGACGAAAGGCTCTCGGCAGTGGAAGCGCTTGCAAAAGCGCAAAGCGAGGATGCTGGCGAAGACGCATTGCAGGATGCGTGACTTGACCCACAAAGCCACGCGCAAAGTGGTGGAGGCTTTTCCAGACGCCACGTGCTTTGTCGGGAAGCCGTTTAACGATGCCGCACACACGATCGGACGGAGGCAAGCCCAACAGGTCAGCAGTGCCTGTAATCGCCAGATCATCGGACAGTTGGACTACAAGACCGCTGGGGCGATTGAAGTCGATGAACATTATACCTCGCAAACGTGTCCCGTATGCGGGGAGCGGAACAAGGGCCGGCGGATATACCGCTGTCGCAGATGCGGACAGACGGCACCGCGTGACGTCATTGGCAGCGTGAATATCCTGGCTGTCGGTCAACATCATTCCCTTATTCCCGGTCGTAGCGTACCAAACGCTGTCATATGCGTGCATCCTGTCAAGTATCCTGGCTTGTCGCCAGGTAGTTCAGGCGGACACCCTGCAAGTAGCTTGGGCTTGTCCCAAGAAGCTCCGCCTAGATCGCTTCTCAGCGATTAGGGGGAGCGTGTCACTGATGAATCTCCGGGTCCGTCTGATGCACGCGCAGGCGAATGGTATACACCCCGTCGCCCGTGAGAATGCTATGGCGGGCAAACAGACGGCCCTCCTGCCAGTTGGTTAAGCCCAGCTCCGGGCGCTGCAAGGCAAACTGGCCATCGAGCCAGCGCGTCAAGCCGTTGCCAACACACGGGGCCTCGACGGTGCGGAAGAAGCGCTCATGGGCTGCCGGGTCTTGACTCACCAGTGAAGCGACAAAGCGCGGGCTGTAGGTGTTGCACAGGGCCACCGCTTCCTCGGTATCACGCACCACCGTCAGCGTCACCTCCGGCGTGCCCTCCCATTCCCATTCATGACCGAGTTGCTCGGCGGCAATGCGCGCTACTAGCACTTCCTCGACCACACCCTCGGCCCGTTGCATGCGCGCCGTGGTCTGAAACAGCGCTGGCGGGATGATACCCTCGGCCTGGGGCGTGACGTGCAGCTTATAGGCATATCCGAGCTTCTCCCCCCGCGCTGTGAGACCCGCCAGCACTGCTGGCGCCAGTTCGGCGGCCCGGCCTTGTGGTAGGCAGACGACGTTGAGCGTATTGCACACCTTGCGGTCGGTAGAGTGGAAGACCACCTGGCGCAGATAGGCCGCATCAGCGGTGTCGTCCACCACCATCCAGGCCCCACCGGTGCCGTGCAGGCTTACCGGAATACCGGCCTGCCGCGCAATCGCCCCCAGTTGGGCTACGGCACTGCCCGAGCCGCGGGCCACCGCCAGGGCCACGTCGCGCTGGCTGAACAGCGCCCAGCCAGCGGCGCGTTCGGCACTGTCCACCAGCACCACGGCGCCTGCGGGGAGTCCGGCCTCGGCCAGGGCCGGTTGCAGCGCGTGGGTGGCAATGGCCCGCGCCGTGCCGAGGGCGTCACTGCCGATGCGCATCACTGCGGTATTGCCACTACGCAGCACGCCAGTAGCATCGGCAAAGACGTTGGGACGCCCCTCGAACACAAAAGCAATGACCCCCAGGCCGTCCGCCACTTGTTCCACGGTCCAGCCCGGATGTGCGATCCTGTCCAGCACCTGACCGCGCCGTGGGGGCAGCGCACGCCACTGTGCCACGGCTTCCAGCATGCGGCGGCGCATGCGCGTATCGGCCAGCAAACGGGTGGTGGAGCGCCCACGCGCCTGGGCTGCGGCCACGTCGTGGGCATTGGCGGCAGCAATCTGGGCCCACACGCTCTCGTCAGCCAGACGCCCGTTAAAACGGTCGTAGAAGCGGTCAATCTGCGTCTCTTCCACGGCACGCAGGGTTACAAAGGCGGCTCGGGCTTGCGCGACCGCCTCAGCGACCAGCGTCTGCTGCGCTTCTGGGATATGTAAGACACTCCCGTCCGTCTGCACGACGACCAGGTGATCACCCGGTCGAAAGGCAGCGGCGATGGCGTCCGGCACGCGGGTGTACTTGTTGCCACCGTAGGGCACCAGCATGCCGGGCGACAGGGCGGTTAGCATATCAGCAGTGGACATACGGTCATCCTTTCATGGGCCTGGCCCATAGGTGGCACGCCAGCGTACGTGCTGGCGCCACAAGATCCTGCGGCTCCCTCTCCCTCGGGGTGAGGGATTTTACCTGTTGGCTCGTAGTCTGCGCCCAGGTTCTTAGGCCTCGCCCTGCAGGTCGAGTTCGGCAAACAAGGTCGGCAGCGGCAGGCGAAACCCCGGCAAGACACTCCCCCCGTCCAGGGTCGCCTCGGCGTGCAGGAGCGTCGCCTGCGCAGGGGAGGTGAACACCTCGACCGTCCGGCTCTGGGGATCGATCTGCCACAGGAGCTGCACGCCAGCGTCAAAATATTCCTGGCGCTTGCGGGCCATTTCCCCGGCCGTATTCCCAGCGCTGAGCACTTCGACGGCGAGATTGGGGGCGACGTCGGGGATGGGTTCGCTGGGGATGCGGCGGTTGGGCAGACGCTCCCAGGCAATAAAGGCGACATCGGGGATACGCACGAGGCCCGCAGCGAGCCGCATCATGCCCGCTTCGCCGGTGACGATACCGAGACGGCGCGGGATGACGAAGCCGCGCAGGAGATCAATCAAGGCACACGCTAGCAGCGACTCGCGAAATCCCATAGCTTTCTCCACCAAAGTCCCATCAAGCAATTCATACAAGCGCCCCTCACGGTCATGAATAGCCAGCACATCCGCTTCCGTGGCAGTGCCCATGGCCGGGCGGAAGCGGATGCGGCTGGGCGGCATGTCTCCCAGGTGCTCCAGCACCTCTGCCAGGGTCTCGCTGACGGTGGTGGTCATTTCTGCGGTCGTCATAGAACATTCCTTCTCCGTCCCTCGTGCACTTCCATAGATCCTCTTGGGCCCTGGTCTGTTCCTGGGAGCGCGGGCGTCCCGCCCGCTCCGAAGAGGCGGGCAGGATGCCCGCGCTCCCATGGCAACCTGCTCACGGCCGACAGTGCGGGCCCTACGGCACCAGCGCTACCGGGAAGTCCGGCGTGCTCGGTGGTTTGGTGGTGGTGGGCGTCTGCTTGCCGCCGGTGAGTTCCTTGACGCGCTCCGACAGGTACAGGTCGAGCATGTTGACCGTGATGCGCCCCTTCTTGCCGTAATCGGCCTGGCCCGTTAAACCTTCGACCAGGGCCTTGGTAAAGGCGCCATTACCCCACGCCGGGTTTTCCAGCGAGAACTGCTTGCCGGTGGAGGCGGCAAACACCACGGCGCCATCTTCAGCGCTGGCCAGTGCGTTGATCACCCCGGTGATATGCAGGGGGGCGCGGAATTTACCGCTGCCCATGACGTTACCCGAATGGCAGGTATCGAGGAAGAACAGCACTGTGCCGGCCAGAGTCGCCACGGTATTTTTGGAATCGCTCGCCGCCACGCCGGCGCTTTTCAAGCGCTCAGGGTCCACATTCGCCGGCAGGAAATAGTACACGCCATTAGCATCCTTCACCCCATGCCCGGCGACAAACAGCGCTGCGACATCTTTGTCGGTGGTCTAGCGCTCCAGCCAGGTGAGGCCATCGAGCCCGGCATCGCGGTTCGCCTGGGCGTCGGTGAGCAGGCGCACCTCAACGTCGCGGTACAGTTTCCCGTGCTGGCGGCGCAGGGCGGCGCTGAGGTCCTGGGCGTCTTTGGCAGCAAAGTCGAGGTTGAGGCTGGGTTGCTGATAGCGGCTGACGCCGACGGCCAGGACGTAGAGCTTGGGCTTGGCGACAAATTCCGCCTGAGCCGGCGGCGCGCCTTGCCAGCGCAGGCGGATGGTCGAGGGCACGCTGACGGCGTAGCGGTTTTTGGCGATGATCGAGACCTCGACATCACGCGGTGGGATGGGCACGGCGATCTCCTGCTCCCTCTCCCCTGGCGTGGTTAGACCGATGCCCCGGGGTTGCCCTGCCGGGCGGCCATCGACCAGGCCCTTGATGGCAGTCACCGGCTCGCCCGAGGGCGAGCGCAAACTCAAACGCACCGTGAGCTGCGGCGTCGAGACCGTGGCGTTGTCCTGCGGCGTGAGGATCTGCACCACTGGCGGCAGGCGCTGCTGCAGCGTCACCGTCTCCTGACGCCGATTGGCCTCGGCGTTGGCCGGGCGCACGGCTTCGGCTTCGTCGCTGGACTCCAACACACGTGCCACCACGCCCGGGCGATAGAAGGTGTTGCGGAACTGGCCGACCGGGAAGAAGTCGGCTTCCTGGTCGCGCCCCCGGTTGACGTGCCAGCCGATGAGGTCTGCGGCGCCGGGGGAGGCGTCGTAGTAGCCCGAGGGCGTCCACAGCACCCGGCGTTTGCGGTCGTTATGCGGGAACAAGGTGAGCAGCTCCTGGCCGTCGTGCAGGCGGTACCAGCGGATGGTGCCATCGCCAAAGGCTGCCACGGCGACCGGCGCCTGGCTGGCGAGGTTGACGCTCCAGGCCACGCCGGGGATGGCGGCCTGCCACAGCTCGGCACCACGACGGTCGAACAGGCGCAGGCGATACTCCGTCCCAAGTAGGAAGCGCTGGTGGTCAGGGGCGATGGCCAGGCTGCGGGAGATTTCGTAGGGTAAGAGCTTCAGGGGCGTGCCATGGAGGCGCGGGGTGGTGGTGCCTTGCCAATCGTGGATCTCCAGACCAGGGGCCGTGGTCCGCGGCGCTACCAGGGTGCGGTCTGCAGCAGGCGCCAGGGTGAGGACGCGGTCGCGCACGGCAAAGCGAGCCAGCGTCTTGCCCTCGTACTCATAGCCAAACTGCACGGTGCTGGCATCGGGCGCCAGTTGGAAGCCCTTCAGGAGGTCACGAAAATCCGCTGTGGCGGCCCCCTGGAGGCGCAGCGCTTGCCCGGAGGCGTCCAGCACCCCCCAGGCCGGGCCTCCCGCCCCGAAGACCACTCCACCGCCGGCCAGTGGCAGCAGGTGCCGCATAGTGTCCTGCGCTGTCGTGGGCAGGTTGGTGGCTGCGCCCCGGCCCCCGGCAGCCCAGCGGCGGATGGGGTGTAGGCCGTGTTCCTGGTAGCGCCCCACAGCGTAGAGCCACTGCCCGTCTGCCGACCAGGCCACCGTGCCCAAATTTCCGTTGTCCACCCCCGTGGTATCCGGTGCATACAGCGGCGTGAGATCCTGCCCGGAGAGCACATCCACCCGCGTGGAGTCCTCAAACCCCACGGCGATGCGGCTGCCATCGGGGGAGAAGGCCACGGCAAACGGTCGCTTGCCGCCCGGAGCCTGGCGCTTGAGGCGCAGGCGGAAGTCGCGGTCGTAGAGCCGCACCAGGCCATCATATGACGTGGTCACCAGGCGTCCGCTGGGGTCGAAATCCGCTCCATGGCTGTTATCGTCATACGCCGGGTCGCGCCCTACCTCCGTCCCATCGCGACTGCGGTAGAGGTGCATGCCGTGCGTGCCAGCCAGCGTCGCCACCAGGAGCGCCCCATCGCGGGCATAGGCCAGGTGGTGGACCGACGCGGGCAGCTCGCTGAGGCGCTGGCGCAGCTGGCCACTGGCGCGGTCGAACAGGTAGAGGGACTGGCGCTGGCCCGCAGGGTCCGTGAACCCCGCTGCGGCCACGGTGCTGCCATCGGGCGACAGGGCCACGGCGTAGATCTTGCCCTCGTTGCCGGCTCCGATGGGCGGCCGCAGCGTGTGCAGCAAGCGCCCGCTGGCCAGCTCCCACAGCCGCACGGTCTTGTCATGTGAGCCGGTCACCAGGAAGCGCTGCGCCGCGTCCAGGCCAATGCGCCGGATCGGCGCGGTGTGCATGTCGGTCTCCAGGCGCAGCCTGGGCGCCGTTGAGAGTGCGTTGGATGGCGGGGCGACGCGGGTCAGCGGCGCCAGGCATCCTACAAGCACCGCCAGGAGGAGCACGGACAACACAGGCCCAAGGATACGCATGCGGTGCTCCTTTCGAGCGCGGTGACGAGGCAGACAGGGCATGAACAGCTGGGACATGGGCATATCTATAATATCATGGTGCTGCGAGTCAAGGATGATTCCGTGCCGGAAGGGTCATTCAGTTGTCCAGTTTGGGCAAGAAACAGACCGGTTTTCCTGGGAGCGCGGGCGTCTCGCCCGCATCCGGAGCGGGCGAGACGCCCGCGCTCCCAGGCACCTATCGCGCCACCATCGAAAACTGAATGACCCTGCGTGCCGGGCGGTGCTGCAGGGGTGCATGTACCGTCCCGCTGTAGCACCATAGCGTGGTCTATGGACCATGAGCGCCAGGGGAAGGGTGACGTCTTGTGTAACAAGGCCTCCCAGCTCCCTCCCCCCTCGGGAGAGGGTCGGGGTGAGGGCTTGTGGGACGGAGCAACGCCTGGGGCCCCTCGCCCTCTCCCGGGGGGAGAGGGGACGGGACAGGTGCTATGTATCACAAGCACTAGATACCGCTAGTCCTGCAGGCAAGGCTACAAGGATGATCCCATCATCATGCCGGGTCTATGGGCCCTGCCTGGCCACCATCGTGGCCAGGGCAGGTGTTATCACATCTCTTGCCGGATCACATCGGCCAGACGTTCCCCGATCATCATGGTGGTCACGTTGGTATTGGCCCGCACACAGTCGGGCATGATCGAGGCATCCACCACCCGCAGGTTGTCCAGACCATGCACACGTCCAAACTGATCGACCACCGCCAGGGGGTCAGACGCTGGTCCCATCTTGCAGGTGCAGGAAATATGCTGCGAGGTGGTCACTTCGTGCCGCAACCAGGCGTCCAGGGCCGCATCGCTGGCCAGGTCGGCATCGGTGGGCTCAATGCGCTCAGCAATAATGTCGCGGAAACTTTCGTGCTCGGCCAGCTTGACGCACAGACGAATGGAGTCGCGCAGGCGCTGCCGGTCAAAGGCGTCCTCCAGATAACGGTAATCGAGCAACGGCTGCACCTTCGGGTCGGCAGAGGTGAGGGAGAGTTCGCCCTGGCCAATGGCCAGTTGGATGCCAGAGGTCATGCGAATGCCCAGGGCCCCCATGCGCTGCCCGCCGCGATTCAGACGCTCGGTGGCAAATGATTGCATGGAGATTTTCATGTCATTGCGCAGGTCCGAGCCCTCGGCCGTATAGCGCAGACACACTTGCATGCGCGGCGCCATGCCATCAAGCGGGAACTCCGGCCTGGTGCGCCAAGTCGCCCACACCAGCGGGTGATCGCGCAGGTTCTTCCCCACGCCCGGCAAGTCCACCACCACGGGAATGCCCAGGCGCGACAGTTGCGCTGCCGGCCCTACCCCGGAGAGCAAGAGGATATGCGGCGAGCCAATGGCGCCGGCGCTCAGGATAATCTCGTTGCCCGTGACCACAAACGTTGCGCCGCCGCGCTCGACCTCGACGCCAGTGGCGCGCTTGTCGTGAAACAGCAGGCGCCTGACCAGGCAATTGGCCTGAATGGTCAGGTTAAGACGATGCCGCGCCTGGCTCAGATGGCCCAGGGCTGTACTGTAGCGAATGCCGTTGGGGTTGTTGAACGGCGTGGGACCGACCCCGGTGGACTCGGGGTGATTGTGATCAGCGCAATCCGGGAACCCGGCGGCGCGGCAGGCGTCGTAGAACGCCACCTGACTCGGCAGCCAGGTGTCACGCGCAAAGCGGTGCGTGATGATGGGACCGGAGTTGCCATGGAATTCGTCCTGGAAATTCTGGTCGTTCTCCAGTTTGCAAAAATACGGCAGCAGCTCCTGAAAACCCCACTGGTTGTTGCCCATGGCGGCCCAGGAGTCGTAATCTTCCGGCACGCCGCGCAGGAACACCTGGCCGTTGATCGCACTCGATCCGCCGGTGACTTTGCCGCGTGGCACCAGCATTTCCGGGGCGTCGTCGGTGGCTTTGCCGACAAATTGCCAGTTGTGATCGCTGGTCATGATGTCGATTTCCGTGGCGTAGCCGTACTTCACTTCTTCCGGCAGGTGCTCAAACTGCGGATAATCCGGGCCGGCTTCAACGAGCAGCACGGAGCGTTGCGGATCTTCACTTAAGCGCGAGGCCAGAATGGCCCCGGCGGAACCGGCCCCAATGATAATGACGTCGTAGGTCATACCTGTCTCCTTCAGCATGTTAGAGCGCTACACGATCTGTGGGCGCACCTCAGCGGCAAAGCGTTCCATCGCCTGCAACGTGCCTTCCGGCGAGGTGCTGGGGAAATCGAAACGAAAATCCTGCACGCCAACCTCTTGGTACTGCTGAATGCCCTCGACGATCTGCGCCACACTGCCACGAAAGTGTCCAGTACGCGGCCCATCGCTAAACTGCACTGCAGCCCCCAGCGCCAAGGCGATGGACTGTGGATCACGTCCCTGAGCCTCGGCCAGTTCGTGCAGCGCGGCAATTTTGACCCGCAGTTCCTCGGGCGGCAAATCCGCCGGCGGACGCTGCACAATGGGCTGCCAGCCATCCCCCAGCCGGGCGGCCCGCCGGATGGCCTGCGGCGTGTGACCGCCAACCCAGATGGGGATACCCCCCGCTTGCACGGGTTTTGGCTCACACTTGAGGTTGGCAAACTGATGGAACTCGCCGTCAAACACCGGGTCCGCCTCGGTCCACAACGTACGGAAGATGCGCAGGCACTCGTCGCTATAGGCGCCACGGCGGGCATAGGTGTCCAGGCCGAGAGCCTTGAACTCTTCTTCCATCCAACCGACCCCGACCCCGAGGGTGATGCGGCCCTGCGACAGCACGTCAAGGGTGGCGAGAGCTTTGGCCATGAACACGGGATTGCGATACGGCAGAATGAGCACACTGGTGCCCAGGCGGACACGCTGCGTCACGGCCGCCAGATAGGTGAGCACCACCAGGGGTTCCCAATACGGCTCGCTGGGCACAAAGGGCATCTGGCCCTCGGGGTGGTAGGGGTAAAAGGATTGCACGTTGGTCGGCACGACGATGTGATCGCTGGTCCAGATGGCATCAAAGCCGAGTGCTTCGGCGGTCTGGGCAAAGCGTAGCAGGTGCGCCGGCGTTGCCATGGCGCCGCGATTGGCATAGACACATCCGAGTCCCATGAGTGGCTCCTTGGTGTGGGCGTGATGAGGAGAGAAGCGCAGGTCACTCGCCCATCATACACCATGCGGCTTGGAGCAGAAAATGTGGTCTCCAGGCGGGGCGACCAGCCGGTCGCCCCGACACGCGGACGGGCGTCTGAAGGCTTGCCGGACGGGCCTTGGATGGCCTTTTGCGACAGGTGCTTAGGCCTCACCTTGCAGGTCGAGTTCAGCAAACAATGTGTGCAGTGGCAGGCTAAAACCTGGCAAGACACTGCCCCCGTCGAGGGTCTGCGCGGCGTGCAGGAGCATGGCGTGCTCAGGAGAGGTAACCACTTCCACACAAGATATATAGAGCTTTGTCATCTTTTAGTGCGGATATTCTGCCCACGTGCGGGGTTGGTGAGACGTCCACACCTCAGGGGAACCTGCGCTCCGAGGCGCAGGTCAAGCATGTGACCCTAGTGCACGTACAAGGAAGGTATGCGGCTTTGGCTGCCCCTGGGAGCGCGGGCATCTTGCCCGCTCCAAAGGCGGGCGAGACGCCCGCGCTCCCAGGAAAACCTCCAAGGCTCATTGGATATGCACTAGTTGGTTGTACCTTTGCCCTTCGGGAGCGCGGCTTTGCACGCTGCACTGAGCTCGGCCTCGTGTGCCTTCAGACACACGAGCAGGCCGCTGCCGACTTTGTGGTCTTTGCACAAGGTCTCCGCATCAGCCTTGCACACTTCTTTGACCTCCATAGATTTGGTTTGGGCATTTGCCTTAGTTTCCTGGACTTTCGTTCTCACCTGCTTACAGGCAGGTGAGAGATTCGCCTCTTGACTCTTCAGGCACAGCGCACGTGCCTGCGGCGTCTTGGCATTGGGACATAACTGCATGACGTCTTGCGCGCATTCCGCTGCGACCCCTGTCGCCTGCGCTTGGGCCCAGGCCCATCCGCTCCCCGCAACACTTCCCCCCAGCACCACTAAGAACGCCATCCACGCCATATGTTGTAACCGCTTTATCCTGTCCCACTTCTCTGCTGACTCAACATGTCAAGACGGCCCCATCAGATCATGGTGACCCGATACCCGTTCTCTTCGTCGAATAACTATAACCGATGTGTGCCGGGTCACGCAGCCCGGCCTGCCACCGTCAGTGGATCCTAAGAAATCCGCCATGGAGACCCCTCACTTCAGTGGGGGGAGGAAACGGCGGTGCCTGCACCAGCAGGCAGGGTGTACGTATAGCCATCCGACGACCAGAGGCGTGTGCAATGCTTGTGATGCACGCTGGCCTTTTTGCCATGGATAACCAGGTCAAACCAACCACTGTTCTTGACAACGACGCGGCTGGTCCATGTGCCGGCATACTTGCCCTGGGGGACACTGGCCTTGACGATATCGCCAATCTGCATACCAAAGTACTGCTTCTGGCGCGTGCGGTGCGCCTTCGGGAAGCCCTGGGCACCTACGCGACACATCTGCCTGGTCCCGTGCCCCATCGCCCGAATACCCAAGGGTTGTACACCGGCAACATGCAATGCCTCTGGCGTGCTGGCGCCCACGCAGGCAGCATCGCTCCAGTGAGACTTGGGAATGCCTCGGCGAGTCCGGTTGTACTTCGTGCGCCCCCCTGTGCCTGTTTCGACTGGCAGCTCAGTGGTTTTCAACGCACTATACAGCGCCCAGCGTGTGGCGTTGACGACGGCGGCATCTTTGAGCGGCACCCTGGCCTGCGCCTGTATCTTCGCAAACCCAAACTCTCCCGCCGTCTGGCTGCCTTTCTGCTGATTACAGGACACGCAGGCCAGGGTGAGGTTGCTGACGCGATGTGAGCCCCCACGCACTTTCGGCACGATATGCTCGACTTCAAGCGGTACGTCGGTCGCGCCACAGTAGGCGCAAGCACGGCCCCACTTCTCCAACAGATACTCACGCACCTCATAGCCCGCCAACGTGCCGTGCTGGTACTCGATGCCGCTGATTGCGGGGTGCTGCAGGAGCTGCGCATCAAAACGCACCAGCTCTTGACTCAGCGCCACGATGGGGCACAGTCGTTGCAGACGTTGCACCCAGGTCATCATGTTCGCCACACGACTGTGCAGCGATGGAGGCAGCCAGCCCGCTGGCCGGGTGCGATTGAGGAAGCGCGCTTGGCGGTAGCGTGTCTGGCGTTGGCGGCGACTACGCCGTAGGGCGCGTCGACGGAGCAGCGCATCTGTGATCCGTTGGCCCCTATGCGTGATCTCTGCCGCCCAGACGACCTTGGGGCCATCGAGCAACGCCAGTCCCGTGGTCTTGCTGCCAGGGTCAATCTTCAGGCGATGCGTGTGCACGGGAAGGTGGGCGGCCTCTGCCGTCTTCAAGATGATGGTGAAAGGGAAGCGCTTGAACACTGCCGCGGCCCTAGCCGTCAACATCTTCCGCGCCACAGCGGGATGCACGGGGGTTTGTGGGACATGATCAGTCGTCAGGACGAACACACAGGTGGACATGGTCTCTCCGATTACTCGGGTCATGTTTGCCTCGACAATGTTCAACAGGCTTGTCGTGTCTGCCCCACAACGTGGTACTCGCCACAACTATTTAAGGACAGACGATAGAGCCTGGAACTGGCACGCATTCCAGGGTATCGTGACCTGCTGAACGGAGCGCATTGCGGCACTATGTCTGCTCGACACCGACTCCTAAGAGTCCCCCGACTTCAGTCGGGGGAGTACGTCGACTCACTCACAACGTATAGAGGAATTCCGTATACACGACATCTTTCGTGTCAAACTGGCCATAGAGGGTATCGCGTGGACCGCCGAAGATGTGCGCTCCCAACGTCAGGGCCAGGGCGCTGCTCACATGGTACACCACCTTGGGACTCAGGCGATAATCCCCACGGTCCGTGTTGACGATGCCCAGCACCTGCGGCACAAGCTTCTGGTCCAGCAGACTCATCTCCAGACGCACGGAGAGGGCGGTGTTGAAGGCGCCGCGGCGCTGCAGCTCATCACGCCAGCGCACTGTCGCCCCAGGCGCGAGGTGTTGGAGGAACTGCACCCCCACCAGGACGGCGTCGAAAAGCGTGTAATCGACGCCGAGCATGTAGTCCAGGACAGTCGTACGCACCACGCCATCGCGGTCGCGGGGATCCGTGGTGCGTACGAATTTGTCGAACGTAGCGACGATCTCGCTGCGCAACACGATCGGCTCAATGGTCTTCCCAACGGTCATCCCCAGGTAACGCAGCCGCGTATGCCGTGGCGAGACGGTGACGAGGGGTTGTCCAGTATCGCTGCTAATACGACGGAAGGGTGTCGGAAAGGCGTCAAACGCCTCGAAAGAGAACAGCGACAGATCCCAGCCGTGGGTCAGCCAGGAGAGCCGCAGCCCGCCTTGACTGTGCCCAATCGTCGTGGCCGGCGTGCGGGTGGGCGCGGTGACGACCTGCACGCCAGGCGGCGGCGGTGGGCGGAACACGGCGAATTCGGCGCCGGGCCGGGCTAGCTTGTGGAACAGCAGATGCGGAGTCCAGACGCCTTCGAGTTGCAGCCCAGGCGCGAGATAATAGGTGAGGTCCACGGCCCACAGGGGTCTACGCAGGTCACGGAACTCCGGGAGGACGAATTCCCGAAAATCTTTGGGATTGACGACATCAGCAAGGAACGTACCCACCGCTTCGCCCCAGACGATCTGCTGTAAGCCCACATGCGCATCAAAGGCCCCGAAGGACAGATCGAGCTGGGCCTGCCGCAGGCTGGCCTCGGCCTCCTGGTCGCGCGCTACCGCGGCGGGGAAGGTGTCGGTGAGGTCGTAGACGGCATCGTAGAAGGCACGGGCCGCGAGCTGCAGCCGTACCTGTTTCGTCCAAGCATACTTGCCGGCGAGATACCCTAGGGTTTTGACTTTGGTGAGTTCATACCGCGGACTGATCCGCGTCGCCAACTCGTGGCGCACGGAGCCCTCGAAGCGCAGCGCCTCGTTGAGGTCGGCGGCCAGGGCCAGCGTGGGACAGCACAGGCTCAAGACGCCCAGAAGCACCAGACAGCGCCACAGGTCACAGAGACGTTGGGGCCAGGTGAGCATGGTGTGCACCGCTATTCGAGATGCTTGAGATAGTTCTTGTTAAAAAACTTGTCGGGAATGTCGCGGGCCTGCATGTCGCGGTATTCCAGCGTTGACACCAGGCCCGCCTGCACATGATCGTTCAGCACCATCTGAGTGGGACGTAACCGCCCTGCCACCAGGGCATAGTGAGTATAGCGCCCGATTTTGAGCAATTGTCCAGCCAGGGTAAAGAACTCGGCTTTGAGCGGGTGCGCCGTGTCCTTGGCCACCCACAGGCGAATGGTGCCATAGGTCAGGGCCTTGCTCTTGGCGGTCAAGTGTAAGATGGCGCTGTCGTGGCCCTCAAACATCTCGGACCCCTGCAGCGTGGCCGTATAATCCCCCGCGAAGTTCAAGCGCGCCAGGTCGCCATTGGCCACATCGCCCACCAGGCGCTGCGCCAGGGGAATGCGAATCGGCTTCCCCACCGTTGGCAGATAGGCCCACAAATCCTGCCCCAGCATGAGCAGTGATTTGCCCCGTTCCGCGGCCGGTGAGGTAAAGCGCACCAGCGTCTGCTGCGCCCCCTGAATAAACACCTCATAGCCGTGTACTTGCTCGGGCTTGCCGGGCTCCTGCGTGCGAATGGTGACCTGCATGACAAAAGAGCCTTCCGGCGTCCGCACGCGATCCACTTGTTCGAGCAGGTGGTCCATGGCCTCCTGCGCCCTGCTGTGTCCCACCAGCAGCACGCCGAGCCAAGCTGCCAGGATGATGCTCTGGCCCAAGCGCCAGCGCGCCGCATATTGTCCAGCCATCGTCTTGCCTTTCCCTACCAACCCCTACGCACCAACCACCCATCACTCACGTATGGCGCAACGCCTCGACCACCCGCAGCCGCACCGCCCCCAGAGCTGGAAACACCGACGACATCCCTGCGACCAGAACCGTCGACACAAACGCGTAGAGCAACACCCTGGGCACGATCAGGATCAACGAGATATAACCCCGCGACATGCCAGGTGGCGGCGGGATGGCAATGCCACCACTGCTATTGATGATCCAGGCCGCCAGCATGCCGCTCAGCACCCCCAGCACTCCGCCGACGAGACCAATGATGATACCTTCGAGCAAGAAGAGTTGCACAATGCCCTGACGTTTGGTGCCTAGGGCGCGCAGCGTGCCAATCTCACGCACGCGCTCGGCAATCGACATGGTCATGGTGTTGACGATGCTCAAGAAGACAATACAGCCAATGATGACTTTGATGACGCGAAAGATGCCATCGTAGAGGATGACGACGCGACGATAAAAGTGCGCCAGTTCGTCCCAGGTTTGCACCTCCAAGGGCAGGTGTAGCGCCGCAAAGCGTGCTCGCAGGCGTGCGGCGACGTCAGCGGTCTGCTCGGTACGCGTCAGCAGCAGCACCAGACGCTCGACCCCCTGCGTGTTGAGCAATGACTGCACCTCGGCCAGCGGCAATTTGACAAACACACTATCATATTCCAGCAAATCCGTCTGGCCCACGCCCACCAATTGAAAGTTGAAGCCGTTCAGCGCCCCGTCCACCGTGCTGGTGAGGATGGTCAGATACTCTCCCGGCTGCGCGCCGAGGGCCTTGGCGAGTTCATGCCCGATGACGCCCTGGAAGGTACTCCCATGCGCCAGCGGCGCGCCCGCCACAATGGTCTCCAGCGTGCTGAGGGCCGCTTCGCGCTCAGGGATGACACCCGTTCCCTTGCCGGGCAAGGTGCGCTCGCCGTTACTGATCAAACCCGTGAAGGTCAAACGTGCTGTGACCACCTGCACTTCGGGCAGGTCACGCACGAGGCGCTCGATCTCCGCCATATTGTCGATGAGATAGTGGTACGGCGCGGCCAGACCGTGCGCGCTGTAGCCCTGTTTGGTGATTTGGATATGCCCCAACTGCGTGCGGATGACGGATTCGCGCAGGCCCACGTAGGCAAACTCGATGAAGCCACCAAAGACGATCAGGCCCGTCATCCCCGCGACAATCGCCAGCACGGTGATGCCGGTACGCCGACGGTTGCGCAGCACGTTACGCCAGGCTAGTTGGATGAGCATAGTCAATGACTGCTGGCACTGAAGTGCCGCAGCTTGTCGCTGGCGCCGACATCCCCCAGCAGCCAGAGCTGGGGGACGCGACCCGCAACCAAAGGCGCATTGACGAGCGCCATATAGCGAATGTTCAACGCCGCATTGCCGTCGGCATGGGCGGGATAGCCGCATGCCTGGCAGGAGAAGAGCGCTTGACTGCGCCGATTGGCCTTGGCGATATGCCCACAGACACTGCACTGCTGACTGGTGTACTTCGGGTCCACCAGGACCACCTGCACGCCCGCGAGCTGCGCCTTGTACTCGACAAAAAACCGCAGTTGGGCAAAGCCCCAGCCGGTCATCCAGGCGCGTTGCGGCTTCCGGAACCGCGTCCGACGGCGGATCGCCTTGAGGTCTTCAAGGGCGATGCCGTAGCCGTTGCCTGTGGCCGCCGCAACGAGCGTCTTCCTGATACGATGGTTGGTGTCTTGGCGAAACCTGGATGCACGTCTGGCGGTGCGCTGCAACGCCCGCCGCATGTTCTTGGGGCGTTTGCCCGCCCTCTGGGCGCGATGGGCCGCCCACTGCAGCCGTTGTCTCCGCCGGGCGTACCGTGTCCGACAGGCTTCCACGCCCGCGCCGCTATGCGTCGTGCCGTCGCTGGTGGCCGCCAGATTGACGACGCCCAGATCCACGCCCAGAAAGTCGGTCGGGGGACACGGCGTCCCCTCGGGAACCTGCACGACCACCAGCAGAAACCACTGCCCCTCGCTGCGGACGACCAGCTGACACTGCCTGGGCTCATACGCATCAAAACGTGGGCGGCGGTAGGGGCCCAGCACGAACGACACGAGCACCCGCCCGGTCAGCGTCGAGAGGCTCACGTGGTCAAGGCCATCACCACGCATCATCCGCTGATCGTAGGGCATGGCGGCCTCAGACCGGCAAGTGGGGCAGATCGTCTTGTCCCGCCGGTACGTGCCTGCGACCCGTGCCAGACAGCGGACCACCATCTGCACAGGCAGAGCAAACATCGTCCGCAGCTCATAGTCGTACAGCCGTTGCAGCGTCAGCTTGTTGGCGCACTGTTGGGCAAACGCCCGCGCTGCCAGCCAATTGCACGCCTCATGAAAGCGGGCCATCGTCGCACGCAAGGCCGTGGACTGGTCGTCGGTCGGCAGCAGCTTGAGTTGCAAGGTCAGTTCCATGGGAGAGAAATTAGCATGCTCGCCTCGAGTATACAAGCACGCCATGCAGCACAGTCGGCTCAAGCCTGGAAAGCGTTTCCTCCTCTGGGGCTAAAGCCCCGAGGCTTCCACGGGCTAAAGCCCAATTTCTGTGATGTATGGTTCGTGGTTGGTGGTCGGTGGAGTACACTACGCACGCAGCTGGCCATCTTGCATCTGATACACCGTGTCGGCATAGCGCAACACCTGGTGGTCATGGGTGGAGAACAGGAACGTGGTGCCGTGCTGCCGATGCATAGCCTGCATCAGTTCCAGGATGGCGACGCCGGTGCGCGAGTCGAGGTTCGCAGTGGGTTCGTCTGCCAACACCAGGCGTGGCTCCGTGACCAGGGCACGCGCAATCGCCACACGCTGCATTTGCCCGCCGGACAGCTCGCCGGGCTTGTGGGCCATGAACGCGCGCAGCCCCACCGCGGCGACCATTGCCTCCACTCTGGGCTGACGCTCGCTACGGGGCATGCGGCGAATGACCAGGGGATATTCGACATTTTCATACACGCTGAGCACGGGAATCAAGTTAAACGTCTGGAAGATAAACCCAATGGCGCGGTTGCGCAACTCGGCCAGTTGGCTATCCGTGCAGGTTGCCACCTCGACACCAGCGACTGTGACCGAGCCCGAGGTGGGCTGGTCGAGGCCACCGATGAGGTTGAGCAAGGTGGTCTTACCACTGCCAGATGCCCCGCACAGGGCCACAAACTCGGCATCGGCTACCTCCAGGCTGATCCCTTGCAGGGCCGGGACGAGGCTGGTACCCAGGCGATAGGTTTTGACTACCTCATGGACGGAGACACAGGGTGTCGTCATGTCACAGAAAGAGCGTTTGAGCGCGTGGAAGCCACGGGGCTTTAGCCCCAGTGGAGGAAACGTCCCCGGCTTCAGCCGCCTTTTCTTCTGCCCGTATTTGTACATTAGCGGTAATCATGTTAATATGCTTTCTATGGAACTGACCTTGTAACTCAAACTGCTGCCGACAGAAGATCAGGCCGCGTCCTTGCGTGCGACGATGGCCCGCTTTCATGAGGCGTGCAATTGGCTGGCTGAGCGAGCGTTTGCGCAACAGTGCACCAACAAACTGACGTTGCAACGGCTGTACGACTATGAACTGCGCACACGGTTTGCGCTGCCGTCTCAGATGGTGGGCCGCTGTCTGGCGCGGGTGGCAGGCACGTACCGACGAGACAAGACGGTCTGTCCCACCTTGCGCCCAGACGCGGCCATGCCCTACGATCAACGCATGATGCGCTGTGATGGCTTGGACCATGTCAGTCTGACCACCTTGCAAGGGAGGGTAGTGGGAGCGTTCCTCATCGGTCCCTACCATCGGCAAAGGTTTGATACCTATGCACCACGACAGTGCCATCTGGTGGTGCGTGCAGATGGCCAGTGGTTTCTGCTGGTGGTTGTCCAGGTGCCAGACGGCACGCCCATCCCACCTACCGATTTCCTGGGGGTAGACCTGGGCGTGGTCCATCGGGCAACGACCTCGGATGGCACCATGTACAGCGGGGAAGGGATTGAAGCCTGTCGTGCACGCTCCCTGCACTACCGCAGACGGCTCCAGCGTGCCGCGCATGTCGCGCCGATGGACGGCAAGCGGCCGACGAACATTCGGCGTGCCCTGAAGCGGACTGCACAGCGAGAAGCGGGCTTCAGGCGAGAGCCGAACCACTGTATCCGCAAGCAACTCGTTGCGGCAGCCACAGGCAACGGGCATGGTATCGCGTTGGAAGATTGGACGTATATCAGGGCCCGGACTCGGTTCAGGAAGCCGCAACGAGCCACCATGAGCGGGTGGGCCTTCGCCCAACTGCGGTTCTTTGTCGAGTACAAGGCTGCACTCGCAGGTGTCCCTGTGGTGTTGGTTGATCCGCGCAACACCAGCCGGGAATGCCGTGCCTGTGGGCATAGCGCCAAAGCCAATCGACACACGCAAGCGCGGTTCTCCTGCAAACAGTGTGGCTCTACCACCAACGCAGACCTCAACGCTGCGTTGAACATTCGATCCAGGGCGCGCGTCAATGCGCCTCTCGTTGCGGTCCGTCCGCCTCAGCAGCGCTGGCTGCTGGCTGGCGCAGCCAGCGACAAGCTACGGCACTTCAGTGCCAGTAGTCATTGACTGCTACAGAGCGTGAGATCATGTTCCCTCGCCAAGGCCGCAAGATGCGCGTCGGGTACAAGGTTTGCCGTGGCCCCGGCGATCTGGAGTAAGGGTCCGAGCTGCATGTCATGCAGAGCCGTCGGTGTAGGGATCCACACGGGTGGCAGTGCCAGCCACTCCTCAACCTGCGCCCATGCGTCTGAGAGACCGAGGGGCTGGGCAAAGAGTCGCGCATTGGTGATGAGCCGGAGAAACGCTAACAAACTGGGCCACGGCAGCCCCACCCGGTCCGAGGCATTCCGCCTGTCTTCCAGCCACGCCGCCGCACGGGGATGCTGCGGATAATCGGCAACTTTGGCATATAGGAGGAGATTGGCATCGACGAGGATCACCGGAATCCTTCCCTCTCGGCGATGGCCAGGATCTCGGCAATGTTATCCAGGTCTGGCAAGTGGGGCCCGAGGCACACCGGCGTCAGACGGTAAGGTGCCTGAGTCGGTGGACGGGTCTCCAGATGCACCAGCCCGGTGCGTAAGACCGTATGGATCACCTCGTCCAGGGGTGTCGTCGGATCGTCGTCAAGGCGGATGTGCTGCATCACCGGATGGGGCACGAGGCGACTCCTGGACCGATGGGGGACGAGATCGGCAACCGGCGTGCCCTGCCGACAAATCAGCACCGGCTCGCCCGTGGCCTCAACGGCCTCCAGCAACGCCAGGAGTTGGGCCTGGGCTTCCTCAATCGTGACGATCTTCATGACGGTGAGGCTCCTGTGGCACCGGCCACCGTGACCGACCCGGCGTGGGCTGGCCCAGGCAGCCGATGAGGTTGAGTACGGTGGTCTTGCCACTGCCGGATGCCCCGCACAGGGCCACGAACTCGGCATCGGCCACCTCCAGGCTGATCCCTTGCAGGGCCTGGACGAGGCCGGTGCCGAGCCGGTAGTGTTTGACTACCTCATGGACAGAGACACAGGGGACAGTCACCTGGCTTACACCTTCTGCGACTGCCGTCTGCGCGCCCCAAGGGCGATCACAACCGCCAGTCCAGAGGCGAACAGCGCCAGGGTGGCTGGCTCGGGGATGGGCTCCGACTGAATGATGTGAGTCGTGCTCAGCAATTGTCCCTGTTGCACACCAAGGTCGTCGAATAATGCCACAGGTAGGGGGCTACAAACATAGGTGGTGCCAATCGGAGGAGGTACCTGATTGATCACCGACTCCATGCGGCAAGGATCGACGTTATGCAAGCGACCACCGAATGGCGCCAATGGCGCCCCCGTGATTTCAAAGAAGATATCAAAGAAACTATCGGCCAGGGCTGGGTTGCCGCCCTGTTCGGTAATGCGTCCCAGGGAACCGAGAGGCCCATCGGCAATCCCGTTGGCAATCCCATCACCGGCAGTCAGGGTCAGCCCCCCTCCCGTCAGCGTCAGAGAGACCATTTCCGTATCGATATGATGATCTGGCACCGTCGTCCCTGGGAGTCTCAAGATTGTCGTAGGCCCTGTGGTGGCGAGGTTGAATACGCCAACATTAAAGATCTCTATCGTGTGAATACCATTGGTCAGCGGGAAGATCTCAATGGCTCCAGGGCACGCGTCCACCCAATGCGCCCCAGGACCGCACGCCGGAACGGCTTCTGCTGGCGGGGCAACGCCCCAGATCAGCACACCTACCAGGCCGAGTATCCCAAACAACCATGCGCTGCGCCTTACACTTTTGTTCTGTCGGATTGTCTTGGTCATCTTACATTTTTTCCAGATTACTGAGATATCCACAGATGCTACACCTTGCGAGCACGACATCGTACCCGCCACACACCATCCTTCTCTCCAGCAGGATTTGCTCCGTGTCCTCCTTTCTCCGCGCATGCGGTTTTCCCCTACGCCCCCTCTGCGACGCGGTTGTCAGCCTCCCTCTGTGGTATCAACGAGAGCCACCTACGGCATATAGGCTTGCAACGCCTCGCGCAACCCTGCCGGCACCGGTGTCGGCACCAGGTGGGTGTCCTCACGCTGCATACAGGCAATGTGCTGCTCGCCGCGAGCCACCAGGGTCTCGCTGCCCCCCTGGCAGCGCCAGTACTCGAAGAGTAATGTCATACGATTCTGGCTCAGCGCCCCCAGGGACATGCGGATGCTGACTTCGTCAAACGCCGCCAGCTCCGCCAGATAGTCGCAAGCACAGCGCGTGGTCACCAGGCATAGGCCCCGCGTCAAGGCGTCGAGCACTTCAGGCGCATGATCCCGTAAAAAAAACTCACGGCAGCGCCCCTGCCAGCGCACATGATTGACGTAATAGACGTTGCCAACTAGGTTGGTCTCCTCAAAGCCCACGATATGGCGGTATTCGTAGACCCTCATATCCCGTCCTTTTGCCTGTCCGACGCCCATGCTCCCAACACGGCGAGCACGATCTGCCCCTCCACACCCTGCACAGCGGTAGCCATGGTCGCAATGCGCAGTGCACCAGCTCCCAGGACCACCCAGCCATCCGCACTGGTGCTCAGCAGCGTCAGGGGTGTGCCCAGCATGACCCCGGCTTTGCGCAGGCACTCAGAGGCGCTCCACAGCCGCGTGGCTGCCTGGTGCTGGTCCTCACCCGTTTCCTGCGCCAGCACAGCGGCCAGCGTGGCGCGCTCTGCACCCAGCAGGTCGTGCCACAGCGCTGCTGGGCGCGCCACCACGCTTTCCAGGTCACAGCCGAGTGGTCCTCGGCCAGCCACGGCGAGGGTGAGCCCGGCGCGGTGCGCGGCGGAGACCTCGCAGGCCGGCTCTCCAAGCACCGTGGGCTTGCCGTCCGGGCGGCGCCAGATGGGCCGGCAGGCACCAAGCGCGTGTTGCAACGCTTGATCGGTTTGTCTCTGACGTTCGGCTAGTGCCGCAACCGACCTTGGTTGCGGCGTTATCCTGGGAGCGCCACGCGCCAGCGTGGCTGCCGGAGCCGGGCTGGAGCCCGGCGTGCCCAGGAGACGGCTCTCAACATCGCCCACCTGTTGAGGCACCAGGTTGTCGTGGTCTGGCGCCGCGGCGTCATGTGTCCATCCCGGCGTGAGTACCACCGAAACCACGGCTTCTGGCAGCAGTTCCGCAATGCGGCGGGCGCAATACGGCCCGAGCAGCGCCACGGGCCACGGGTCTGGCAGCGGGCGCTGGCCCACCTGGCGTAGACGCAAGCCTTCCCAGCGCTCCCGCAGAGCGCCGGTGGCGTCGAGGACGTCAATGTCATAGATGAACAGGTCGCCATCGCGGGCGCGTTCACGGGCGCACACCAGGATGGGGCCAGGGACTAGGGACGAGCCGAGGACGAGCCGATCAATGCCAATCGGTAACAGCGTGGCGTGCGGGATACAGGCCTGGATGGCGTGGATGGTGGCATCGCGCGCCCCAGGATCGCCCAAGACGAGGGTGGCGGGGAGGTAAGGGCCAAACCAGGTTGCAGTCACGTCAGGCTCGATCACCGCCTGGCAGGCCAGAGCCTGCACATGCTGATAGGCGCTGAGACGCTGAAACCGTCCGCGCTGGAACAGGATCGTGCCGTACATGTCGCGCTGCGGGTCCAGGGCGATATCCATGGTCGGCAGGGGGGCAGCAGGCGCCGGCCATGCTGTCGGCGCTTGCCAACGGCAGGTGGCGCGGAAGTGATCCACCTGGAAGGCAGTGTCACTGCTACGTAGCACCACGTCAATCGCCCCGGACTCGCGTCGCAGCGCTGCCAGGCGCAGCGTCACCGTGCTGCGGTCGCGCACCACCACCGGGCGCTGAAACGCCACGTCTTCAAACAGCGGCAGACTGTCCGTCTCTCTCAGGGTCATGGCGACCTGGGCCATGGCTTCGAGGCCGAGGACCGCCGGCCACAGACGCTCACCCTGGTAGATATGATCATCAAGATAGGGGTCCGTATCGCCAGACAGCTCGACGTCCACCACCAGTTCGACGCCGGGATAATACACCCGTGGCTGTTCGAGAAAACGCCAGAACGGCAGGTCCGGGCGCTCGACCTGCAGCGTCGGCGCCTCACCAAAACGTCCGGTGACGATCACCGCCGTCTCTGACAGCGGCTGCGTCAACAGCCGCCGCAACAGTGCCAGGCCCACCTCGGGCGCGATCGGGGTAATGCCCTCGCGCCGCAGGGCGTCGATACGCCCCAGGCGCTCCCCCATGCCGACCCCAGACCACACAGACCACTCGATGGCCAGACAGCGACAGGTGGGATGCGCGGCGTGCACCTGGGCCGTCAGACGCGCCAGCCACTCGTTGGCCAGCGCATAATCGGCCTCACCACGCATGCCGGTGCGCGCAATGATCGAGCCAAAGGCGAGAAACAGCCGCAGCCGCGACGGATCCACCGCGGCTAGGACGTGGCGTGCCCCCTGCACTTTGGGGGCGAGGGTGCGCTGCAAGGCGGCGCTATCCAGGGTGGACAGCAGTTGCGGCACATTGGCCCCGGCGCCATGCAGGACGGCCGTGACCGGACCCAGGCTCGCCTCGACGTCACGCACGGCGGCGTGCACAGCCGCGGCATCGGTGACGTCTGCCGCCACATAGCGCCAGGTCAGGCCGGCAGCGCTGAAACGTGCCAGATTCGCCGCCAGTTCTGGATCAGTCTCGGGCTGGGAGCGCCCCAGCAACGCCAGGCGCACGCCGCTGTCCTGCGCCAGGGCCAGGGCACATTCCGCCGCAATCCCCTTGCCGCCCCCCGTGACCAGCAGGACGTCCTGTAGTCCGAGTACATCTGCCATGGACCTCGGAGGTTTTCCTGGGAGCGCCGGCGTCTCGCCTGCTTCCAGAGCGGGCAGGATGCCCGCGCTCCCAGGGACGGGCAAAGCCACACACCTCTCTTGAGGCTGCCCTAACGGTAACGCGGTCGGTGTCTCCTCCATGGACACGAGCCGTAGCACAGGCACACGCCGTGTCCCGGCGGCGTCATAGTGGGCTTCCATATAGCCACGTACTGCCATGGCCTCGGCCAGCACCCAGCCTGGCGCTTGCGGATGATCGAACGGCAGATCCACGACGCAGGTGGCGACCGTTGGCATTTCCAGATGCAGCGTGCGAGCAAACGCCGCCGCCCCGCCCTGCTGTTGCGCGAGGATAAATTGTGGGGCGGTCTCCAGCATGGCGGCAACAGCACGGGCACCCTGCACGAGGAGGTCCAGGTGCCTCTCGTCGGGCTCTGGCGGCAGGCAAAGCACCACGCCACTGCCAACGCTCGCCTGGGCCAACGCCTGTTGCGAGGGTGCGATGAGGGGATGGTCGGGCGGACCCAGCACCTGCCAGTGTCCCGCCGCTGCCGGGCGCTGTCGGCGCGGCAGGGGGCGTTCGACGAGGGCCACGGTGAACGGGCGTATCCAGGCATCCACGCCCGCCGGCACGGCTGACGCCTCGGGCAGGCCATCCCCCGTCTGCGCCAAATCGGCCAGAGCCTGCGCCGCCGCGGCAACCGTTGCGGTGGCATAGTCGGTCGGGGTCAGGGGCGCTGGCAGGCCGAGGCTGCGGGCCGCTTCGATGATGATCTGGCTCACGGTAATCGAGTTGAGGTGCAGATCCCCCAGCAAGCGACTGTTATCGTGCACGGCACTCAGCGGCAACTCAGCCCGCGCTGCCACCAGGGCCCGCACCGTCTCCAGGGCCGAGAGCGCTGCCGCTGGCGGCAGCGGCACGTCGGGCGCACGTGCGGCAGTTTCCCGTGGGCCCAGGGCGCGCTCCTCAGTCACCAGGTGCGGCGCCAGCTCACAGGGATTGACAAAAAAGCGGGGCTGCCAGTCCAGGTCAAAGGGGCGCGTGTAGCGTTCCGCAAACAGCGCGCCGGGGTTGAGCGCTGCCCCGAGCACATAGGCTGCCGCACACCCATGCAGCAAGCCCTGCAGGGAGGCAGCACCGGCATTGAGTGCCACCACCGGGCTGTCGGTGCAACCGGCCAGCAAGCCACTGAGCACAGCGCCCGGTCCGACTTCTAGCCACAGATCCACCGCGGCATCCGCCACCGTTACCGCCTCGGCAAAACGCACTGGCGCGGTCACCTGCTGGCAGAGCAGCGCCCGTACGTCGACATCCCGCCCTAGACGCGCCCCGGTCACCGTTGACACCAGCGCCCGCTGCACCGGCTGCAGCGCCTCGCGCTCCAGATGGGCCGCGAAGGCTGGCACCGCTGCGACCACCAGCGGGGAATGGAAGGCGTGCGACACGGGCAAGCGCACGGCATGGACGCCCTGGGCCTGGGCGCGGGCCACGACACGGGCCAGCGCACTGGCCTCCCCGGCAATCACCGTCTGCTGCGGCGTGTTCAGACCGGCCACCACCACGGGCGCTCCATCCAGCAAGGCCGCGACCACCTGTGGCCCGGCGGCCAGACTGGCCATGGCGCCGGTCGGACTGCCCAGGGCCGCCATGGCTTGCCCGCGCACGGTCGCGGTGCGCAGCAAGGCGGCCTCATCCCACACGCCGGCCCAGTGCAACGCCGTCAATTCCCCCAGGCTATGCCCCACAGCGACACTGGCCGTCACTCCGAGCTGGCCTAAGACGCGCAGCCCGGCGAGTGAGGCCGTGACAATTGCCGGTTGGGCTACCGCCGTGTCCACGGTCTCAGCGCCAGATGGGAGAGCCGCCTGCGCATAGAGCGCCTGCACCCTGGCAAAACGCTGCCGCCACAGCCCGCCGCTTATGTGCCCTGGCGCGCCCTGGCCAGGAAAGAGGAAGCCCAGGCGCGGCGCGGTCGTCCCGCTGCCGAGATACACCCCGGTGCGCGGCTCGAATTGCCTGGTCAGGCCCTGCGCCAGCCAGCCCTGGAGCCGCTCCAGAGCCTGCGTCAGGGTGGCCGGACTCGTAGCGACCAGCGCCGCCCGCATGGGTGCTGTCGGGGCGTGCAAGCCGCTCGTCCCGACGAGATTTGTGGCCAGATGCGCCGCCAGATCGGTGAGTTCCGCCCGCGACAGCCTGGGCGCGATGGTCAACAGATGCGCCACCTGCGCGCGCAGGGCCTGGGCATGTGGGGCCTGGAACAGGAACACTTCGGCATCCTGCGCCGAGACCAGCAGGGCCTGTTCCTCGGCCTGCAAGGTCTGACGTCGTACCGTAGCCACCCCTTCAAGCACCACATGCGTGTTGATGCCGCCAAAGCCCATGGCGCTGACCCCGGCGCGTAGCGCACGCTCCGAAGGCCAGAGCATGCCCTGGGGTAACACCTGCAAGGCCGGGGTCGTCCCCGTCAGTTCCGGGTGCGGCTGCGTACAGCCCGTGGTCGGGGGCAGGATTTGATGATGCAGGGCCAGGGTCGCCTTGAGCAGTCCGGCAATCCCCGCCGCCGCTTTGGTGTGGCCAATGTTGGCCTTGATGGAGCCAATGACCGCCGGCAGCGCCGTGGGCGCGGCAGCGCGGCGGGCCTGGGACAGGGTCTGCAACTCGGTGGCGTCGCCAACACTGGTGCCAGTGCCGTGGCCCTCAAAATAGGTCACCGTGTCGATCCCAAAACCGGCCCGCCGGTAGGCACGCTGCACGGCCAGGCGTTGGCCAGCGACTTCGGGCCGCGTGAGGCCGCCGCTGCCATCCGACGACACGCCCCAGCCACGCAACACGGCATAGATACGCCGCCCCTGGGCCAGGGCCTCATCATGGCGCATCAATACCACAAAGCCACAGCCCTCGCCGGGCCAAAAGCCTTCCGCATGCGCATCGTAGATGCGCATCTCGTCGGTGGCCAGGGCGCCCGCTTTGGCGAACCCCACCAGCTCAAAGGGGTCAATGCTAATATCTACCCCACCGGCCAACGCCACATCCAGATCCCCGGCCAGCAGCGCCGTGCACGCCGTGGTCACCGCCAGTAAGGACGAGGCACAGGCGCCGTCTACCGTGTAACCGCCGCCCTTGAGATCAAAGTGGTTGCAGATGCGTCCGGCAATGGTATTGGCCAGGCCTCCGGCTAAACTCTCTTCGCCAATTGGAGGAAACGGGGCTTTGTAGCGCTCCTCCAGCTCTGCCAAAAACATCTGGCGACGCTCGGACGTCCAGCCCTGCTGCTGCAAGGCCTCGGCCAGCACGCGGCGCACATAGGGCCAGCGCAGGCGCATGACATTGGCGCGGCTCATCTCGCCCGTTAAGGTGTTGCCCACCACCACGCCGGTGGTGTCACGCCCTAAGCCGGCGCCCGCGGGGAAACCCGCATCCACCAGGGCCTGCGCCGCCACGTCCAGGGCCAGCCAGTGCACCAGATCCGTGGCGCGAAACGTGCTGCCCACCACGAGAAAGCTCTCGCGATCAAAGACGTAATCCTTCAGCAGCGCCGCTTCTCCGGCATAGGTGCAATCGGGGGCGCTGCGATCTGTGGACAGGTAGTCGGCGAGATTGAGCCGCTCGGGCGGCAAGCGCCGGAAGGCACGGCGCTGCGCCAGGGCATTTTCCCATAACTCCTGTGGGGAACGCGCATCGGGATACTGACAGGCCATGCCGACAATCGCCACCGCCGGGGTCATAGCGCCATCCTTCCCGCGGCCACAGGGGCCTGTACGCTGCTCTGGTCACGGTGGCGGCCAGTCCATAACGCCAGAGCATACAACCCCAGACCGCGCACGGCACAGACAATGGATAAGGCAAAAAACAGCCCAAAGACGACATGGCACAGCAGCAACACGCCATAGGTCAACGCCACCCCAGCCCCAAAAGCCACCTGGGCGCCTGGCGTCTCCGGCGTGGTGGCCGGGTCGGTCACCATATAAAAGGTGTAGAGGATAAACGCCACACCGGTCATGGGCAGTAACGCAGCGCCCAGCGGTGTGCCAAAGGCCAGGCTCCTGGCACATGCCTGCACGACAAAGCCCGTGAGCCAGGCCGCGATCAGGGGCCAGCGTTTGGTGGACAGCGCATTGACCAGACTGCCGGTAATAATAATGAGCCCAGGCAGCGCCCAATCCCACATGCCATAGAGGTTTTCGGTGAAGTGATAGGGCTGCGCAATGCCGACCCAGGAAAACAGCAGCAGGGTGACAGTAATCCCAAAGTTGGACGGATTGAACACATGCCGCGTTCCCGTGCCGAGCGGGGCGCGCAACACGAGTTTGGACCCCAGTGCCACCGTGACGGCAAAGGCAATGGGCCACAAACGGTCGTTGGCATAGAGCAACATCGCTACGGCCAGGCCGGTAATATGCGCTGACAGCAAAAAATCGACAACATGCCCAAGACTGCCGAGACAGCGCGGTCGGCGCTGCTGCCCCCAGGCATCCAGGAGTTCGAGCAGGCATTCCACGCTGTAGGCTGTGGCGAGAGCCACCAGCGGCTGGGCCCAGGACTGCTCAAAGCCCAAGACCGTATGCCCGAGGAGATTAAGTATGGTGATGGCTACCGCAAAGCGTCGTAAACCCCCGAGGCGGCGTCTGACGTACCATTCATCGACTGCACGCATGACTGATTTATCCCTCCTGCCCGGCCGGCCAGCCGAGGACGATGGTGTGCCAGCCAGGGGTAAGCGTCAAAATCTGTTGCTGGATGCGACCCCGTGGGTCGCGCCAATGCAGGCTCACCTGGATGGCGGTGGTACTGCTGAGCGCGCCCAGACCGAAGTGCAGGTCAGGACTGCGTTTGCCGGAGTGGCCATTGCCGCCATCCACCTGCGCCACCATCCGTCGGCCATCCGGGAGCTGCACGGTAGCTGCGGCGCCTAGCGCTGGGCGTCCTGGGGTATCGGGTCCGGGATGTCCGGCCCGCACGAGGCCCGGACTATCAGGCTGTAAGGCCAGTAAGATATGCAGCCCGAGAAAAGCCCCCGGCTGGGGACTCGTATTACGGTAGAACACCGACGTGTCCCACTGACCGGCCACCGCAAAGTCGAGTCTGCCGTCCCCGTCCACGTCAGCGGTAGCAATGCCACGGCTCACCAGTGGCACATGCAGGCCGACGTCACGCGCCACGTCATAGTAGCGCCCATCACGCGCCCGCACGAAAAACGGATTGAGCTGATGCCCACTCAAGTCGTCACCGGGCTGCACCCGCAGCCAACTGCCGGGACGGTGCACCAGGCTATCATTGCCCATGGCCAGTTCGTGTAACTCGGGCCAGCGGTTCACCGTGCCGCGCACAAAGCCGGTGGCTTGCAGGGCCTCCAGCGTCCCGTCATTGTCAAAATCAGCCAGGCGGGCCTCCCAGCCCCAGCCACTGCGTGACAGGCCCAGCGCCTCGCTGTGGTCCACGTAAGGCGCCTTGCCCTGCTGCATACGGGCTGTCGCGCCAGTGCTGAGAAACACCAGGTGGCTCTCTTCCAAGGCATAGTCCGTGGCAATGTTGCTGACGTACATATCCAGCCAGCCATCGCCGTTGAGGTCGGCAAAATCGATCCCCATGCCCTTGAAGGAATCATGCCCCAGCACTTTGGAACTCGGGGTGGTGAAGGTTTTCGTGCCCTCTAAAAGCACAAAATGCAACGCCCCGGGTCGCGAGCGGTTATGTAACAGGCGGTCCGGGCCAAAGTCGTTGGCCATATACACTTCCGGCAGCAAGTCGCCATCCAGGTCGGCGGCGCCGAGCGCCAGGGTCCAACTGTGCAGCACCTCCGTCGGCAGGTCCAGCCTCGCATCGCGGAACTGCACCGTGGGCTGCACGCCGGTCGTCGCCCCGGCCCACAACAAAAAGTGTTTGGTGCCACCGTTAAAGGCCCGCGACATGGAATCCTGCATGTGCTCAACGCCAGCGGCCTGCGCGTCGAGGATGCGCGCCCCATCGGGAAAATAGTTGCCGATCAGCAGATCCGCGTGGCCGTCCCCATCCACATCAGCGAAGGTGGCGGTATTGGTGTACCAGCGCCCGCCCTCAGGGACCACTTCCTGGGGCACATACGCCTGGGCCGTAAGCCCCTCGGCGTCCGTGCGCAGGAAGGCCACCGGCGTGCGGCCCCAGTAGTACACCAGCAGATCGGCGCGTCCGTCCTCATTGAGGTCGCCAGGGAGACAGCCCATAGGGGCCATCGTGGCAGCATCGTAGGGCAGCGGGGCCGGGTGCAGCGTGAAGGGCGCGTAGCGGGCTGGGGTGCCAGGCACGGGCGCCACGATCACCTGATCGGTGCGGGTATCGACAGAGCACACATCGTTCGGCAAACCATCGCCGTCGAGATCGTGCAGCGCCACCGCGGCGCCCACCGAGGAAATCCAGGCGGAGAGATGCTGTAAGCTAGGATGCACAGCGCGGACGTTCCGGGATGTGACCCCAGCGACTGCCGGAAGTGGCAGACCGGTAAAGCGAAAGCGGGCCGCGAGGGCAGTACGCTCAGCCTCGGGGAGGGTGGGGAGTCGAGCAAAGCCATACAGGAGTACCATAAGCCCCAGCGCCACAAGACGTGCGGTAGCGCGTCGGCCTCTGCCTGCCAGTGTCATAGGCGGCTCTCTTACGCAAAGTGCGCTCGGATGCGTTGTCGCCAGATGTCGTAGGCTGGAACCAGGGCGTCAGCCGGCAGGTCAGTGCGGGTCGTCGCGGCCACCTGTGCTGCCGTGGTAGAGGACATGCTGCAAATGATGGCACACGCCAGCTCGGTATGCTCGACTAAGTTGCCAGCCTGGTGCCGTGTCTTGGCCGCAAACACCACCCCCTGCGCCAGATGGGGCTGGTACGGTCCTGCCGCCTCCCGTAAGGCGGTGAGTGCCGCTGGCTCCACACCTCCGGCATAGGCACAGGCCAGCCCTACGCCGCTCCACAAATCAGCCTGCCGCTCCTGGGCGAAGGCAGCGATGCTCTGGGCGATGCGCCCGACGTCGGCCCCGTGCACAAACCACAGGCTGCGTCCCAAGCCCTGGTCAAAGGCCCGGCAGGCATAGCCCGTCAGGTGGCGCGGCCGCTTCTGGGCCGTGATGGCGCGTGGCCAGTGGAAGTAGCCGTGGTAAAAACCGTAGCCATCAACCACGAGCCAGCCCAGCAGGGGGTCCAACCGTGCCAGTGGCCGCCTCAGACGCCGACGCAGCAGGGCCAGAGCCCAGCCAACGCCAACATACACCATGTAGACGTGCTCGGCGCCTGGCCCTGCCAGGAAGGGGTCGAGACGCCGGCGGCCCCAGGGCCAGAGACTATCGAGCAACTGCAGGCCCATGGCCGCGCCCTCAAAGGCAAAGCCGCGGCGCTCTGGCTCTAGCGTATTGAGGCAACGTGCCAGGCTGTCCGCATGCGTATCACGCAAGGCGGCATGGTAGCCATGCAGAAAGGCGGTGCCAATGTGCTCCAAATGCTGCTGCACCGGGGCGGCGCTGGGCGCAAAGCCGCGCCGGGCAAAAGTCACTTCTGTGGGGGAGAGGCCGAGGAGGCGTTGACGGAGCCAACTGGTGGAGGACATATGGAATGGTCCGTGGTTCGTGGTTGGACGAGCATCCTAATAGTAGCGGAGCATGTGTGGTGAGGGCTCCTCGCCTGGGATCGCCGGGCTCGACATGGGCATGCGAGAACCGCGCTGAGCCAGGGATGCTGAGGCAGGGATGTGGTGGGAAGGGCCTGTGCCACATGCCACTTCCCACGTACCATGGGGGTTAGGCCCGCTTCCCGGCGAAACGCCGCCGCAGGCCGGCGCCGATGGCCAGCGCCGAGCCGAACAGCAACCACGTCGAGGGCTCGGGCACATTGGTCAAGTCCATGTGTGTTGGTGGACCGACAGACGGTAGCCAGGTCTGGCCACCATCCAACGACAACTCCGTGAAAATGTCAAAGAAGCTGTTGATCTGGAACAGCCCGCCACCGATGTTCTGGATGGTCGTCTGTCCGAGGGACTGCAAGGTGGGACTTTCACGGATCATCACCCCGCCACCAACGAGATTGAGCTGCGTCATCTCGGTATTGAAAGTTCCTAATGCCCCTGGTTGATAGCCGCCCCCCAGCTCTACGATCACCGGACCACTCAGCGAGACCGAGATCAGTTGACCACCGTTGATCGACACATCCCCGTCCACAACCGAATCAAAGGTCTCTCTGGTACCGGCGCCAGTTGGGTCCCGGTGCACATTCGTGAAGCCGCGATGCTCGGCCCTTGAAAGGACGATCGCTAAGTTCGTGCCACTGTAGCTGGTGTGCACATTTCCCGGATGCAGATAGACACCGTCATCCGGTGGCACGAGGGGGGATGTGCCCACATAAGTCGCCCACCCTACTCCTGGCAGGAGCAAAAACATCGCCACCAATACCATGGGAGTTACACGTCTGGCATCATCATCGTTCTCCTCTTTGCCCTCAGTGTTCTGCATGACCCACATGATGGGCCACCATGGCAGGACGCCACGCAGATCCCCATGCCCTATGCGATGGCAACCCACGTGTCCTTACTGCCGTCGCCTTCTACCACAGCCTCTATAGGAATGCAAGAGAGCTTGACCCTCACCACCTGACATAATGTACGATATGGGAAGGAACTTCTGATAAAGCTCTCCTATTTCAACGATATAGGGGGTATTTATGCGTTACACGACGGGTGGGATTGCGCACATGGCGCGTGGGCTTGAGGAGGATCTGACGGATCGTGACACGGGGTTGCACAAGCCGCACATAAAGGGTTTGGCGGATTTGTCGGCGAGCATGCTGGCGTGCCGCAGTGTCAATACGTCGGAGTTGCTTGCGGTGTTGCCACGTTCTACGAAGGATGCCGATTCGCGATTTCGCTATATCAACCGCTGGTTACAGAATGATTTGATTAACCCGGCGCGGGTGATGATGGGATTTATTCCTGAGATTGCGGAAGTGGCAGCCGCGGGCGGCAAGACGATTATTCTGATGATGGATCAGAGTAAAATCAGCGATGGTTTTGAATGTTTGATGATCTCGATGCGCGTGGGTGAGCGGGCGATTCCGGTGGTAGGGAAGGTGAAGGAGACGAGCGGCGGCATGGGCTTTGATGTGCAGAAGCCGCTGCTGGATGTGGCATATTCGATGATGCCAGAAGGTGCAAATATTTTGCTGGCGGGTGATAGATTCTATGGCACGGCCGCGCTGATAAAGTGGTGTCAGAAGCAAGGCTGGAACTATCGTCTGCGCCTGCGCGATAATCGCATTCTGCATCACGATGGCGGCGAGATCAGCACAGGTGACGCCGCGAAAGCAGGCATGACCGCGCTGCTTGACCCCGAACTGAATGAAAGCAAAGTCAAAACCCACATCGGCATCTTGCACGAAAGTGGTCACAACGAGCCGTGGATCATCGCCATGAGCGACACGCCCTCCAAAGGCAGAGTGCTCGATTACGGGATGCGGTGGGGCATCGAACCCATGTTCTCCGACTGCAAATCACGTGGCTTCGGCATCACCAAAACCCAGCTGAAGCATGCTGACCGTATCGAACGGCTCATCCTCGTCCTCACCGTCGCGCTCTACTGGGCGGCTTCCACCGGCATGGCTCCTCCCGAAAAACCACCACGCCACACCCAAAAAAAGAAGCGCGCAGCCTCACATCCTACTGCAAACGAGGCCTCCGACTCCTCCTCTACGCCGCTCTCAACCTCACTCCCATCCCAAAACTATGGGCGTTCATAAATTGTGTCAGGTGGTGAGACATACTCCCCGCCATGAATGGCGAGGATTCTGGGATCAACACCCACGGCAAGCCGAGGCTTGGCTGACATGGATTCCCCCAGGAGAAGATGCCCCTTCTCGGAAAATATTGACCGCGGCGTTGACGTTTCGTTGATGCGTCGTCCCACAGTCTCCGCACGTCCACACGCGGTCTCTGAGCGTGATCTGTTGATTGATCCACCCACAAGCCGAGCAGAGCTTGGTAGACGGGAACCATGTGTCGATGTGCTGTATCAACGTCCCCGTCTTCGACGCGACAGCGTGCAACGTCTCCACAAACGTGGCAAAGCCCAGGTCCGAGACCTTGCGACCCCAGAGCGCTTTCATGCCTTGCAGGTTGAGGGTTTCCAGGGTAAGAGAGTCGTAGGCAGCGCAGAGCTGATGCGCCAGCTGCCAGTGAAACGCTTGACGTTGATTGGCCACACGCTTGTGCACACGGTCAAGATGCCGTTGCGCTTGGCGGCGGTTGCACGAACCTTTTTTCTTCTGAGAGAGGTGCCGGTTGGCCTGCGCAATCGCCTTGAGACTGCTCTGCAACGGCTGTGGTGCGTGGTGCATGGTGCCATCGCTGCCCGTGAGATACGTGGTCAGCCCAAAGTCAAAGCCTGCGCTGTGACCTGTCATGACTCTGGTGATGGGCTGTGGTTCGACCACACAGGAGAAGTAGACGTACAGGTCGCCAAGCGGATCGCGTTTGATCGTCACCGTTTTGACGGTGCCATCCATCTCCCTGGACTTGGCAAACTTGTACACCGTCTGGCCAATCTTCAGCCGGTGACCCTCCAGGAGTTTCCAGCCTGCCTGCTTGAGAGTGAACGACTTGGCGCTGCGGACTTTCCGAAAGCTGGGTGGGCCCACACGCCTGACGGTTTTCCCGGCTTTGCGGTCTGTCGCGTTCTGGAAGAAGCGTTGATAGCCTTGGTCGATGCGTTCAACAATGTCTTGGATGGCTTGCGAACCCAGCCCAGATCACCAATGGTACTTCGCCAGCTTCTTGCGCTTCGCAATGTGGGCTTTCAATCGCAAAGGCGACAGATGTTTCTTGTATAAACGATAGTACCGCTTATGCAGCGCCATACATGTATTGTGGATGACACCGCCAATGGTAATCTGACGGTGCAACCGTTTGCTGCGCTTCGAGCGATAGAGCTTGGACTGAAATGTCTGTCTCATATATGTAAAGTCTAGCATTGTATAGGCAACCGATGCAACCATGCTCTTTTGACGCTATATATACGCCAATTTCGTTGGCAGCAGGCATTGCCTCGAAGACGAGGCAACGCCCTGATATCCCCGCCCTGAACGACGGGGTTTTACGGGCGCCTCGATAACTTGGCAGGAGTGATGACGCTGTAGGCGGACATGGCTGGTATCATAATCCTGGCGCAGTCTGCGTCAATGTTTTTCTCCACGTAGGCTTGGCGTATAATGCCCATGCGATGCCCGCCCAGAGAACGCCTAGAGTCTACAAAGGAGTGTAAACTTATACCCGCCGTTATGCCATCTGCTGTCCCCGCGTTTCGACCATTGTGGTGACACGCGCTCAATATCTGCCGCCCCTGCACGCGCTGCTGGAGGAAGCGCTCCATGCCGCCCAGCGTTGGCACTGCCGGCCCTCTGGAGAGCAACCATGACCATGGACGATGTCTTGCGCCAGTTGCGGGCCACGCAACTCGTGGATCACGACCTCCTTACGCCCGCCGAGCGGGCTGATGTGCAGCAGACACTCGGGCAACTGGCGCAGCGTGGCTTACGCGCCTATGTGGTGCTACTGCCTCAGAGCGCCGAGCTGCAAACGTGGCGCCAGCTCTGGACGCAGCTGGGGCTGCGCGAGCCCCAGGCGTTGCTGTTCCTGTACAACGGGCGCCGCTGGGAGGCGCGGGGCTGGGGTCTCGCGGCGGACGTCATTGCGGCGAGCCTCACGCACACCGAACCGACGCTACGCCAGAATCAAGGAGCTGGCCTCCGTACGGCCCTGACCTTGCTGGCGGCACAGGCGGCTCCGCAGCCACGTCGCATCCCGGCCCGCCAGGGCACCACGACGCTGTGGCCCTGGGCCGGGGGTGGTGCCCTGGTGCTCCTCATCGGCGCCGCGGGCTGGTTCCTGTACCGCCGGCAGCGTCTCCAGCAACAGCAGGTGCAGGTGTTGCTGGCCCGCTGTGCAGACGCCGAAGCCGCTTTTACAGAGGTGATGCTGGTGGATGCGCCCCTGCACGATACGCAGGTGCGCGACTGGCAACTGCAGGCCATGACGCATAAGCAGTATCTGGAGACGCTCATGGCCAGTGTCCAGCAAGGTCAACGCCGCGCTGACGATCCGGTACTCCTGGGGGAGGTACAGCAACTGACGCATCAGTTTGCCACCATCCATGCGGCGATCCTCCGTCAACAGAAGGAACGCCTCTCATGTTAAATGCCGAGCTTGCTGTGGATCTGCCCAGTGTGGAAACGCTGCGCCGGCGGGGTCCGCTGGCCTGGGTGCAAACGTTGTTGGGCTACACGCCGGATGTGCGCAGCGGGGAAGAAGAGTTGACCCTCAGTGCTTTGACGCTGCTGCAAGGGCTCTATGACGCGCTGCACACGGTCGGCGTGACCGATGCCATTGCGTTTCTGGTCGATACAAAGGTTATATATACTGACGCCGAGGCGGTGACCGACGACCTGGCTCTCGTCCTGGCCGCGGCCCAGCGCACGGGCCTCTTGATGCGGCGCTTTACCGAAATGCACCTGGTGCTGAGTCATCGCGACCACGGGCTGCATACGCTGGTAGACGTCACCATCCATCGCCGGGTCATGCGCGGGGAGGAGGAGATGACCCTGGTGTTGTCCAGTCGCATTGAGGCGCTGCGCATTACTGCTGGCGAAACGGCGTCCGCCTATGCCGCGCGCATCCGGGCCTTTGGCGAGCACCCTGATGACATTGAAGGCTACCGGCTGCTCCTCACCGGCTTACAGGAACGTCTGGGGGATGCCCTGCGCGCCGCCTTCCCCGGCGCCGTGGTGCGCCCGAGCCCGGTAGCAATGCGTTTGCTGTGGCCCGAGGAGCCGCACCTGGGCCGCTTGCACCGTTTGCGCTTTGGCGCGGAGGTGGAAGAACCGCGCTACCGCCCGGTGCCGACGCGCCAGCACAGGGGTTTCCACCGCGATCCATATTACCTTTACTACTATGATCCCTATTATGATCTCACACACTGGTTGCTGCTCGACACGCTGCTGCATCGCCCCACGGCCCTGCCGGCGCACGTTTTAGTCGTCCAGGGCCATAGCCTGGGCCAGGAGAGCGTCCCGCTGACCGCCAGCCTGGCCGCAGCCTGGGCTTCTTCCGCCGTGTCCTTTGATGCAGCGGGTGATCTACACGTGGCGGATACCATCCCTGATGTGGCCGACGAGACCCCGCCCGCGGCGTGGGGCAGTGTGGACATTGCTGAGGATACGGGAAGCACCTCGGATGTCAGCGCGGACAGTGCCTGGGGAGGGAGTGATACAGACAGTGCATGGGGGGGAAGCGATGTGAGTGACTCAAGCTCGTCATCGGACTCGTTGGGCGACTCCAGTTCGTGTTGACTGGCCTCGGCCCGCCCGGGGTAGCCACTCCTTGACAAGCCAGAGCGCCTTGCTAGTGGCGCTGGGGGTGTTGGGGGTGTGCCTGCTTGAGAATGCCAATCTAGGGAGTGCGCGATGCCATGCGCCCAGCGACAATGCTCTACATGCATACTGTGTCTAGGGCCGTTACGGTTGCGGCGGGTGACCGGCTCTCCGGTGCATCTCATGGCCATTTTTGAGCGCAAAAGCGGTGCAAGGGCATAGGAGAGAAGTAAGACCCGACTCACTCTGGCTCTGGAGGTGGTGGGGCTTCCTCGCTCTTAGAGTGCTTGGGACGTGGGACCATCCGGAGGGGGATGCTAGCGATCAACTTATCTTCCTCAACCGTCCGGTCGAAGTTGATCTCAATTTCCTCCTCATTAACCTCCAGATGTTTCACAATGACCCGGATAATCTCATCCCGTAGATGCTCGATCACCCCTTGAGGTAAACCACCACGGTCATAAGTCAGCGCTAGCTTGAGGCGCTCTTTCGCCGCGTTCTTGCTTGGTTGCGCATAGGTCCCCGGCGAGAGATGTTTAACCAGACGATCAATTAACCCCATGCTACTCTGCTTTCTAGATTGTGCACACACGTGCACGCTAGTTCCTGCTTCGTCGAGCAGAGTTTCACCGTAGGGCCCCCGCAGCCAGTGCTCCGCTCTCCACAGGCGTCACTACCCCTATCGCCTAGGGTAGACTCCTGACTACAAGGGTACGGCTTGAGCCGCCTCCGACCCTGCTGGAGTAGCGTGAGTTTAGCATGACACATGGTATCCCTCCAAGACGCCTCTTCCCTTGTGACTTGAAGAAAAATGTGCGGCATATACACATTTCACATGACTGTTATGTAGGAAATTTCGACGAGATCCTAAAATTTCCGCTGTGGAGACCCCCCGCTTCAGCGGGGGGAGGACATAGCGGTGCCTGCAACAGCAGGCAGGGTATACGTATAGCCATCGGCAGCCCAGAGCCGCGTGCAATGCTTCTGATGCACACTGGCCTTCTTGCCATAGATGACCAGGTCAAACCACCCGCTCGCCTTGACGACGACGCGGCTTGTCCACGTGCCAGCGTACTTGCCCTTGGGCACGACCGCTTGGACGATATCCCCGGTCTGCATGCCGAAGTAGCGTTTCTGCCGTGCCCGGTGACTCTTCGGGAACCCGTGGGCATCGGTGCGACACATCTGCCGTGTCCCGTGGCCCATGGCGCGGATGCCTAATCGTTGTATGCCCCTCACACACAGCGTGTCCGGGGTGCTGGCCCCGACACACGCCGCGTCCCCCCAGTGGGATTTGGCGATGCCCAGCCGCGACCGGTTGTATTTCGTGCGCCCACCCGTACCTGTCTCGACTGGGAGCCCAGTGGTCTGCAACGCTCGATAGAGTGCCCAACGGGTCGTGTTGACGGCAGCCGCATCTTTCAACGGCAGCTTGCCCTGGGCTTGCACCGCAGGAAAGCCGAACTCTGCCGCCGTCTGTGTGCTTTTCTGTTGGTTGCACGGACCACAGGCCAGCGTGAGGTTGGACACACGGTCCGAGCCCCCGCGCGCTTTGGGGATGACATGCTCGACTTGCAACGGCACGCCTGTCTTGTGGCAGTACGCACACGTGCGGTGCCACTTTTCCAGCAGATACTCGCGCACTTCATAGCCCGCCAACTCGCCGTGCTGGTACTCCACGCCAGCGCTCTCGGCGTGCTGCATGCGCTGCATGTCGAAGCGCACCAACTCTTGGCTGAGGGACGTGATCCTACAGAGCCGCGCCAACCGTTCTACCCACGTCATGACGTGCGCTACCCGGCTTGTGAGCGAGGGCGGTAGCCACCCGTCAGGGCGTGTGCGGTTGTCAAAACGTGGCTGGCGGTAGCGCGTATTCCGTTGCCGCCGGTTGCGCCGCATGGCGCGACGACTGAGCAGGGCGTCTCTGATCCGCTGCCCGCGGTGCGTCAGCTCAGCAGCCCAGACCACCGTGGCTCCATCCAGTAAGGCGAGGCCGGTGGTTTTGCTGCCTGGGTCAATCTTCAGGCGATGCGTGTGCGCCGCTAGGAGGGCAGGGACAGCCGTCTTCAGGATGATCGTGGAGGGATGGCACGTGAACACGGCCGCAGTCTTGGCGCGCAGCATCTGGCGGGCTACCGCCGAATGCACAGGCGTTTGGGGCATACGGTCCGTATCAAGCACAAAGACACAGTTTGGCGCAGTCTCTCCGATTGCTCGGGTCATAGTACGTCGACTCCACCGTACACGCCTCCGCGCTGCTAGCTTTTGAAAAAGCGAGCTATGCGCTTCAAGAGACCTTTATCTTCCTCCAGTGGCAGCAGAGGAATGTCTTCCCCGAGGAGCCGTCGCGCAATGTTACGATACGCATGCCCCGCTGGGGAAGCCGGATTCAGCGCCACCAGTTCCCCGCGATTACTTGTCACCACGATCATCTCGTCTTCGGGGATAAGCCCGAGCAGTTCAATGCCCAGAATATCCAAAATATCCGGGATGTCGAGCATGTCCCCACGCCGTACCATCTCTGCCTGCAATCGATTGACGATCAGATAGATCTGCTGTTTCTCGGCAGATTCCAGCAGACCGATGACGCGATCCGCGTCGCGAATAGCCGACACGTGTGGTGTCGTCACGATCACGACTTCGTCGGCCCCGGCAATGGCATTCTGGAAGCCACCTTCAATCCCCGCTGGGGAGTCAATGATCGTGAAGTCAAACTGGGACCGGAGTTCTGTGCAAATTTTTTCCATGGAGTCAGGACTGACGGCGCTTTTGTCGCGCGTTTGAGCGGCAGGCAGCATATAGAGGGAGGATAAACGTTTATCGCGGATCAGAGCCTTTTGGAGACGGCAGCGCCCTTCCACCACATCGACCAGATCGTAAACGATACGATTTTCCAGCCCCATCACAATGTCGAGGTTGCGTAATCCCACATCCGTATCGACCGCCACGGCCTTTTTACCCAATTCGGCGAGTGCAGCGCTGACGTTCGCACTAAAAGTCGTTTTCCCAACGCCGCCTTTGCCTGACGTTACAGTGATGACTCGTCCAGCCACGGCCTATCCCCTTTTAGAAAATCCACCCCACCCCCGCTCCCACGCCTCGACCACAATAGCATTTTGGTCAATGCGTGCCATCTCGGGCGATCCCGTGGTGGTGGCACGCGCTTCTGGCGGTCGGGCAATATGCCCGGCAATACGCAGTTGGATCGGGGCGAAGTGCAGAGCGGTGATAATTGCCTCCTCACGGTCCGGCACCCCAGCGTACGCGGAACCTCTGAGAGCCCCCCAGACAAAGATGTTATAACCCGCCATGACCTCGGCGCCAGGATTCACATCCCCGATGACGACCAAATGGCCATCAGCGGCAACTTTTTCGCCCGACCGGACCGTCCGATGTTCGACATGCACGAGCGTATACGGATCTGGCGGTGCGGCGACGAACGGGGTGCGCGCGGAAAGTGGCTGGCGGCGTTCGGTGCCATCGAGCCTGGGCATGACCCCTTGGAGCGTCACCCCATAGCGGGACAAGACCACCGCCAACTGCTCCATGTCGTGCCGCGAGACCGGCTGCGTACCGATTTCGAGTAACACCTGTGCGCCCGTGAAGAATTGCGGCGATTGTTGTAAGTATTCCTCGAGTTCGACTAACAGCTGCGGCAGGGGATCCCCCCATTCGAGTCGCAGCAGGAGCCCAGAGTCTGTACCCGAGAGTTTTACGTGTTGTTTGGCCATACGCCACCTCTGGAGCCGCTGCTATCCCTGAAGCGTCCGGATGAGCTGCTCGACTTCCTCCTTAAAGCGCCAATCGTCCTCGACCATCCCTTTGATTTTGTTGCAGGCGTGTAACACAGAGGTATGGTCACGGTCCCCAAAATTTTTGCCAATCTGTGGTAACGAAGCCTTGGTCAGCGTGCGGGTCAGATACATCGCCACGTGGCGGGCATGCGCAATTTCTTTGGTGCGCTTCTTGGAGCGCAACAGTGTTCCTTTCAGGTTATAACGATCCGCCACCGCCCGCTCGATATCCGCGATAGAAATGGACCACCCTTCGGACACATCCGCCAGTTCACCGATAAGACTTTGCACTAACTTGACGGTAATCTCCTGCCCCGTCATCGTCGTAAACGCTTCAACGACGTTCAGAGCCCCTTCGAGTTTGCGAATATCACCCCGTAAACGGCGCGCCAAAAACCACGCGACCTCGTCCGGAAGAGGCATCTGCATGTATTCGGCTTTTTTCGTCAGGATCGCGGTTTTGGTTTCCAGATCAGGGGCCTGCAGATCCGCGACCAAGCCCCATTCAAAGCGCGACCGTAACCGCCTTTCCAGCCCCACCATGTCTTTCGGCAACTTATCACTCGTTAACACAATCTGTTTGTTATCGTTAAACAGGACATTGAACGTATGGAAAAATTCTTCCTGCGTGCGCTCTTTCCCAATGAGAAACTGGACGTCATCAACGAGAATGACATCATTGCGGCGATACCGATTGCGAAAGTCATCCATCTTGTCGTGACTGAGGGCACTTACCAAATCATTGAGGAATTTTTCGGAAGAGACGTAACACGTCACCATGTTGTGGTGGTGGGTTTGCTGAACATAGTGCCCGATAGCATGTAAGAGATGGGTTTTGCCCAGGCCCACGTCGCCATAGATGAAGAGGGGGTTATAGGTCCGGGCGGGGTGGCGCGCGACCGCCAAGCAGGCGGCATGCGCAAATTGATTACTGGAACCGACGACGAACGTCTCGAAGGTAAAGCGTGGATTAAACGCCTGGCCTGCGGTCACTGTGACGCGGGCTGTGGGGCTCTGCGGCGGGGCAGGCTCGCTCGGCGCTGGCGGCGGCGCCACGTCTGGTGGTTCGTGGACGACAAAAAAAATCTGATGCGCGACCCCAGTCATTTCCGCGAGAATGCTGGTGACCAGTCCGTGATAGTGCTCGGCCATCCAGTCGCGCACAAAGGTGTTAGGCGCCGCAATGCGCAGCATCCCCACCGCACCGGAGAGGGGTTTCAGCGGCGCAAACCACGTCGCATATTTGGTCGCTTCGACGCGTTCACGCACCACCTGAAGCACTTCTTGCCAGGTATGTTCGACACTACTGGACCGTTCTTGCGGCGTCCTGGAATGCGGTGCTCCCGCGAATTTGCCCTCGCCCAATGTGACCACCCCTGCTATGCTGCCTCAACGTCTCATCATAAAATCCTGCCATCTCTCAGACTAGCTACTCTGGGCATATATAGCGTTCTGGCCTCTTATTGTCAATACAAATTTCTCGCTTGCCGGTGTGGAGTCTCGCCCTCAGAGCTTCGCTGTGGGATAGAGAGCTGGGTGAACTCTACCCGATCACCCAGCGTCTCAGGATGGTAGACTAGAAATCGCCCAGAGGCGTGTTGGCGAGCACGTAAAAATCGAGGGCGTGATGGTACCTATCGGGAGGATCAAATTCCGCGCCGATCAGCGTGCCGTATATACACTTGACAATAACAGTCTCGGATACGGTGGAGCGGTCCTCGTCATCCAGGGTAAAGGTTATGTGATATTTCTCGCCAAGCTTCATGTCGGGCGGTATAGGCATGTGGAACCCGACGCCGCTGACCGAGAGTGACGCGATGGTGATCGGGGGCAGGGCCGAACCTGTCTGCTGCTGCACGAGTTGCCCGGGGAAATGAGTCGTCACGCGGTGATAGCGTCGGAGGTCAAAGCGGACAAGAAAGGGCTTCTTGCAGAGGTTGCACTTCACTTGGAGAGATTTGTTCCCTGAGTGATATTCTGGATATTGTGCCATATTCACCGTCCGTTGCACACCACAATGCACACAGGTCACGAGCCCTTGGCGCAATTTGTTGAGATGAATGCGGACTGCCTCTGTCACCTGCGGCATACCCAAGTGCCTCCCCACGATGATTGAACGTGTGCATTTTTGGTCAGTGTGCTTATCGGTTGCACGTCTCCTGGCTTGAGCCCCATGACGAGCCAGACACGTGCGCGAGACCTTAAGGAACGTACGTATGCAATTACACGGTGTGCGTGTGCTGGATCTGACCCGTATTCTCTCAGGCCCTTTCTGCACTATGCTCCTGGCAGATATGGGCGCGGACGTGATAAAAATCGAGCCCCCGGGTGGAGATCCACTGCGGGGCCAGGGGGTGATGGTTGAGGGTTTGAGCTGGTATTTCGCGGCCTTTAACCGCAACAAGCATTCCGTGGTCCTCAACCTGCACCGCCCCGCGGGACAAGAGGCGCTGCGTCGCCTGATTGCGACCGCCGATGTGGTCGTCGACAACTTCCGCCCTGGTGTCATGACGACTTTGGGGCTCGCTTGGCCGCAACTCTGCGCCCTGCGGCCCGGCATCATTCATACCAGCGTGACCGGCTTCGGCGCGCGCGGCCCCTACGCCAACCGCCCCGCGTTCGACTTCATTGCCCAGGCCATGAGTGGCTTTGTCAAATACTCCGCCCTGAAGGACGGAGCTTGTAGCTGGCTACGCCAGCGGCAACCGGAGTTGCCGGAGAGGTACCGCCACCAAAGGGACTTTGACGCGTCCCCGATCTCTGATGTTGTGCGCGGCGTTCAAATCAGCGTGGGTCGTATAGCCACATGAGTGGCAGGAGAAACGCGCTTGGCTCTGGCGGTTGGCTCGCTCCACATGTCCACAGCGGTTGCAGCCCTGGCTCGTATGCCGAGGGTTCACCAGCCCGACAGGCACACCAGCGCGTTGGGCCTTGTACTCGACGAAGCGGCGCAATTGGGCAAAGGCCCAGCCGGTCATTCTGGCGCGTTGCGGCTGCCGAAACCGAGACCGCGCGCGGATATGCGTCAGATCTTCCAACGCGATACCTCGCTGGGTGCCTTTGGCAGACGCCACCAGCGTCTTGCTGATACGGTGATTGACGTCGCGACGAAAGCCCGCCTCTTTGTGGGCCATGCGTTGCAGCGCCTGACGCATCTTCTTGGGACGCTTCCCGTCCATCTGGGCGAGGGCCGCCGCACGTTGCAGCCGTTGCCGGCGCTTCGCGTACCGCGTGCGACAGGCTTCTATCCCTACGCCGCTATAGGTGGTGCCATCCGAGGTCGTTGCCAGGTTGATGACGCCCAGATCAACGCCCATCACGTCCTGGGGAGCAAGCGGGGGGTCTTCGGGCATCTCGATGGTACAGAGCAGATAGAAGGTGCCGCCACGCCAGACCAAGTCCGCCTGGCCCTTGATGCGTCCCTGGCGTGCCCGCTGGTACGGTCCGCAGACAAACGGCACCTCGACACGTCCCCGCAGTGTCCAGAGGCTTGCGGCACTCAAGCCGTGGAAGCTCAACACCCGTTGATCGTAGCAGATGGCCCCGTCAGGCTTGAACGTCGGGCACACGGTCTTGTCGCGCTGAAAGCACTCGACCGCCTTGGCCATCGCCCGGACCGCCAGCTGCGACGACAGCCCGAAGCGGGTCCGAATCTCGTAGTACACCAGATGGTGTATGGAGATTTGGCCAAACAGCCCCGCCGCGAAGCCCGCCTGTGCGGCATAGGTCGCCGCGGCGTTGAACGCGGCCATCGTCGCACGCAAGGCCGCGGCCTGGTCTGTGGTCGGCACGAGTCGGAGTTGCAAAGTGAGCTTCATAGTGAGAGTATAGCATGGTTGCCTCTCATGTACCGTAGGCATTGTGGGCCATGGGCCTGGCCAACCCTCTTCCTCTCCACCCCGAAGGACGGAGTTTCCCGAGGTATCTTTGATGAACTTGGCCGAGGTGCTGACCGATCCGCAGATCCTCTCGCAGGAAATGGTGCTGGCAATTCCGCACGCTGGGCACGGGACGGTGCACATGACCGGTTTTCCGCTCAAATTCCAAGAGGCCCCCTGCACGGTGCGTTTCCCCGTACCAGATTTAGGCGCCCAGACCGCCAGTGTCCTGCACGCCGTAGGCTATAGCACAGCGGAAATGACGGCCCTTTCAGCTTGACGGATTCACGCCAGGCTGCATACAATGGTGCCCGTTTGTCGTCTAAGAGGCCATACGTGCGTGTGCGGCACGATAGGCACGGAGAGAGTCCTTGAAGGAGCTAGGATCATGCGGTGGTTGTTGACGGTAGTGTGCCTGAGTGTCTTCGTGGTGCCGACGTATGCTGAGGATCCCATCGAAGCGAGTGTGGCCAAGCTGGGGCTGTCCAAAGAACAACTCCTCAAGATCGGTGAGGACGTCTATAACACCGATGGTGAGAATACCTGTCTGAAATGCCATGGCAAAGGTGGTACGGGTGGGGATCAGGCGGGCGCTGCAGACTTGCGGCATCCCAGAACCTGGCGGGTGTATCAAGCGCTGGGCGGTGATGACGCCTTCAAAGCCAATAAAGAGAAATTCATCAAAGACATTGACGCGGTAGTGCACGATCTCATTCGCAATGGGGCGACCTCCTGGAACCTCAAATTCCCCAAAGAGCATAAAGAGATCGCTATGGACTGGGGAAAAGTGACGGTGCCGGATAAGGTCGATAAATACAACCAGATGATGAAAGGCATTACCTCTGACCCCATGGTGAAGAAAGTCAAAGAACTGCAGGAGCAGTTCGAGAAAGAGGGCAAAAAGCTGACGATCCAGCACATACGCGATGTCGCTGCAGTCTCTGATTTTATGTACGTCAAAACGCTCGACGATGGCAGCGCCAAGGGCGGCGTGTTCAAATAGGCATGTAAAGGCCAGGGAGGCGCTCACGGCTGGCGCTGGCAAGGCGAGTGGACGCAAGGAGAGCTGATGTTCAAGAAGATTTATGTGCCGGTCGATAACTCAGAATACTCGAATCAAGCCATTGAAATGGCGCTAGCGCTTGCCGCCCCCTGGAACGCCACCGTGGTTGGGAGTCACGTCTACGCGGCCAAGATGCACGATTATCGCTTCAAGCAAATGGAGTACACGCTGCCGGAAGAGTACCAAGATGAGAACGAACTGGCGCGGCAACGCAAGATCCATGATTCGCTCATCACCATGGGTCTGCAGTTGATCTCGGATTCGTATCTCGATGTCTTGCAGCGGCGTTGCGAAGCGGCCGGGCTGCCTTATGAGCGCAAAACGTTTGATGGCAAGCATTATAAAGTCCTCGTCGAAGACATTGCGACGAGTGACTATGACCTGGTGATCATGGGAGCCCTGGGGATTGGGGCCGTGAAAGACAGCGTGATTGGCAGTGTGTGCGAACGCGTGACCCGGCGCGTCCAACGCGATGTCCTGGTCATCAAGCACCTGCAAGATCCCATGACCTGCGGTGACACTATTATGGTGGGTGTGGACGGCAGCCCGCAGTGCTTCGGCGGCCTGCGCACCGCCATCGCACTCAGCAAAACGTTCCACAAGCCGCTTGAAGTGGTCTCTGTCTACGATCCCTTCCTGCACTACGTCGCCTTCAATGGCATTGTCGATGTGCTCTCGGAACAAGCCGCCAAGGTGTTCCGTTTCAAAGAACAAGAGCAGCTCCACGAAGAAATTATCGACACCGGGCTCGCCAAGATTTATCAATCCCACCTGGAAGTGGCGCGCGAAATTGCCGAAGCCGAAGGTGTGGAGATGAAGCTGACCCTCTTACCCGGCAAAGCCTTTGAGAAGATCTTACAGCATGCGCGCAAGGTCCAGCCGTGGCTACTGGTCCTCGGGCGTATTGGCATTCATAGCCAGGCCAGCGAAATGGACCTCGGCAGCAATACCGAGAACCTGTTGCGTCTGGCGCCCTGCAATGTGTTGCTCTCCAGTCGCACCTATGTGCCGCCCATTGACCTCCGTGCCGAAGAGAGCATCAACTGGAGCCCGGAGGCGGAAGAGCGCATGGAGCGCGTGCCGCCACTGGTCAAAGGCATTGCCCGCACAGCCATCTTGCGCTTCGCCATGGAGCGTGGGCATTCGGTGGTGACCTCCGATGTCGTCGAGCAGGCCATGGAAGCCTTTATGCCGGGATATACCAGTAAGATGATTGGCAAGGTGGCCAAAGTGCTGGCGATTGAGCACGTACGCGCCGAGCACCAGCTGACCTATATTTGCGATGTCTGTGGCTATACCGCCAGGGTGGAAAACCCCGTGCAATGCCCCGTCTGCCAGGCCACCGCGGAACATTTTCAGGTGATTGACCGCGCGGTCGTCGAGGCCATTGCGGCAGCAGAAGGCACCACGCTGGAAGAGGTGACGTTTGATGGCCGCAAGCTGAAGTGGAGTGCCGAAGCGCGCCGGGTGTTGCGGGATGTGGCGGATGCGTATCTCCGGCGCCGGGCCAAGGCGCGTATTGAAAAAGTCGCGCGTATGCAAAAAGTCGCGGTCATTACCCGTGCACTGGCGTTGCCGCTGATTGAGGAGACGGTGGGAAGTGATCGGCTCGACGCGGTGGGATCGCCTGATGACGCCGCCGCGGAGGAGCTGGTGGAAGCGCGTCCGACAGTACGGGTGCTGACACCGGTGCACCCCGGGCGCTCGCAGCCGCAGGAGGTGCAACCGCACTTGAACTGGACTGGCGCCGATGGGCAGCTCAATGAGGTTGCGGCAGGGCGCGTCGTCGTCGCCCCGACCCTGCATAGTCGTGAAGGCTGAATGGCGAGAGCTCGTGGGTACGGCCCGGCTCAAGCAGCGGAACGGGTGTGCATGGCGAGACATGTAGATGGCGTCAGGACATGTTGAGCAGGGCTGAGGGGTACGGCGTATTGTCGTACCCCTCACCGCATTGTGGGGCAGGATATGCCGAAGCGTTATCGTGACATTGTCGGTGACGGGGGCTCGAATGTCGCCGCGCAGGTGGCCGAACACACGGCCCGGTTGCGCACGCGCATGGCCGGAGTCACGCATACCGTGGCGGTGATGAGTGGCAAAGGGGGCGTGGGCAAGAGTACCATCACGGCCAATCTCGCCGCGTTCTTTGCTATGCAAGGTTGGCGTGTTGGGGTGGTCGATGCCGACATCAACGGTCCCTCGCTCGGCAAGATGTTCGGCGTGCGGAGTCAGCGCCCCCGTGTCGAGGCGGCTGGGGTGGTGCCCGCCATGGGACCACAGGGCATCCTGGTCATCTCGATGGATTTATTCTTACCTGACGATACCGCCCCCGTGGTCTGGCAGGGTCTACAAGCCGACACCTTTTTCTGGCGCGGCACCATGGAGATGCATACCCTGCGCGAATTTCTCTCCGATGTGCAGTGGGGGGAACTCGATCTCCTGCTGCTTGATCTCCCACCTGGGGCCGATCGCGTCGCCACCATCAAAGATTTGCTGCCTGATCTGCGCGGCACCGTGGTCGTCACCATCCCGTCGGCGGTGTCGCAGCTCGTCGTCTCAAAGTCGATTACCATGGCCCGCGACCTCTTACAAACGCCCATCATCGGGTTGGTAGAAAACATGACGGCGTATATCTGCCCCACCTGTGAGGAAGCCCATCCCCTGTTTGGCCCCGTCTCGACTGAGGCGCTGCCTCTGGATATTCCAGTGCTCGGACGGATTCCCTTTGACCCACGCATGGCCACGGCGAGTGATCGCGGCGTGCCCTTTCTCTTCGACCATGGCGCCTCGCCCGCCGGGCAGGCGTTGCAGCACCTCGGTGCCAACGTGCAGACGTTTTTGGCGAGCGTCGCGCAGGAGGAATGAGCCATGAAATTTGTCTGTACCGAATGTGACGAACCCATGAAGTTCACCCAGCGTGGCGACCTGGAGGACGATGGCACCATGTCTGCCATGTTCCGCTGCCCGAGCTGTGAATGGGGCGTCACCATGCTCATCAACCCGCAGGAAACGCAGATGGTGCGTTCGCTTGGGGTCACGATTGGCGGCCAGACCGTGCCGGCGCAGCCGATGGAAATGTTGCAGACCCATCTCGCCTCGGCGCCTGGAGCCCTGGCGGAGGTAAGCAGCACCGTAGGTGGGAGCTGCCCCTTTGCTGGCATGTTGGAGGGCGCCTTTGTCGCGGCGCCCAGCAGTGCCTTGCGCTGGTCGGCGGAAGCGGAGGAGCGTCTGGAGAGGGCTCCGAGTTTCGTGCGCGCGATGGTGCGACGTGGCGTCGAAGACTTGGCACGTGAGAAAGGCTATACGGACATTACCGCAGAAGTGATGGACGAAGCCCGCGCCCGTATGGGCATGTAGGGTAGGCTGCCTGGAGACGGCTCCGTCACGCGCCCCCAGGTGTCTAGTGTGGGCACGCAACAGACCGGCATTTCCTGGGAGCGCGGGCGTCTTACCTGCGCTCCCAGATAGGCTGTAAGGGTTATGGAGCCGTCTTCTCCGATTGCACTCCCTTGGCAGGGGTGCTTGGACGTGCCACAATCACTGCAAAGCGTTCCGACACGACCACCTTCCGCATCTCCTCCGCCACTTCCTCTTTGCTAAACGCCTGAAAGGCCGCGAGCGCCTGCTCCACGTCGGCTAACTGCGTACCGTGATACTCGAGGTCTGCGAGGATATCGACCCAGAATTGCGGTTCCTTGTACATGGTTTCCAGTGTGTTCTCAAGTTGCTTGCGTACCGTATCCATTTCCTCATCCGTGGGACCGCTGGCGGCAAAACGCTCGACTGCCGCTTTGGCAACCGCCACGGCTTCCGTCACTTTCTCCGGGTCAGCCGTAAACTCGACATATAATGCGCTGGTGCCCGGATAGACCTTACTAGGCTGGGCGTAGGTCGAGGTCGAGTACGTCAAGCCGCGTTCCTCGCGCACCGCTTGACGCACGCGGCGCTCTAAAATACGTGAGGCCACGAACATCAGACGGCGTCCGCGCACATCCTGCCAGTCCGCCGAGCGCCACAGTAAAAAGGGATGCGCCCGTGGGGTAATCGTCTCCACGTCCACAGTGCGCTCCAACGGGCCATGCCAGCCAGCGGTCTGACGCAGCGGTGTCAGACTGGGATCTTGCCGGAGGCGTGGGGGTAACGAACCAAGATACGTTGCCGCCAGTTCGAGCGCGCGTGCTTCCGGAAGGTCGCCGACAATGGCGACTTCCATAGGCGCGTGGCGTAGCAGTGCTTCCAGCCAGGCCTGCGCGGCGGGGAGATTGTCGGCGCGGGCCTGGACGTCTGCGGGCGTGAGGAAGGCCCGACGCGGATCATTGCCACTCATGGCCAACCCCACCGCCTCACGGGCGCGGAGGTCGATGTGGATACGCACTGAGGCCAGGTCTTGGAGCTTCTGGTCTTTCCATAACGTCACACTCGTGGGTTCCAGACGCGCCTCCTGTAACAAGACATGCGCCAGCTGCAAGCCTTCCTCTAAGGCCTCCGGGGCACCCGACACGCTCAGCGTGAGCGTATCCTCGCCGAGGCGCGCCTCGACCGCGACTTTCTTGCCAGTCATGAGGTCGCGGATATCGGTAGACGATAAGTGCGCCGTGGCCGGTTGGGCCAGGGCCAGCGTGGCCACTTCCGTGATGCCGCGCTGCGTGGCATTTTCGCGGATGACCCCACCCGCCAGGGTAATCATTACCGTCACATGATCCTTCTTAAAATCCATAGCACGGTGATGCACGCGCACCTGGTTGGCAAACGTCACCTGCGTGATGCCCAGCGGGGCAAAGCGTGTCTGTTCGAGGATACTACCCGGCTGCGGGGTCTTTTCAAGCAGGGCCGTGGGCCGCGTCGTGGGTTGCCAGGGCGCCACAGGCTGGGCCAGCACCGCTTGGACGGCGCTCTGGACGGCCTCACGATTGGGCACGTCAAGGTCAGCGCGCTCTGGCAGGGACACGACATAGGTACGGCGCTCAGGGGTAAAATTGGCGGCAAACACGCTGTGCACCTCGGCAGTGCTCATACCAGGCAGGAGTTCTTGGAGCCACGCCACATACTGGGCCGCGGAGTATGGGTTCTCTCCCACCGAGACAGCGCGATTCATCTCAGAGAGCAAGGAGCGCGCATCCCGTGTTGCTGCAGTCTGGGCCGCGTGCTCGGCTGCTGCCAGGGTGGCCTTTTTGGCCAGCGCCACTTCTTGGTCGGTGAAACCATGCCGACGCACCTGCTGCACATCCGTGAGCAGCGCTTCTAAGGTCGCACGCCACGCGGTTGGGGTGGACTCAGCGCTGGCGCTGATCTGTTCTGTCGTGCCGAGAAAGATGCTCTGACTCACATTGGCCGTTTGGTAGGGGGCCGTCCCCTCACGAATCCGTTGCTCCATACGACGGTTGAGCATCCACGTTCCCAAGCGTTCGAGCAGGGAGCGCCGCACATCCCCCAGCGTGTGGGTGGGCGTCCGCGGACGCAAGGCGAGGGCGTCCACCGTGGCCGTGGTCAACTCGGGGTCCGTGACCACCACGGCGCGGACGGTGTCGTAGGGTTGAATCCCTCCAGGCTTATTGACTGGGGCAGGGTGGGGATGGGTCCACCCCGCAAAGTGCTTGCGCAGCATCTCAATCACGGTTTCGGCCGGGGCATCGCCGACGGCCAGGATGCGCACCTTGGCAGGATGATACCAGGTGCCATAATAGGACACAAAATCCTCACGTTGCAGGCGCGCGATGGTCTCTTCCAAGCCAATGGGTAGGCGGCGTGCGGCCCGCGCCCCGGGGAGCAATTCTGGGAAGAGCTTGTCGGTGAGACGCTGCTGGACACCTTTACGGGATCGCTTCTCCTCCAGAATCACGCCACGCTCTTTTTCGACGTCCTCGGCGTCGAGGCGCATGCGAAACGCAATATCGGCCAGATAGAGCACCCCTTTATCGAGCGTCTCCGGGCGCGTATCAGGGAGACTGAGCGTGTACGTCGTCTGGTCAAAGCCCGTAAAAGCGTTTTGGTGTTGGCCAAAGCGTAAACCAATCGATTCAAAATAGGCAATGAGTTCGCGGGTCGGGAAATGTTCTGTGCCTTTGAATGCCATATGCTCAAGGTAATGGGCCAGCCCTTCCTGGCCATCCTCTTCGTTCAGCGACCCGGTCTCCACTCGCAGCCACAGGGTGATTTTGCCTGGTGGAGTGGCGTGTGGCCGTACCCAGTAACGCACGCCATTGGGCAAGGCCCCAATGTGCACGGCAGGATCAGCCGGGAGGGGAATCGGCGCCTCTTGGGCGGCGCCCCCAGTCGCGCTGACCACGCAGAGCACCCAGAGCAGTGACAACACACGCAAGCGATAGATGGCAAACGCCATGAGAACTCTTCCTTCGATATATCATCAATGTGATGCGAGAACACGGGTGGCGCCGCGCTGTCCCACGCACGTTACGGCCCCTCAGTCGGGGGTGAGCGTTGTCTCGGGTCGCACAGGCAGTGGCGTGAGTGCACCAGGGAAGGCGTCAACACTCTCTGCCACGCACCAGCGGTTACGGCCCGTGTGCTTGGCCTCATACAGGGCCGCATCTGCCGCATGCACGAGGTCCACCGAGCCGCGTACACCGCGGCTCGCCGTGCTGGCAACGCCCAGGCTGACCGTGAGCCTCAGCGCGGTCGTGCTCGGCAGAAAACGATGCCCCTGGATCTTCCGCCAGAGGCGGTCGACCAGAATCTGGGCCTGTGCGAGATCGGTATCAGGCAAGATAAGCCCAAATTCCTCACCGCCATAGCGTGCCAGGATGTCCGTTTTGCGGACACTGGCCAGCCCGAGTACGGCGAGTTCTTGCAAGACGCTATCGCCGGTTTGATGCCCATAGGTATCGTTGATGGTCTTAAAATGATCAATGTCGAAGATAATCAGCGACAAGGCACGATTGTAGCGCAAAAACGTCTCGAACTTGCGCTCCAAAGCCTCTTGGAAGGCGGCATGATTGTAGAGGCGCGTGAGCCCGTCGCGTAACGCCAGATCTCGGGTTTTTTGATACTCATAGGCATTGCGCAGGGCGAGGGCGACCGACGTCGTGAGGAGACCCAGCATCGTCTCCTCGGCTGCAGTGAAAGCGTCTCCAGACAGACGGTAGAGACTCGCGAGGCCAAGCGTCTGCCCTGCGACCGTGAGAGGCGCCGTGATGTGCGGCATGGTTTGTAAGCGCAGGCCCGCCTGCTGTAGCCCATCGCCGAAGGCCATTATTGGCCCGTTGATGTGGTAGAGCACGTTGTCCGGCGTGACGTGCTGGCCAAGACGGCGTGGCGCGCTGGTGATACAGGCGTCGACGAGCTGTGCGATGAGGGTATGGGTGAGAGAAAAGGCCGCATAAAAATGGAGCACGACCTGGGGAGCCTGCAGGAGGGTCATGACACACAAGTCATGCGGGATCGCCTTGGCGAGCTCAGCACTGGCCAATGTGAGGACCGCCTTGAGGTCCAGCGTACTGCAGACAACATTGCTAAAGGCGTACAGCACATGGAGATGGCGTGCCGATGCTTGGAGCTGCTCATGCTCGATTTCCAAGGCGCGTTTTTGTGCGCTGAGTTGTTGGTGCTCATCCTGAAGCTCGCGACTCAGATGGGCGGCGGCGAGTGCGGGTTCCAACAGCACCAAATCGCAGCCTACCGTCGTGGCCTGGCTCAGGCCCGTCTCCACATCGCCACAGGTCTCCACCATATAGCCACAGGCCCGCAAGTGTCCTGCGAGGGCCTCGCGTGCTGCCTCGTCGGACTGAACAATTTGTATGCGTATTGCTGGTGACATGTCGATGAACCTAAGATGCAAATCCCACCGTAGGCCACGGTGTAGCGCAACACTGTGACAATGCCTGGCCCTTTCTATATCAAACATTAGAACAAGGCGATAGATTCTAGAGTATATGTCCTCTTGTTGTCCAGAGGATACTATCAAGCCAGGGAGTCGCGTGTCTATTCTCCCCTTGGCACTCTCTCTAGCCCTCGGTTATTGGCTGCATCTCCAGAGAGGCCAGGCGCGACGCTGGCGTTCACGCCGCGTCGTGCCTGGCGGGTACGCGTTTAATGCGGACACGCTGACGCCGTGTCTCCGTGGGACGTGATGTTGACAGGTCGAGTGACACTGTGGTATCCGGCGCATCAATTTTCACGGCCAGCGTCCCACCATGCCAAAGATAGGTTATCTCTTCTGGACTCAAAACCAATGTGGCACGAATCTCTGCCATACGCTCTGCTCCTGTGTTGTGGCACCATCCCTCGTGGGCCATGGCCCATCGGTGCCCAGTGCTGGCACCCTCGTGTAATCTCACGGATTCTGGGCCGCCCAGAGGCACCCAAGACCGTGGGGGAGGCATAGATGGGACACTGGCGCGCAGCATAGCATGTTTCCGCGCCAGCCCACAGTCTCCGGGCGTGACTGTCTGGGACGTCCTTGCATCCCGCCAGTCTTTACGCCAGAATGCGGGCAGTACCATGACGGCACATGCCAGGGATAGAAGGTGAACAACGTGGAGGCAGTGATTGTCGTCGAGCAGCTGAGCAAAGTGTATGAAATGGGCGAGGTCCGCGTGGAAGCGCTGCGCGGTATCGATGTGCGGGTTGCCGTGGGGGACTTTGTCGCCATCATGGGTGCTTCGGGGTCTGGGAAATCGACCTTTTTGAATATCCTGGGTTGCCTGGATCGTCCCTCCTCCGGCCGCTATTGGCTCGATGGCCTGGACGTCTCCCAGATGTCGAGTGACCACCTAGCCGTCGCCCGTAATAAAAAGCTGGGCTTTGTGTTCCAAAGTTTTCATTTATTGGCCCGCACCAGTGCCGTCGAAAATGTCGAACTGCCGTTGCTGTACAGCGGCGTCCCACGTCGCGCGCGCCGGGCACGGGCTCTGGCAGCGCTGCACGCCACCGGTCTGGCGGCACGTGCCGAGCATTACCCGAGCCAACTGTCTGGCGGACAGCAGCAGCGGGTGGCGATTGCCCGTGCGCTGGTGAATGCCCCAGCCCTCCTCCTCGCCGACGAACCCACAGGGAATCTCGACAGCCAGACCAGTGTTGAGATCATGGGGATTCTGCAGCGCCTCAACACCGGCCAGGGCATCACCATTGTGATGGTGACGCATGAGGCCGATATCGCGCAATACGCCACACGGATCCTCGTCTTTCAGGATGGGCAGCTGGTCGACGATCGCCCTGTGGATGATCGTCGGCTCGCCCCCGACATGGAGGCGCGCCACGGGCAGAACCCTCTCGGCTAAGGCTCGCTCTCGAACAGCTGTGGCGAAGGGAAAGCCCAGATGGTGCGGAAGCTCAGTATCACTCTCCTGCTTGCGTTGGGCCTTGTGGGCCTGCCTATTGGTATCTATTGGTACTATAATGGCCAGCCGCCACCGGCCCGGTATCTCACCATGGCGGTCGAGCGTGGGTCGATAGCGACGACTGTGAATGCCACAGGGATTGTCAACGCCGTCACCACGGTGCAGGTGGGTACGCAAGTCTCGGGAACCATCCAAAAACTCTTCGCGGATTTCAACACCATCGTCACACAGTCTGAAATTATTGCCCAGATTGATCCGGCGCCACAGGCGACGAAGGTGGCGCAAGCGCGGGCTGCGGTAGCGAGTGCTCTGGCCGCAGTCCAGGTGGCCCAGGCCACCGTGGCCAACACCCAGGCGGCGGTGGAAACGGCGTGGGCCAATGCCGCGAGTGCCAGGGCCAATAGTGACAAAGCGCACGTGGCACAGGCTGAGGCCCAGCGCATTCTTGAACGCACCAAGGCCATGAGTCGTAAAGCGCTCATTGCCCAGAATGAGCTTGATGCCGCGCAGAGCGCCTACGAGGGCGCGGTGGCGCAACGCAAAGTCGTGGAGGCGCAGGCCGAGGCGGTGACGGGGCAAGTGAAATCGGCGCAGGCACAACAGCGGCTGGCCGAGGCCCAAACGGTGGCGGCGGCGGCCCAGGTGGATCAAGCCAAGGCCGTGTTGCAGGCGGCAGAGCTCGATTTGGAACACACGACCATCCGGGCGCCCGTGCATGGCGTGGTGGTCTCCCGCAATGTGGATGTGGGGCAGACGGTGGCCGCGAGTTTACAAGCGCCGACGTTGTTTCTGATCGCCCAGGATCTGACGCAGATGCAGGTGCATACGAATGTGAGTGAGGCGGACATTGGTCAAGTGCAGGTGGGGCAAGCGGTGACGTTTACGGTTGATGCCTATCCCAATACGACGTTTACGGGCGAGGTAACGCAGGTGCGCAACGCGCCCACGACTCTGCAAAACGTCGTGACTTACAATGCGGTCGTGCGGGTGGCCAATCCCGAGCTCAAACTGAAACCGGGCATGACGGCGAACGTGGCGTTCCTGATTGCCGAACGGCACAACGTGCTGAAAGTGCCCATCATCGCTTTGCGTTTTCAGCCGGAGGGAGTGACGTCCACCGAGACGGCAGCGCGTGCCACCCCACGACGCGGCGAGGGCAGTGGTCCCGCGCGTGGGCGGGAGATACAGCAGCAACTCACCACCGAGTTGGCGCTGACCCCAGAGCAACAGGCGCGATTGAGTGACATCATGGAGAAAGCCGGGCAGCAGCGGCGTGCCCTACGGAGCGCTGAGTCGGAGGAGCAACGGCACACGCTGCGTCGTGAGATGCAGGCGCAGACACGGTCGCAGATTCGCGACATGTTGACGTCTGAACAGCGCCAGAAGTATGAGGCGTTCCAACGTGCCCGCGACGACGCCACTCCCCAGGAACGGCCAGGACGAATCTGGCTGGTGGGCACGGACGGCCTGCCAGAAGCCCGCGCGCTGACCCTCGGCATGGCCAATGACACCCACACCGAAGTCGTGGCTGGGGATCTCGAGGCCGGACAACAAGTCATTACCGGCGTCCACACAGCGTCCAAAACCTCCAAACGGACGACCCCGCCGGGGTTTGGCCCTGGGCCGCGTCTCTAAGCGTTGCTCGTGGGAGGTGTGCGGGGCGTAAACTCGACCCGGCCCGTGTGCGGATGTAACTGAAGACTCACCTGCCCAGAGAGCACCGCGAGTAAGTCCCGGCCGACGAGGTCACCACGCCAGCCCTCCAAAATCGGGCTGCCCTCCTTGGCCAGGCGGCCTTGCCGATAGAGCCGCACCAACGTCTCGAGATCCGCACGACTGGCGATAAAACTTGAGGACAATTTTTCCCGTGCACAGAGGGCTTTGAGGGAGGCATCGAGCACTTTGATGATGAGTTCTTCCGCAGGGGGCGTCATCCGACCAGGGACGAACTGGGGGCGGTCGGCCTCAGGGACAGCGAGTCCCCGGGCCACAAGCGCCACCACGGTCGCCCCCGAACGTTCGAGCTCCCGACTCGGGAAGCCACGCAAGCGTTGCAAGTCCTCCAGCGTGCTCGGCGCTCGGCGTGCAATCTCGACCAGTATTTCATCGTGTAGCACGCTGCCTGGTGGCCGGTCGCGTTCCCGGGCCTCCTGTTCCCGCCAGATGGTCAACTCGCGGAGAATGGCCAGCCCCTGCCCCGGCAACCCCTGGCTACGGCGCACACGGCGAAACAGCTCCTGTGGCTCCCGCTGGTACAACGCCGCATTGGAGAATCTGCGGCATTCCTCGGCCAGCCAGGTGGCCCGGCCCATAGAGGCCAGGCGCTCCGCCAGGGCATCGTGGACCCGCAGCAGATAGCGCACATCATCGAGCGCATAGGCGGTTTGTGCCTTTGAGAGCGGGCGCTGCAGCCAATCGGAATAACTTTCCCCTTTACTGAGGGAGACCTTGAGCAGCTGATCCACCAAACGGGCGTACGACAGTTGATCCCCCAGGCCGACGAGGGCGGCAGCCAGTTGCGTATCGAAGACGTTTTGCGTGACAATCCCGGCATGCCAGTGCAGCACCTCGGTATCTTGGCCGGCGGCGTGCAGCACTTTCAGGGTATCCGGAGAGGTGCACAGTTCGAGGAGCGGCGACAGGTCCTCCACCACGAGGGGATCCACAATGGCACAGGTGTCACTGACTGCTATTTGAATCAGGGCTAGACGTGGCGCGTACGAACTTTCGCGGATAAATTCTAAATCTAGGGCCAGTCGTCCCTCGGCTTTGGCCTGGACGCAGAGACGGTGCAGTGGGTCTACAGTGCGGATATACATAGATGCTTTCTTTTGTATCATACGGGCCTACATCGCCGGAAATCACCACCAGAACGCCTGTAACATTCTCGCGTCTGCTAAGACACAGGATACCATATTCCCCCCCATCACAGCAATGGCGCCTGCGCCAGTGGCCGTCCGAGGCGGCCCTGAGGCGTCAGCGCTCCCCCCGCTCCGCTGTCACCCTAGGGCTGGCCCGGTGCGCGGGGATGTGCCCCAGAACCACCGCAGAGTCGTGGGAAAATTCTGGCGGAAATCGTAACGGTGGATCACCTGTGCATAGGCCTGATGCCGTATGCGTGCCTGCGCCGCCGCGGAGACATCAAGGACGCGGCGTAGCGTCTGCCCCATCGCCGCCGTGGAGGTGCAATCGAGGAAAAAGCCCGTCACCCCGTCCGCAATCTGGTCACGAAACCCTCCCACCGGCGAGGCGACCACCACCGGGCCGTGCTGCCGGGCCCACAGCGCCACTTCAAGGGGGATGTTGGAAAACGTTTCCTGGTGGGACGGGACCACCACCATGCGCGTGCGTGGCCACTGGCACAAGGCACGGGGGAGCGTGCGCGTAAAGGCCCGGATATGGGTCGCCGCAATGTCATGCTCGGCGAGGAGCTGATCGTAGATGCTCTGATACGTCTCGCCGACATACGGCACCGAAATGAGCACCAGGTGACAGCGTGCACGGACCGCGCGCAAGGCGGGGATCAGTCGGTCAAAACCTTTGAGCGGTGTGGCCCGGCCAAAGGCCAGGATGAGATCGCGGTCGCACGGCACGTCGTAATGCTGTAACGTGGCGCGCACGTCCGCAGACGCCAGGGGGGTAAACACCGCATCGTCGAGGAGGACACTCGACGTATACGGCGCGAACGTCGCGTCCTGTAGCTGGTACATCTCTTGCAAGTGAGCCGTGAACGACGGGCACAGATCGGCAATCGCCACGTTGGGAGCGCGGCGCGCCAGATCCAGTCCATCGTGCTCCCAACGCCTTTCGTCCGCATCCGGCGCAGTGGCCTGCCTGATAAACGCCGTACTGTACAAGACCAGGAGGGCCTGCACACGCTGGAAGACGTCAGGGGCCTGTTGCGCCAGATACAGCGGCGTCTGTAACCAGGGTTGATCGATGGGGATGAGTAGACAGCGCTCATAGCCCAGACACAGCTGCGCCAGCAGTCGCGCCGCCTCAGCACACAGAGTGTGCCAGCGGGGCACCGCCCATAGCTCATCGTCAGGCGCCGCTTTATACGGCACGTAGTGGAGCTGCCCACCGAGCGCCCTGACGCGCTGCTGCTGGTGCTGCCAGAAGGGCACATCGTAGCCCCACGTCGCCTCGTCTGGCTGCGGGCACACGACATGCAAGTCCAGGGGACCGTAGTCGCGTGTGAGCGTGGGATGGAGGCGTTCCAGTCCCCCAAGCAAGAGCTGCGTCTGGGTGCCAATGCCATTGGTAAAATTATAGATGCCGTTATACGTCAAATACACTAGGGCGTTCCGCATGGCGCCTCTCCGCGGTTTCCTTGTGACGTGGCGTGGCACGTTCTGTTATGATGGCCTGCCGCACATGGCGGTCTCCAACCCAGTACCGACCGCAGCCACAGACAAGGGAGCACCATGGCGTACCACGAGCAACAGCGTGCACGATTGACCTTCTTTCGTATGGATGGGGCCCAGCAGCAGGAAGCCTTTGCCCGTGACGTCATCCAGGGGCTCACTGCCTCACCAAAAACGCTGCCGCCCAAATACTTCTATGATGCCCGTGGTTCTCAACTCTACGAACAGATTTGTACCATGCCGGAATACTATCCGTATCGGGCTGAGCGCGAGATTTTGGCGACCTATGCCGCTGCCATTGTGGCCGCTCTGGGCTATCAGCCCTTGGTAGAATTTGGCCCTGGAAATGCCGCCAAAACGCGCTATCTGCTCACGGTGTATGAGCACGCTGGGCAGCCATTTCTGTATTGCCCCGTGGATATTTCGCGTACCGCCCTGGAAGAGGCGGCGCAGCAGTTACTGGCCACCTACAGGCACATCACGATTCAGGCCATCCACGCCGACTTTGCCGGCAATCCTGGCGTGATTGAGGCGCTGCATCTGCCCCACAAAGCCATCGCGTTTTTGGGGGCGAATCTCGGCAACTTTACGCGCGCCGAAAGTCACGATTTCTTAGCACGCACCGCCGCGCTCATGGGGCCTGATGACGTGCTCCTTCTCGGGCTGGATCTGAAAAAATCGCCCACCTTACTGATCCCCGCCTACCAGGATGCGCAGGGCGTGACCGCCGCCTTCAACCTCAACCTGTTGCAGCGTATCAACCGTGAACTCGGGGCCGATATTGATGTGACCAGCTTTGAGCACGTCGCCCTGTACAATGCGGAGCATGGGCGGATGGAAATGCATCTGCGCAGCCGCCGGGCGCAGTGTGTGACGCTGCCCACCATGGACCAACCGATTTGCTTTGCCGCCGGCGAGACGATTCACACGGAGAATTCGTATAAATACTCGGTGGCGGACGTCCGTGCGCTTGGCCGCCAGGTGGGCTTACACCTCAGTCGGACGTGGTTTGACCGCCAGCATTATTTTATGCTGGGGCTCTTGCGCCGCGGTTAGCCTCGCGTGCCAGCGCACTGGCTACCGACGGCCCGCCGTAGCGCTCATCCGTCCGGCAGCGTTGCCTTACGGCGCGCCTGTCCTGACGGCGTTTGTCCACGGTTGGCGGCCCGACAAACCACTACCCATTGTAGCTCTGGTGCATGGGAAGATCGGGCCAGCGCAAACGTCTAGGGCAAGGCCACCATGCCGCCCGGCAAAGCGGGATCGACGACTTCCGCCCTATCGAGTGCGCTAATCGCCTAGTGTTCGTAGTCACTCCGCGAGGTAATCCTGGCGCCGAGGCCAATACGCAAGGCATTGGTTAGCTCTGACGAGTATAGGAAAGTCACCCAGCATTGTCCATCGTCGCTCGCGCCCACCCGCTGTTGTGCCACCCGGCCGCCACCCACTGGTGCGACCCAGCCGCTGGCTCACGCCTCCCCCATGCCACCACTGATCCTATTGGGGAGTGTGTTTGCACTGTGCTTCTGGGTGGTACATGCCGCAGCTCAAGAGCGTGATGTTCGCGAGCGATGGACGCGACCTGATCTCTACTGGAGAGGACAAGCTCGTGCGGGTCTGGGATGTGCAAACCGGTATGATCATACGGATGCTACGCGGGCACTTCCGGCAGCCAGGCACGGCCAGAACTGGTGGCGAGTGCCGGGCCGCCGGCGGGCTCGGGGGCACTCTCCTGGTGCTGATTGACTATCGGAAGAGCATCCAACGCTCATGTCGCGCACGCCGTACACCCCCTCTACGGCATCTTCTCAGGACGTCATATGGTATGAGGTCACGTTGTCAGGTGGCCGTGAACATGCGATGATATCTGCTCTAGTAACTGGTGAGTATATGTGTCTGGCTCCTGAATGCTAGAGACTAGAACTTATAGAATTGAATCTCGACATGCAGTGTGTGACTTCCACGTCTGATCTTGTGGGCGTGACGTCAAGGCTGTGGACAGTGGCGATAAGGATATGTCTATGCCCGAGCGGAGTATTGAAGCGTTGCAATTTGGCGATAAGACCATCTATGTCGAAGTCACCGAGGTACAGCTCGAGCCAGAAGCGTTGTCGGCATCGCGGCCAGGGTTGCCAGAACACCTGGAATACACGTCAGTGCGGGACAAAGTGACATCTGCGGGGGAAGCCGTGCGCGATGTCATTGCGGTGCTAGCGGAAAGTGTCAGCGCTGGGATGGCCCACCTGCGCCATGATGAGTGGAAGCTGGAGATTAGCCTGGGTTTTAAGGCCCACAGTAACATCCCATTTATTGCCGCAGGCGAAGGCAATGACACTGTAAAGGTCAGTGCCACCTGGAAACGTCCGCAGGAGTGATGCGATGCCAATCACCACAGAGCCGCTTGATGCGCTGGTCAGTATCTGGAAATCCTCTTCTGGTGATATAGCGACTGCTACACCAATTGGCAGTGGGATGTTTATTGCCCCCCGCTATGTCTTGACGGCGAAACATGTTGTGGAGGCCGCTCGCACCCCGGATGGCAAGGTCTGGTTGGGCAATGTGAAAGATAAACACAGCCAGGTGCCTGTAACCGCGATACAGCCGCATCCGAAGCTAGATATCGCCCTCCTGGACCTGGAGTTTGCCAATGACCGGCAACCGTGGTGTCGCGTAGACATCAGCCAGCGGGATGTGAAGGGACAGCAGGTCGATCTCTATGGCGTGCTGCCACCCGAGAAAGAAAGTATCCCCATCCTCAATCGGGCCGTGCTCACCCATCAGAATGAGCATGGTTTGTATGTCATAGATTACCGCCAGGCCGAAGGCTTTAGTGGCGGCATGGCCGTAATGGCAGGTTATATCGTGGGCGTGATCAATACGCGCTATAAAGCCGAGGCGCATGGCTGCTTTATTCCCTTAAGCGCTGCGGGAGCATGGTTGGCAGAGGTGGCTGCGTTGCAGTCGTCGTTGCTTACCTCGGAACGTCGGCCTGCCCTAGAGAGATCTCAAGCGTCTGTCCTGTCCGTAGAATTCGCGCGCAAGGTGAAAAATGCGATACGTGAGTTGTTGTCGCGCGGTGATGCTGGACGCACCTTGTGTAAGGCTATCGAGCAACAAGCCGGGGGGAATCAGAAAGCCGAGGATGTCCTCGTGCCTTCTCCTCCTGCCTCGCTGCTCGAAGCTTTGCATGCCATGTATCATGCCACGGCGAGCTGCCTCCAAAAGCTGCGTGAGGAGGACTCCTCGCGGCTGGAGCAGGCGAAAAAGATTGCCGAGGAAGTGTGTGGCTGGCAAGTAGTGCTGGCCGTCGATCACGACCAGGTACAGTCGGCCGGCATCACACTTGATCCACGGAAAACCCAGATTACCTTGCAGTCTCTCCCGATGGAGACCGCCGCCGCGAGTGAGATACTGCTATCCTCGCGGGGTGACCGGGCTGCCTGGTTTCGGCAACTCGGAGCAGACGTCATGGGGAGAGACGGTTTCACGGTTGGTGATTTAGAGGAAGGCATTGGCCACGAGGATGCACTCTTAGGGGCACTCAAGCGTATCTGGGTGCACGTCATGAAAGTCGATCCGCCACTGCCATTCGATGCGAAACGCCAGAAAGCCCTCCAGGCCACGCTGCATGAAAGGGCGTTGCTGAAGAAAAATTATTACTATGTGCTTGTGCCACCTGGGCATGAACAGGCTGCGCCCGCTGATCTAGCGCTCCTGGAACGCCTGCTCAAGACGTTGCCGTCGTTATGCGTCATGTGTCTGCGTGGTGAGGAGAGTGAGGGCTTACTCGTCCTCGGTGAGTATCAATTGCAGGCCTTTATCCTGGAATTTCTGCAGATGTTGCGAGACACGGTATGACCGCGGTTCCCTATCCCATTGACCAACCCATCCCCTTACCGAAGCTCGGCTCCTGGCCCGAGACCGTGCACGTCTTTGATCGCGCCAGGGCCTATGCCTTAGCCGCCGCCGAAGCAGCCAGGCGCCCCCTGCTGGTGCGGGGCGAGCCGGGCACGGGCAAGAGCCAGCTGGCGCGGGCCGCGGCGGTCGTGCGTCAGCGGCTGTTTGTGTCTGTGGTGGTGAATGCCCGCATTGAGTGTCAGGACCTGCAATGGCATTTTGATGCCGTGGGCCGTCTGGGCGAGGCGCAGATGCTGGCCCAGGCCCAGTTATCACCGCAGGAGAGCGTGGCACGGTTGGCGCAACAGCGCTTTCTCAGTCCGGGGCCGCTGTGGTGGGCCTTTGATTGGGCTTCGGCGCACGAGCAGTGGGAAATCTGTGGGAGTCCGCCGGAGCCCGTGCCGCTACGGCCAGAGGGATGGCAGCCGCAGGCGGGCTGTGTGCTGCTCATCGATGAGATGGACAAGGCCGAGGCCGATCTGCCGAACAGCCTGCTCGAAACCCTGGGCAATGGCGATTTTCCTGTGCCGTATCGTGGTGGAGCAGTGCGGCAGTCGACGGTCTGCCCGGCGCCGCTGGTGATTATTACCACCAACGAGGAGCGTGAGCTTCCGGCTGCATTCCTGCGGCGCTGTCTAGTGTTGCAACTGGCCTTGCCCCAGGAGGACGCGGCGCTCAGCGACTTCCTGTGCCAGCGCGGCGCCATGCATTTCCCGGCCTGCGCGGCGGAGGTGCGGCAGCAGGCCGCCAGCCTGCTCCTGGAGGATCGGCACACCGCCCAGGAGCAGGGCCTGCCCCCGCCGGACCAGGCAGAATATCTGGATCTATTGCGGGCCGTGTGTGCTATGGCTCCCAGCGCTGCCGAACAAGTGGACCTGCTCGACACCCTCCGCCAGTTCGTGTTGCAAAAATCTCCGCCGCAGTGAGGCCGCCTATGCGCCTGTCTAGTCAGCTCAGCCGTGTGGAGATGCTCGCCTGTGTGCAGGCGTACGGCATGGAGCATCTTGAGGACTGTGCCACGGCACTCGGCTATGTCCGGCGTGCAGCGGCGCCGTTGTCTCTAACACTGGACGAGAGTGAGACGCGCGAGGCGCCCGTGCCCACCGAGATGAGTACGTCACGCATCGCCACGCCTGAGGCGCCAGCCCAGGTACGCTTCGCCCGTGTGGTGGCGCAGCGCCAGCTTGCGGCCGCCGAAGTGGTCCGTGAGGCGCCGCTCTGGTTCCGCAACGCTGTCCCGTATGACACGGAAGTGCGGGCTAATCCTGCCCTGCGTCCGCCGCCCCAGCAACCGCTGCTTCCCTGGCCCCGCCTGTGGCCCTTTCTGCGTCTGGTGCTCGGCGTGTTGGCACCAACGCATCGGCCTGACTTGCCGCGTGTGGTCGCTCTGCTGGCGCGTGGACAGTTCTTGCGACAGGTGCCGCGCCTGCAGCAACAGCGCTGGGCGCCAACGTGTCAGGTGGTGATCGACTATGCGCCGCCACTACGACCCTTCTGGAGCGATTGCAATGTGCTACATACACGTCTGCAGCGGCTACGCGGTGTCCATGGGCTGCAACTGCTGGCCCTGCCGGACGGCGAGCCCGGCGGGCGGTGCGCGGTGTATACGCCCCAGGGTTGGCGGGCGGTGGAGTCCTACCACCTGCCAGCGCCTGGGACACCAGTGCTGGTGTTGAGCGATCTCGGCTGTCTGGACAGTACGGATGTGCGTCGGCGCCAGTGGCGGCGTCTGGGCCGGCGCCTGCGGCGCGCTGGCTGCCAGCCGGTGGCGCTGATGCCGTGCCCGCCGCGCTGGTGGGATGAGGCGCTGACACCATTCTTTACCCCGGTGTGCTGGGACCGGGGCGTGCGCCTGCCGCGCTATCGCGGGGTGACCCGTCGGCGGTCAGTGCCGGGGCAGGTGGCAGAGCCAGACGCACGTACGGAACAGCTCTTGGGTCTCTTAGGTAGGGCTATTCGGGTGGAACCAGCGTTGTTGCGGGCCGTGCGTTATGCACTCCCCGTGCAGGTGGATGTAGGCAGCGAAGCGACTGCCTGGAATCATGCGCAGGTGCACGCCACGCCGCTGGTGTTTTACTACGACCATGAGGCGATAGCCCATTACCGCGCCGCCTTTGCCGCCCAACCCGAGGGATTGCGGCGGCAGGTGGCGCACCTGCTGCTGGCGCATCACGCCCATCTATCGCCAGCCATTGGCTCTGAGGAGGCGCTGCTGCTGGCCGAGAGTGTACCCGTGTCTGCGGCGGGGCAGGCCCAGGAGTTTCTGGCTCGCCTGGCGCAGACGTTGTGGCAGCAGGACGGCGCTTTTGCTGCATCGGCGCAGGACTGGTGCCAGCGCCTGGGGCGGCGTCAACGTGAGCATGAGCAGCTCTGGCGGCGCTACGACGCGCTGTGCGCGGTCTGGGCCATGGCCAATCGCGCCGCGTTGCGGGCTGGCATACCACTGACACTGCCGCAGGGGTTTGATGTGGCGCGGGTGAGCTGGGTGCTGGCATCGGACCCGCGCCCCAGACAGTATGTCTTGCGGCAGCGCGGACACCTGCTGTATGTCGAAGCCGCAGATCCGACGCCAGAAGCCGGGCGAGAGGTGCCGGGAAGTCCGCTGGCCCGCCTCAGCGCTGCGGCTCCGTATGTGCAGGTGTCACCATCACCGGCGGCCAGTGCCGAGAGCACAACGTATGGGCTGGGCCAGGGCATGCCCCTGGCGCCAGACACGGTACTGCACCTCCGCACCGATGCCCAGAAACTCACCATCGACAGCATGGCCCGGCCCGCCTGGGCTGAGAGCATCGGGCGGGATGCACAGGGGCTTTTTGCAACCTGGGCAGCGGGGCAACGTCGAGCGTACTGGGTGCCGCCAGGGCGCTATCCGGTGTCCAACGGCAGTGGCACCGCGCTGGGCGATCTGGAGATCACCTCCGGGTACTGGGGAGACGCCGCGGAGGCCCTGACGCTGCTACGCGAGGGCTTCCGACAGCCGGTGTGGGCCACGGCCTATGGGGTGGATGACTATGGCCTGTATGCCGAGTGCAGTGTTGCGGGGGTAGTCCAGCGCATGCGCTGGATGGCGCCAGGGGAGTTTGTGATGGGCTCTCCAGTCGATGAGCCAACGCGATACGATGACGAAGAGCAACATGCAGTGCTCCTCACCAGGGGCTTCTGGCTGGCCGATACCACGTGTACACAGGCCCTGTGGCAGGCGGTCATGGGGAGCAATCCCAGCGAGTTGAAGGGTGCGGAGCGTCCCGTAGAGCGAGTGAGCTGGGAGGATGTGCAGGGTTTTCTGGGGCGGCTGAACACCGTGCTGGCGGACAGCGGCTTCCGGCTGCCCACGGAAGCGGAGTGGGAGTACGCCTGTCGCGCCGGGACCACGACGCCCTTCTGGTTTGGCGCGCAGATCACCCCCGAGCAGGTGAATTACGCTGGGAATTATCCCTATGCCGATGGACCGCAAGGATTGTATAGGCAGGAGACCGTGCCTGTGCAGGCGCTACCGTGTAATGCCTGGGGCCTGTATCAGATGCACGGGAATGTGTGGGAATGGTGTCAGGACTGGAAGGCGACGTATCCAGCAGGGCTAGCGCTTGACCCGGTTGGCCCTGAGACGGGCGAGATCCGCGTGCTGCGCGGCGGGGGCTGGATCAACGACGCCGGGCTCGTGCGCTCAGCGTTCCGGAGCGCCTACCCCCCTGGCCACCGCATCGACGTCATTGGTTTTCGCCTGGCTCGAGGTCAAGGCCACATACAGGCCAGGCCGGAGGCCCAGGGGGCGCCGAGGGAGCAGGGCCGAGCGGGGGAGCGGAGGCCCGGCGCACGAGGCGGTGAATAGATTTCGCGCCGCGCACCGCATCGTGAGCGTCGAGCAACGCTAGGATAAGGTATTCTGGCTTTTCTAACCTGGTCATCTGTGTTGAAAGAAGGGAGCCTCAATGAGCATGGTAACCTTGGAACTTTCAGAGATACAACTGCAGGCTCTGGAGCGCCTAGCCGAACAACGGGGTACAAGTGTCCATACGGTAATGCTGGCTCTCATCGACGATCTTACGGGACAGCACGAGCAACGTGAGGCCTACGATATTACGCAAGATGCGCTCTATAACATCGTCGCACATGAGACGGCAGCGCCTGCGGATTTGTCCCAGAAGGCTGATCAGTATCTCTACGGAGCCCCGCAACAATGAGAGCAGTCTTTATGAATACGTCACGTGGGGTTTTTACTGCTTCATGCCCTCATCTTGAGTGCAGCGTCAGCATGCCCAATGAGTTTCCCGCCCCGTGGGCCAGTGATTGGGGCGAGGACGTGCACCACGGGTTGTGGATGAGTTTGCAGTATCGTGGTGTGCGCCAACAATTGCGCTGGATACCTCCAGGCACTTTTCGCATGGGTTCGCCGGGGCGTGAAGCCGAACGCTTCGCGGGTGAAATCCAGAATCAGGTGACCTTAAGCCAGGGTTTCTGGCTGGCGGATACGACCTGCACGCAGGCCCTGTGGGAGGCGGTGCTGGGCGAGAACCCGAGCCGTTTCACAGGCGCAGAGCGCCCTGTAGAGCAGGTGAGCTGGGAGGATGCGCAGCGTTTCCTGGAGCGCCTGAACGCTGTGCTGACGGACGGCGCCTTCCGACTGCCCACGGAAGCGGAGTGGGAGTATGCCTGCCGTGCCGGCACGACCACTCCCTTCTGGTTTGGCGAGCAGATCACCCCTGAGCAGGTGAACTATGACGGCAATCATCCCTATGCGGATGGTCGGCGTGGTGTCTACCGCAGCGAGACGGTGCCTGTGCAAGCACTGCCGTGCAATGGCTGGGGGCTGTATCAGATGCATGGGAACGTGTGGGAATGGTGCCAGGACCGGTATGGCGCCTATGACGCGGGACCTGTGCGTGACCCTGCCGGCCCTGACACGGGCGGGCACCGCGTGCTGCGCGGCGGGGGCTGGATCGACGGCGCCTGGTACGTGCGCTCGGCGTACCGGCTCGCCTACCTCCCTGGCAACCGCGACGACGGCATGGGTTTTCGCCTGGCTCGAGGTCAAGGCCCAGCCAGGTAGCGCCGGAGGCGCAGAGGGAGCCGAGGGAGCAGGGCCAACCGGGGGAGCGGAGCGGTTGACGTCCTCCCCCTACTGACATAGGGGGATTCCTGGAAGCGTGTCACGTCCGACACGGAGTATGTTACGCGAGGCGTTGAGGTCTCGATTATGCAGAGAGCCACAATGCGTACACGTCCACACTCTTACCCCCAGTGCACTCAGTCCACTCGGACCCGTCTTCGAGAGACAGGCCGAGCAAGTCACACTGGAGCCGAATTCATTGACTTCGCAGTAGGTCACTCCAAGCTTGCTGGCTTTGTACTCCAAGAGCATGCGAAGTTGACCCCAACCGGCATCATGTACCGACTTGGCCATGCGGGTCTTGCTGAGTTTGGTACTGGAGACGTTGCCCACCACGATCAATGTTGCTCGTCGGGCTATCTGCGTTGTGGTCTTATGCGCCCAATCTTTGCGGGTGTTAGCGATACGGGCATGGATGGCCTTCACGCGCTTGTTCTTGTGCGCTCGTTGGGCCATCCCCAGCGCATCTTCATGTTTCCGCGTCAGGTTCTCTCTCGAATATGGCTCAGGCCTGTCTGAACACGCGAGTTGGTTCTTGAGCCCCAGGTCAATGCCGATCTCGGCAGCGCCGAGGGGCACGCCGGGCGTCTCCACTGCGCACTGGAGATTGACGTACCAGTGCCCACAAGCGTCCTGGCTGAAGCTGCCCGTCTTCACGGTGCCCCCGAGCGGACGCGACGACCAGAAGCGCAGGCGGCGGCCTTTGTAGGCGATCTCGCCGTCGCGCAGCCGGATACAGCGTCCCTTGAACGGTACCCAGCCCAACGAGCGCTTGCGGCTGCGCCACTGGAGTCTGATCTTGTGACACTGGCGCTTGCGTCGGGCGTACTCCTGGCAGATTTCACTGAGGGTGTCGGTGTGCAGTCCCAGGGCGTGCCCGGCGCCCGCGCAGAGATTGATCAGGTCAAAAGCCGACAGGAAGTGTTTGTGGCGGCGCCAGGCCAGCAGACTCACTTCGTTACAGAAGTTCCAGACCGTGTTGCATGCCCAGGCCATGCGCAGCAGGTGCTTGCCACTGGTGGCGTCTTTGAGGCGGTAACGGTAGGTGAGTATGCTATTGGACATGATGTTGCTCTCGGGCTTTGATGGAGCGCTTTATGGTCTCAGCAGAGACATGCACGGTCAGAACGCGTGCGCTTTTTCATGTATGGAAAGGCGAGACGGAGTTGTCTGGCGGAAATGCCTTTCAACAGCTTCACCGTATTGGCTATCGACCGAGCTGGTGGACGTGATCAGGTTGCACATCAACTGCAAGTATCTCCATGCCGTGTTGGGAGGCAATCGTATGCAACAGGTTCTCCATGATACTCTTTACGGGTTCTTTCAAGACATCCCGCCTGTATACTGGACGCCACACGATATGGTCAGCAGTCTGATAGACGCATCCTGAGGTATGACGGAGGTTTTCCATGCTTCATAATAGCACGCATGGTCAGGAGAAGCACGGGGAATGCTTGCGCCGAAGACGGCACAACGTGTTTTCCTCCCCCCACTGAAGTGAGGGGTCTCTCACACGATTTTTAGGAGGCCCGGCGCCCGAGGCAGGGCTGGTGGGTGAGAACATATCCAGGCTCGGTGTCATGACGATCGCCCAAGAGACTCAGTCAACGACTCCCGCCAACCGCTGCACAGCGGTCTGGCGAGAGCTTGTCACTGGCGTCAGCGCCAGCCAGCAGCCAGAGCTGCTGAGGGACGCGACCCGCAACCTGAGGCGCATTGACTGGCGCCCGATGTCTGATGTTGCGTGTGGCGCTGCAATCCGCGCTGGCCGTATAGGCACACTGTGTGCAGGAGAAACGCGCTGGCGTTGGTCGATTAGCTTGTGCCCCATGCCCACACTGGCTCCAGCCTTTGCTGGTGTTCCGCGGAGCAACCAACACCACGGGGATACCTGTCAACTGGGCCTTATACTCGACGAAGCGGCGCAATTGGGCAAAGCTCCACCCGGCCATCTTGGCGCGTTGCGGCGGCCTGAACTGAGTCCGGGCGCGGCTAGGCGTCAAGTCTTCTAACGCCAGCCCGCGCCCGGTGCCTGTAGCCTCCGCAACGCGCGTCTTACTGATACAGTGGTTCGTGTCGCGCCGAAACCGCGCTGCGCGCATGGCCGTACGCTGCAAGGCACGCCGGATGTTCTTGGGACGTTTCCCATCCATCTGCGCCACGGTCGCGGCCCGTTGGAGCCGCTGGCGTCTCTGCGCATAGCGGGTACGACAGGCGTCCATCTTCTCCCCGCTGTGGACGGCCCCGTCAGACGTTGTGGCGAGATTGACGACCCCGAGGGCGACACCGATAAAATCGGTGACTGGCATGCACGTCCCGTCTGGCACATCCACCGTGACGAGCAGCAACCACACGCCATCCCGGCGCAAGACCAGATCGGCTTGCCCATGGGCAAAGCCAAAGCGTTGCGTGTGGTACGCGCCCATGAGGTATCGCACAACGACGCGGCCTGGCAGCGTCTGAATGCTCACCCGGTCTGGTCCCTTGAACCCCAGGTTCTTGCGCATCGAGAACGGGATGGCGGCATGCGGGCGAAAGGTTGGCGCACGCGTTTTATCCCGTTTGTACGCCTCAACCACTTGCGCAATGCAGCGTATGGCGGTGTCCGCTGGGAGCGCAAACCGTTCCCGCAGTGCGTAGTAGGCCAGCTTTTGCCGCGCCACTTTGTTCGCGCACTGTTGCGCGAACGCCACGCCAGCCAGCCAGGTTGCCGCCTCATTGAAGCGTTCGACGATAGACTGCAAGGCGTCGGCCTGTGCGGTATCGGGGAGGAGCTGGAGTTGCAAGGTCAGTTTCATGCCTATACGTGTATTGGAGATATGCGGCAGTGTCAAGTATCAGCGACGTTGTCGAAAGGCATGGAGCCGCAGATGGCTCACCCTGGCTTTCCCCACCAGCTCACCGCTGAAAAACGGTCGAGCTGGAGCGCCCAGCAAGGGAAATTGGTGGAGGCCACGTGGCGCGGCGCCGGCGGGCAAGCAACCATCGTGGCCCAGAGCGTGCGGGGCTCTCCCCCCACGCCACTACAACGTAAAGTGAAAATCCTCCACCAGCGCGCCAGGCAGACGACTGCTACTCGTCGAGCGTTGATGGTAGGTACTGGTACTCAGCATCAGTTCACGTGCGCTGGTGAGGCCCAGTAAATGCTCGCCGAGCATGCGGTAGATGGATTCGTCAAAGCGCATGACATTGAGCGGGGCCTGGATGACACCGTGCTCGACCCAGAACGTCGCAAAACGCGTCATGCCGGTCATGCGGCAAGCCGAGCGGTCTGAATAATTGAGATACCACAGGTTATTCACATAGACGCCGGTGTCGAGTTGTTGGAACACCGCCTCAGGCGGGATGTCGCCCGCCACCATGTCCAACGACTGCGGACTCTCCCCGGCTGCGGCGCCGTTGGTCGGGATACCGTACTCCTTGGCGGAGCGCGGCGACACCAGGCAATCGTGCCAGGCCCCGGCGTCAATCATGGTCACCTGGTCGGGCTTGACAAAGCCCGCACTCTGGAAGTTCGGCGCCACCCCGTCGCGGGTATTTTCTCGCAGCGTCACGGCAGGGTGCAAGCGTGCGCCGTCTTCGACCATCTTGAGTAGTGAGGTCTGCTTCGTACGGTGGTCCTTGAGGCCAAAACCGCCCCAGCACAGGGTATGTAGAATTTCCTCCAGGGCTGCCGGAGCCAGGTACACGCGATAGCGTCCGGGCGGAATGGTACGCGGCGGGCGTTGCAGTTGCGCCAGTTCCGTGGCGGCGGTGTCCACCTTGTGCTGAAATGCGGCCGCATCCCAGGCAAAGCCAGCGTAGGCAGTTTTGACGGCTTTGTCGGCCTGGTGATACAGACTCCAATTACAGTTAAAACTGTGACTGGCAAACCAGTTGCGCTGCCCGAAGGCATTGGCAAATCCGGCGTAGATACCACCCGCGGCATAGAATCCCACCAGATCACGCCCACGCCCGGCCTCAATGAGAGCCGCGACCGCATCGGCGCTCGGCGGGAGATGGTTTTCCCCGGCATGCACGCTGGAGTGTACCGCGGTGGCGTAGAGCAAGTGTGGATCGTCCGGCAGGTAGGACAGCTGCGCCCGCAGGGTCGGCAGCACCTCCGCGAGGCGAGTGCGGTCGTCGTCGAGGTCACCGGAGAGCGCCAGGTCGGCGGCGGTGTGCCGCTGGCCCTGGATGAGATCGAGGTTGAGAAAGCGCTGCGTCACCGTGCCAGCCTGGCGCACGGCGCTGTGGTTGAAACGGACAAAGTCGGACTCTTCACCGCGAAAAGTGCAGGTGTACACTTCGTGGCCTTGCAGCAAGCCGGTGATGGTATCGGCCAGCGTATAAAAATACTCCTGCATAGGTTTACTCTCCTCCAAACACTTCGACGTCAGCGAACAAACACGCCGGCGAGGCATGGCCGACGCGGATCACCTGATTGGGCTCGCCCTTGCCACAGTTGGGAGTGCCCATCACTTCCACGGTCGAGGGATTGCCGACCATGGTGAGATTGCGCCAGAAGGTGGCGGAGATGCCACGGTAATTGGGATTTTTGACCACCGTGGTGAGCTTGCCATGCTCAATCAACTGGCCCCACTCGCAGCCAAACTGAAATTTGTTGCGCGAATCGTCGATGGACCACGAGCAGTTGGTTTTCATATACACCCCGCGCTCCACCGAGGCAATCATCTCCTCGAGACTGGCATCGCCCGGTTCCAGGTTGAGATTGGCCATGCGATCAATCGGCGCCCGGTTCCAGCTACAGGCGCGTGAGTTGGCCACCCCAGGCAGATCAGCGCGGATTTGTGAGGTCAGGCCACCGAGGGCGCGTTGCAGTGTGCCGTGCTGGATCAGATACTCGCGTTGGGCCGGCTGGCCGTCGTCATCGAAGCCGTAACTGACGTACTGCTCCGGGCGCGAGGGGTCAAAGGTGATATTCAGCAGGTCGGAGCCATAACGATAGGAGCCAAACATGGTGGGCGTGACAAAGCTGGTCCCAGCGTAGTTGCGTTCATCGCCGAGAATACGGTCCAGCTCCAGGGGATGCCCGATGGACTCGTGGATCTGCAAAATCATCTGATCAGGGGCGAGCAGCACATGCCGCACATCCGAAGGGCAATTCGGTGCCGTGAGCAGTTGCACGGCCTCGGCGGCCAGCTGCGGGGCAGCGTGGCGGAAACCGACGGCGTCGAGGACTTCGAGCCCGCCCTGCCGGCAGTAACCCCGCCCACCAAAGGTGCGCGTCTGGGTCTCAGAACCGGCATTGGCCGTGGCGCTCATCATGGGGACGAGATAGACAAAGTGCTGATACACGCGTCCACCGTCAGTGGTGAGATACAGGGTCTCGGTCTCGGTGTACCACAGAGAGGCCTCCCAATCGACCATGCGGTCGTCGGTCTTCAGGCGGGCACATTCGGTGCGCAGCAGGTCAATTTTGTCGGGTAACGCCATGCTGTCCCAGGGTATGACCGCGTGGGTGCGATACTCGCCCACGGGTGGAGCCGTGCGCATCTTGGAAAAATCTACCACGCTGCGTCCAGCACTCTGGCGCGCCCAGCCCTGCGCCTGCTCCGTGGCGCGCCGCAAGCCACTCAATGACAGGTCGCTGGTGGCGGCATAGCCCATGCCATCCCCGGCATACGCTGTGAGCATAGCCCCGCTATTCTCCGAGGTTTCTACCGGCTGGACGATATTTTGCCGCACGGATAGGACTTCGGAGCGCTCGCGCACAAAGCGCAAGGCACAAAAATCGCCATAGGGTTCAAGCTGATGAAACCGTTCTTCCAGACGTTCAAGCATAGGGCACCTCTAGAACAGCAGCGCGGGCTGCCGTGTGCTGAGAGACGAATACCACAGGACAGGATGCTAGGCGAAAACTATTAGAGTTGTTCCTCTATAAAAATGTGCCCCCGGTTTGTGGACCTCCCCCCGCTGGGGGGAGGAGTCGGAGAGCACCTGGGCATAGACACGCCCGGCGTTGCGGTGTGGGACTCCTGTGTCCCTGGAAGACCTTACAAAGGAACAACTCTATTGTAGCATGAGAACCGCGCGACGTGGGGAGGCAGCGCGGGCTGGGGCATGTTGCGCGGGGCCAGTGGCACGTGCTACCTTCCAACGTGCCCGAGGGTGCACACGATGCTTGCGGGCCTATAGCGACCTCGAAGGAGGTAGGAACCATGCGCACAGATGCATACAAATGGCTGGAGAATTTTCGCTTACCACCCCAGACGGATCCCCCGCGCTCGCCGCGTGAGACATTGCCAACCATGTATGACCTCCCCAGCGAGGATCCGGAGGAGCCCGGTTTGCCTGATGAATTTCATTACTATCAGCCGCAGCTCTTACGTGAAACCTTCCAACCGACGCTCTATGCCCCTGACCAAGTGTTTATCGGTACAGATTTGAATGTGTACTACACGGTCCGGCATCCACTGTGGCATAAACGGCCCGACTGGTTTGCGGTCTTAGGGGTCGAACGGTTTTATGAAGCGCACGACCTGCGCATGAGTTATGTGATGTGGCAAGAAGGGGTCGCGCCGTATCTCGTGGTGGAATTGCTATCGCCTGGCACGGAGCAGGAAGACCTTGGGCGGACACAGCGCAGCTCCGGAGATGAACCGTACACCAAATGGGAAGTATACGCGCAAATTTTGCGTGTACCCTATTATGTGGTCTTCAGTCGCTACACAGACGTCGTGCGGTACTTTACCTGGCACAGCGCGGGGTATCGCGAGGTCACGCCAGGCGCGCAACGTCTCTGGCTCGCGGAGGCGGGTCTTGGGTTGGGGCTGTGGTCTGGGACGTATCACGGCATCCAGCGGACGTGGTTACGCTTCTATGATGCCAATGATCTCTGGATACCCACTCCGGTAGAGCAGGAGCGCCAGCGTACGGAGCAAGAACGCCAGCGTGCCGGCCAGGAACGCCAGCATATGGAGCAAGAACGCCAGCGTGCCGACCAGGAACACCAACGCGCCGAACGCTTGGTGGCACAACTCAAAGCGCTAGGGATTGAGCCGGAGGCAGCGGGAAACGGTTGGTAGCGTGTGCCGTGCTGACCAGCGCCAGTCTGGCGTGGCCAGCACGGAATCACAGCATACATGGCGGACACCGCACTTACTTGAATTCTCCCAGCACCTTGAGAATCTCATCGTTGGGTGGCTGGAAGTCGCGGGGCTCGGTCGTCTTGACGTAGCGCACGATGCCCTCTTTGTCGAGAACCACCCAGGCCCGTTTGGTGCGCAGATAGGTCGCAATCTTTTTCGGGTCGGCGGCCATACTGGCGTCGTCGTTCAGGACGCCGTAGGCTTTGACCATCTGACGGCTCGTATCGCTCAACAGCGGATAGGCAATGCCAAGTTTGTCTGCCCATGCCTTGTTGGCATCATTAAAATCGACACTCACGCCCAGCACCTGGGCATTGACGGCCTCAAACTTGGGCAGATCAAGTTGAAAGGCCAGGGCTTCCTGTGTTCAACCTTTGGTGAACGCGCCGATGTAGAAAAACAACACCACCGGCTTTTTCCCTCTATAGTCGGCGAGTTTGATTTCGTCCGCCGTGGTCCCTGGCAGAGCAAAATCCGGGGCTTTGTCACCCACTTGTAACGCCGACACCTGCGCGGCCCCCAGGCCGAGCACCAGGCTGCTCAGTAGGATCGCCAGGCTGAGACGCTGCCATCGACTCCTGCACATCATCACGCTCCTTATCCATGGTTACCCACGTGGCTGGGCCACGAGGGCTTGGAGATACTGCACGAACGCCGGGCTGTCAAAATCCACTGGCCCGAAGCCGTGCGCCACAATCGCCCCCTGGCGATCGATCACATAGGTGGTGGGCAAACCGCGTACCCCAAATTGGCGGGCCGTGTCCATGCCAGCATCAACGGGAGTGCTGAAGGTGTACTGATGTTTGGCGAGGAAAGATTGGACGGCTTTGACACCCCCGCCGTCAATGGAAATCGCCAGGACGACGACATCATGATTCTTGAAGGCCTCGTGTACCCTCTGCACGGAGGGCATCTCGCTCTGACAGATGCCTCACCACGTGGCCCAGAAGCGGATGACCACGACCTTGCCGGCGAGGGCAGCAGAACGCACGGTGTCCCCTTGGGGCGTGGGGAGTTCAAAGGCCGACAGGGAGGTTGCCGAGCTGGGAGGAGCAAGCCCAGGCGGGGGGGCGGGTGCATCAGCGGCGTGGAGAGCGAGAGGGCTCACCGTCAGGAAGCTACCGAGCAGCAGGAAAGGCCATAGATACCAGCGCACTGCGTCTCTCCCCATTGTCAAGTTGTGCGGATGTTGTCCAGGACAGTCGCAGTGTACCTGACCTGCCTGCGCTGGTCATCCATTTTCTTGTCATACTGCCGTGTGCCCGACAGTCCGTGTAGAGATGGCCCCTTGACAGATGGCGCGTCTTCCCGCAGCCTTCCCCAGACGAAGGAGACGCTTTCTCGAACCAGGAGTGATGGTATGCCGCGCCTCAGTGTTTGGCTCAGTATCGTGTGTATAGGAGTCTGGAGTATGGTAGCATCAGCCCAACAGCCAGTGACAGAAGCCGCCCCACCGGCGCAGTTGCCCCTGACGCGCATCGTGTTGTATGGCAGCGGTGTGGGCTATTTCCAGCGTGATGGCCGCATCGAGGGCGACCAGCACGTGACGCTGCGTTTCAAAGTGGACACCATTAACGATTTGCTCAAAAGTCTCATCGCGCAGGATTTGGATGGTGGACAGGTGACCACCGTGACCTACGATGCGCGTGATCCCCTGACCCGGACACTGAAAAGTTTCGCCCTCGACCTGACGGAGAACGCTGGGCTCGGTAATCTACTCTGGCAAATGCGTGGCGAGCGCGTGGAGGTGGCAACCCCGAGCCTCGTGGCGGGCCTGATCCTCGGGGTGGAGACCAAGAAGGAGCGAGTGGGAGAGACGCAGGTGGTCGAGGTCGAATATCTTAATCTCCTGACCGATAGCGGCTTACGCTCGATTCCACTGCCGCAGATCCAGCATCTCCAGATCGCCAATGCGCAACTCAACACGGAGATACGTCAGGCCCTGGCGGTGCTGGCTTCAAGCCATGATACGCAAAAAAAGACCGTCACTCTGGGGTTTACGGGCCAGGGGAGTCGTCGGGTACGGGTCGGCTATATCATGGAAACGCCAGTGTGGAAGACGAGCTATCGTCTGGTGCTGTCTGAGACTGAAGCGCCTTTTGTGCAGGGCTGGGCGCTGGTGGAAAATACGACGGACGAAGATTGGCAGGATGTCCGCCTGTCGCTGATGTCCGGCCGTCCGATCTCCTTCACCATGGACATGTACGAACCCCTGTATGCCCAGCGCCCGGTGGTGGTGCCGGAAGTGTACGCCGCGCTGCGACCCCAGGTCTATGGGCAGGCCATGGACGCGCCGGGGGAACCTCTGCGCGAGGCGGCTCAGCAGAATGAGGGCAAGGTGGAAAAACGCCGTGGTGGGCTTGGAGGGAGTGCGGCCGATATGCCAGCGGCGGCGGCGCCTCCAGCACTGCGGACGATGACACAATCAGAGGCAGTGCCTGCGTCAATGCCAGCACGCACCGTGTCCCTGGATCAGGGCGTGACCACTGCTGCCGAAGCCATGGAACTCGGGGAATTGTTTGAATATGCCATTAGTGCGCCAGTCGCGCTGGCCCGGCAGAAGTCGGCCATGCTGCCCATCGTCAACACCGCCATTGAGGGCACGAAAGTGTCAATCTATAACCAGCGGGTGCACGCCAAACACCCACTCCATGGGGTGCGGGTGCGCAATACCACGGCGCTGCATCTGTCCCAGGGGCCAGTCACGGTGTTTGACGGCGGGGTGTATGCCGGGGATGCCCGCCTGGACGACTTGCCGCCTGGTCAGGAACGCTTGCTGAGCTATGCCATGGATCTCAAAACCGAGGTGGAACCCGTCACTACCCCGGAGCAGCGTGAGCTGGTCAGCGTGAGTGTACGCAAGGGCACGCTGCTGGCGACGCACAAAGCCATTGCCGAAAAAAGCTACAACATCCGCAATCGGGACCAGAAGCCGCATCTGGTCCTGATCGAGCATCCGTTCCGGGCTGATTGGCAACTGATGCTCCCTGACGCCACCACGGAACGCACGCGGGAGGTGTATCGCTTCGCCGTTACCGTGGAGCCCGGACCAGGCACGCGCCTGCGCATACGCGAGGAGAAAGCGCTGCAACAGAGCATCGTGCTGTCTGAGGCGGCGCCAGAGGCCGTGACGTATTATCTACGCGCCACCCAGGTAAGCGACAAGGTGAAGCAGGCGTTGCAGCGCGTCACGGCACTGCGCGATACGCTGGACCAGACGGTCCAGCAACGGCGACTCTTTGAGCAGCAGATCCAGGAGATTACCCAGGAGCAGGGGCGCATCCGCGATAATATGGGCCGTTTGGCGCAGAACTCCGAACTCTACAACCGCTACGTGCGCAAGTTTGATCAGCAAGAGACCGAGATTGAGAAGATGCGTAAGGATATCCAGGCGCTCAAGGGTACGGAGGAACAGCAACGCCAAGAGCTGCACACGTATCTCATGAGTCTCGACATCAGCTAAGCGCCCGTCCCCGTCGTAGGGGCGACCGGCTGGTCGCCCCTGAGGCGATAGACTAGTGCTCTGTCAACACTAAAAATTAGGGTTGCTATGGCAATTTCAGCAAGTAAAACAAGAGTTTTAGTGTGTGACTACCCTAAAATTAAGGTTTGACAAAGCACTAGCCATGCAGCAGGTCAAGCAGCGTCGCCACCTGCGTCACGTGGCGGAAGTCGTGGATGACCTGCAGGCTCGCCTCCACTTGGCGGTTGCTCAACGGCGCCTTTGGCGTCAGGGTGCGATACTTTGCATCAACGTCAGCCCAGGCAATGCCACGCATCCCCGCCCCCTTTGGGGCATAGACCGTGTGCGAAACCGTGCGACCGTCCGTGGTGCGGATGGTCACGGTGGCGCCCTGGCGATATTGCTCCACGTGGCTCGTGGGTGGCGCGCCCACACGCACCTTGTCGAGGAGGCAATGGATCACGGGGTCGGTGATTTTCGCTGCGGTCGCGTGGACCCACGAGAAGTCGCGGTCGGCCACCCCCGCCGCAAGGAAATACGCCGGACTGTGCGCCATGTCAATGAGGTCAGTTGGGTGCAGCGGACCAGACAGGGTGGTGACATCTGGACGCGACAAGGTGATGCTCTCCACCTCCTCCGGCGTGATGTTGCCCGCACGCGCCGCCTGTGCGGCAGCTTCCGCCAAGGCATGGTGCGGATGTCCGCCAGGTACGAGCTTGATGGCCATATCGGTAATAATGTCCCACGTCTGCCCCAGGTCACGCGTGATGCTGGCCCCGTCAGCGCCCTGGCCGTACACCGCACAAAACCCCTGGCGCATGTCGAGGATCCCTTCTTCAGCTGTATAGCCGCGCTGCGCCGCGAGGGCTGCGTTCACCCCAAGCAGCGCCGCCAAGCCGGCATGATATTCGCGGGCCACACTGGTATTGGCGGCGGCCATGAGCCCACCCATAGAGGTGGCGGACAGGGCAATGGCCTGCGTCATGGCGTCTACGTCGAGTCCCAGCAACCGCGAGGCCGCGACCGCACCCCCGAAAATGGCCACAATGCAGCCATGGAAACCCTGCTTGCGCAGCCCTGGTGTGACCGCCTCGCCGATGCGCCCGGCAGCCTCGTACCCCAGCACGATAGCCGCCAACACGTCCGCGCCAGAGGCACCCGTGCGCTCGGCTAGCGCTAGGGCCGTGGCCACCAGCGTGGTGCCGGCATGCACGATATTGCGCAAATCGCTATCGTCGGAGGCCGCCGCATCACTCATCACCGCATTGACCTGGGCCGCCTCGGCGACGGGGAGTTTGGGGCCCGCGTCAAACCACAGCGAGGCGTCAGGTCTCCCACCACGCTCGCGGGCCAGGGTGCGGATAATGCCAGAGGAGGCCAGCCCAGAGCCCCACGCCGCACTGGCCAGGGTACTGGCGATCAGCATGGCAGCGTGCTCAATGGTTTGGGGTGGAAGATCGTCAAAAGACGCCTGCGTGAGGAACGTCGCTACAGTACGGGCAGCAGTCATGGTCAACGCCTCCTTCATGCGCCGCTGAAGCCCTTAGTGGGCAAAATAGACCTCAGAAACCTGAATCCGCACGCTTTCCCCCATCGCGGCCGGGGTCAGCGCAATCCCCACCAGTATCTGGCCTGGCGACCAGCGGACGGCATAATCCCCCTCAAAACTGACGCGTTCACCGGCCCGCAGGGCTTCCCCTGCATAGTGATCGAGCGTATAGACGTGCCGGGGCATAGGGGACGGTTCGACGGAGACGCCTTCGAGCACATCATCAGGCTGTTCCAGGAGGCGTTTGACATGGGGGTACTGATCAAGCCAGTCGTGTGGTAAAGGCATGGTGGACGTTCCTCGTGCATGGACCGACAGCTCTCGCCAAGGCGGAACGTGCCCCGGGAGGTTGTTCCGCCTTGGCGTAGGGGCCACCTGTGCATGTTAATTATCCCGTGGCACCGCCATCATGCGCTCTAACGAACGGCGTGCCCCGTTCATCACCTCGGTTTCGATGGTGATCGGGAAAACGTCTTCGAGGAGGGCACGATGCACCGCGGGGAGATCAATCATCTTCATGTAGGGGCAATGCAGGCGACAACCGATGCAGCCGTCGGCCGAGACGAACTCACGATCGGGATACTGTTTCTGCATCTGGTGGATAATGCCGTTTTCGGTCGCAATAATAAACGTCTTGGTGTTGGGATACTTCGCAATACGGCCCAGCATGGCGGTCGTGGAGCATACCTCATCGGCAATCGCGATAATGTCCTCACGACATTCGGGATGCGCGATGATCACTGCCTCCGGGGCAAATTCTTTGACTTTCTTGACATTCGCGCCGCGCAGGACATCATGCGTCGGACAGGCACCATCGTAGATCACCACGTCTTTACTGGGCACTTGCTTTTTCACCCAATTGCCCAGGTTACGATCCGGCACGAAGAGGATTTTATCCGTGTCGAGACTGCGAATCACCGACACCGCGTTGGCCGACGTGCAGCAAATGTCGGCCATGGCCTTGATCTCCGCCGAAGAATTGACGTACGTCACCACCGCATAGCCGGGGTAGCGCTCCATCCACTCTTCGAGACTTTCTGGGGTGATGGAATCCGCCAAGGCACATCCCGCCGAGAGGTTGGGCAAGAGCACGGTTTTCTCAGGATTGAGAATCTTGGCGGACTCGGCCATAAAATGCACCCCGCAGAACACAATGGTCTGGGCGTCCGTACTCTGCGCTTCCAGGGCCAGGCCGAGGGAATCCCCGACAAAATCCGCCACATCCTGCACCTCGGGCACTTGATAATTATGCGCCAGGATCACGGCATGCTTTGCGGCAGCCAGGGCTCGAATCTGTTCAGCCGTTGTTTCCATGCGACACCTCCTCTTCAACCTTCGCCCCTGTATCGGGTGGCACCGATGCGGTTCCAGCAGGAAAGATGCGCCAGAACTCTTTCTTAATCAAATTGACAATCGTGGCACTCTTGCTGAAACCGTGATACGTCGCCACCGCCTCCAACATGTCCATGTCCCGATCGGCGGCAGAGAAGGTATGCACTTTTCGCTTACTCATCTGTCACGCTCCTAGGGACTTCATGTATAAAAATTATATAATAATTATATGATTTTTGATTATTGCCGAATGTGCAGAGAATGTCAAGGCGTGTTGGGCGGCGCGACAGGGCTCCCTCATGAGATTTGGAGGATGCGTTTGAGGGTGTGGTTATCCCAACCGGCTTTTTTTCTCAATCGCTTAATGGACTCGCGCTTGTCTTTAGCGGTCTGGAGGAGGTTGAGAGCGACATGGCGCATGGTGGCGA
>SXGT01524287.1_pt1 | contig 99850 bp, 100 predicted proteins | sample 3176221 | NCBI WGS metagenome assembly SXGT01 (sample SAMN11356862, study PRJNA531348) | freshwater metagenome | isolation source: freshwater sample F1-120 | place: China: Fuxian Lake, Yuxi | collected 2017-12-25 | reverse complement strand
GTTGCGGCTGGCGAAGATCATTCGTTAGCAATTCGGCGCAATGGCACGCTATGGACTTGGGGGCGAAATACCCATGGCCAGCTAGGACTCGGCACACGAATTATGGCTACGACTCCGACACGCGTCTTGCCGACGGTCGTCGTAGTGGAGCCACCCGTCCCTCTGAGCGCCAAGGCGACAGGCATCTCGACTCCTGTACGCTGGATCGCAGTTGCTGGCGGGTTTGATCATTCCTTGGCGTTGAAGTCTGACGGATCGCTGTGGGCGTTCGGTCTGAACTCAATGGGTCAACTCGGGACGGGCACCGTAACTACGCTTCGCCCTGAGCGCGTCGGTATGGGCAATAGCTGGGCCTCGATCGCCGCAGGCCACGAGCATTCGTTCGCGATCAATAACAGCGGGCACTTGTACGCATTTGGTAGCAATGAGAACGGGCAGTTAGGCACAGGGGACCGGATATCGCGTGGCACACCAACCCGAATTTACGGAGCGGGCCGAGACTACATTGCGGCATTTTGGCTATCAGCTTCCGCTGGGGCGTACCACTCAGTTGCGATCGATTCCGAAGGCCATCTGTTCACCTGGGGATGGAATATGGACGGCCAACTGCTCGTTGCTGATACTGCAGACAACAACTTGCCGACGTTGGTAGATGCAGGCCATTTCGTGGCGGTGGCAGCTGGCGATACTGCGACCATAGCCATCAGAGACTGACGCTAAGTAGGTCAACACTAAGGCGATGTGACCGTCTGCCCTCTAGATACAAGGATGAAACCTTCGAGTGTCGATGCTGTTTCGGTACGCAGATGGAGTTAAATCTGCGAATGCAACAACCTTTGACGCTCGTTGGTACATACGGCTCGCCGTATTCGCTCAAGATGCGCGCGGTGTTGCGCTATCGGCAGATCCCTTTCAAGTGGGTAATCCAGGGGACGAAAGAGGAACGTGCGTTGCCACGGCCGAATGTCGCTCTAATCCCAGCAGTTGGTTTTCCGAACGATGACGGCGAGATAACAGAACTCATCGTTGATTCGACTCCACTAATTGCGCGACTCGAAACGCTCTACGCTCCACGTAGCTTGGTGTCATCCGATCCCGTGATCGCGTTCTTGCAACTACTAATTGAGGATTACGCAGACGAGTGGCTCACGAAGCCGATGTATCACTACCGGTGGTATCCCGAGGAGTCCGTAGAGCGCGCTAAGCGCATGTTGCCTTTTTGGCCCGGGTTGCATCTTAATGATGCTCAGCTAAAGCGGGTTGGTGACGATTTTGCGGCGCGTCAGATCGGCCGACGCGCGCTTGTCGGTAGCACAGAGACGAATGCGCCGATACTCGAATCGAGTTACATACGACTGCTTGAGATTCTCGATAAACACATCGAAGGCAACGACTTCCTCCTAGGCACCCGGCCAGGGAGCGCGGACTTCGGCTTGTTCGGTCAACTCAGCCAACTCGTTTGCATAGAGCCACCTTCTACGCGCCTTTGTTTTGATCATGGGCCGCGCGTCTACTCATGGGTGAACCGCGTCGATGATCTTTCGTGGTGGCCCGTCGAAGGCGACGCTGGCTGGTATGCGGCGAACGAATTGCCGATGGACACGCTCGCACCGCTACTGGCCGAGATTGGCGATACCTACGTTCCGTTCATGCTCGCGAACAAACGCGCCCTCGAAGCCGGTTCCGAAGAGGTCGTTTGTGAGATTCGTGGCGCTGAGTATCGACAAGGGGCATTCAAGTACCAGGGCACGACTATCAGCTGGATTCGCGACTCATACGCTGCGCTCGATAATCCAAGCCGCAAGGTTGTCGATGGGCTGCTCGACGGTACTGGCTGCGAAAAGCTGTTCAACTAGACCGTTGCCTCGATGACTCAATTTGTTCGTACACCAGAAAACAACTTCTCTGCTCTTTCAGACTTTCCATTCGAACCGCGGTACCACCAGTGGAATGACTTGCGAATGCACTACATCGAAGAAGGCCCTCGTGACGCGCCGGTCATGTTGCTGCTACACGGTATGCCGACCTGGTCTTTTCTTTACCGCGACATGATCCCCAGTCTTCTTGCATCCGGGTATCGCTGCGTTGCTCCAGATCACATGGGCTTTGGTCGATCGGACAAGCCGACAGATACGCACTGGTACACGATCGCGCGTCACACAGAGATCCTTACTTCGCTTATCTGTGAACTTGAATTGCGCAACACCACGCTTGTTTGCCAGGACTGGGGTGGACCGATCGGCCTCGCTCAGGCAGCGACGATGCCAGAGCGGTTCGAGAGACTCGTGATCATGAACACGTGGCTACACCACGACGAACATCGCTATTTTGACGCTGTCAGGAGTTGGAATCGCAACTGGAACGCAGGTGGCCTGTTCGATCGCGAAGAACCAGACATTGCGATGCTCATGGTTTTGGCTACCGGGCTTGCAGAAACAGATGTTGTGATTCCCGCTTTAGTCGGTGGGCCAAAACCGGAGCTATCAGGCCGCGCTGCCGATGTTTACGCGGGTTACGCGGCACCATTTCATGGCCTGCCCGACGAGGCATACAACGGTGTCAGACGTTTCCCGCGCTCGATTCCAATCGAGAGTTACGCACGAGGCAACGCGGCGGCGCAAACCCACCATTACAAGACCCTTCTTGGGCAAGATAAACCCGTCCACTTCATTTGGGGATGCGCAGATGAGATATTTCCTGAGGCTGGCGGCCGCAAGTGGGCTGCGGACATGGGCGCCACGTTCGATGCACTTGAAGATGCCGCACACTTCTTGCAAGACACACATGGACGCGAGATCGTGGCGGTCATCTTGCGCCGTATCGGTGAAGCTCTCCCACTGACTGCGTAACCTCGCTCGATGGTCACGACCGAAATGCCAAATCGCGCCAGAGTCGTCATCATCGGTGGCGGGATCATCGGCACCTCAATCGCCTACCACCTAGCTCACCTCGGATGGACTGACACGGTGTTGCTGGAGCGTGACCAACTCACTTCGGGCACTACATGGCATGCCGCTGGACTCATGGTCACCTTCGGATCGACGTCAGAGACATCTACGGAGATGCGCAAGTACACACGTGACCTCTACTCTCGGTTAGAAGCCGAAACCGGACTCGCTACAGGTTTTGCTCCGGTCGGTTTCATCGAGGTAGCAGCAGATACTGGAAGACTCGAGGAATACCGACGCGTCGCTGCGTTCAACCGTTACTGCGGCATCGACGTGCGAGAAATCTCTCCGCAAGAAATCGGCGAGATGTTCCCACTTGCGCGTACAGACGATCTGCTCGCTGGTTTCTATGTTGCGCAAGACGGCCGAGTAAATCCAGTTGACGTCACGATGTCAATGGCAAAAGGAGCGAGACAACTCGGAGTCAAGATCATCGAAGGAGTGAGCGCCCAGCAACTACTCAAGAACGATCGAGCGGTGTCTGGTGTTCGCACATCGCAAGGCGAGATTGAATGCGACTATGTCGTCAACTGTGCTGGCATGTGGGCACGTCAACTCGGCGAACTCCACGGGGTAAACATCCCGCTTCAGGCAGCAGAGCACTACTACCTGATCACAGAGCAGATCGAAGGCATCCGTCGTGATTGGCCTGTGCTCGAGGACCCGAGTTCTTACGGATATTTCCGCGAGGAAGTCGGAGGGCTGATGGTCGGCCTGTTCGAACCTGTCTGCGCCCCCTGGCATGTCGACGGCATCCCTGAGAACTCGTCATTTCTTGATCTCCCGCCCGACTGGGACCGAATGGCGCCATATCTCGAACGAGCAATGTCGAGAGTTCCGATATCTCTCGAAGTTGGTGTCAAGAAGTTCTTTTGTGGCCCAGAGAGTTTCACTCCAGACCTAGCTCCGGTGGTTGGCGAATCGCCCGAGGTCCGTAACTACTTCGTGGCTGCTGGCCTCAACTCGATCGGAATTCTCACCGGCGGGGGACTCGGACGAGTAATGGCCAACTGGATTACGACGGGCCAGCCAGATGTCGACATCACTGGCTTCAATATCGATCGGTTGCAGACTTACCAACGCAATCCTGAATACCGAGCCACACGGACTGTCGAGTCGCTCGGGATGGTGTATCAATGCCATTATCCGGGACGCTCGATGCAGACGGCTCGCGGTGTGAAGCGCTCCGCGTTACACCACGAGTTGCAAAGTAGAGGGGCCTACTTCAAAGATGTGAGTGGATGGGAAGGCGCCGATTGGTACGCACCACCCGGTGTCGAACCGAAGGTCGAAGAGCTCAGCTGGGGCCGCGAGAATTGGTTCCCGTATTGGGAAGCCGAACATCATGCCGCACGCAACACTGCGATCCTGATGGACATGTCATTCATGTCGAAGTTCGTCATCGAAGGACCCGACGCAGGGGCGATGCTCAACAAGATTTCGGCAAACAATGTCGATGGCGATCCGGAGAAAATTGTCTATACGCAGTGGCTGAATGAGGCTGGCAAGATCGAAGCCGACCTGACCGTGTCGAAACTCGACGACGATCGATTCTGGGTCGTTGCTTCTGATAACGCGTATCAACACGTTCTTACGCACATACGGCGCAACATCGCAAGTGGCAGGTACCAAGCGTTTGTCGTAGACCAAACCTCTGCCTTCGCTCAGATCAACATTCAAGGTCCCAACTCGCGCGCCTTGTTGCAATCACTTACCAACGCCGATATGTCGAACGCAGGATTCGAGTTTCGAGGTGTACGCGAGATCGCGATCGGCTTTGCAACGGTTCTATGTGTCCGCATCACTTATCTCGGAGAACTCGGATACGAGCTATACATCCCTACGGAACAAGCCCTCCATGTCTATGAACGCATCGTCGCTGCTGGCCCGGCAATCGGTCTAGTCCACGCTGGTCTAAAGGCGTTGGCGAGTCTCCGCATGGAGAAGGGCTACCGCGACTACGGCCACGACATCGACAACACTGACTCTGTCTTAGAGGCTGGCCTCGGATTCGCCGTGGATCTAGACAAGCCGGGTGGCTTCATCGGGCGCGACGCTGTGCTCGCCAAGAAGTCTGATGGTCCGACGACTCGGCGGATACTTCAGGTCTTCGTAAACGATCCAGAGCCACAGCTGTTTCATGCCGAAATCGTGTACCGCAATGGCGAAGCAGTCGGTTATATAAGGGCTGGCTCGTATGGCCATACGCTCGGCGGTGCAGTCGGGCTAGCGATGATCGAAGCTGGCGTTCCCATCAACGCTGGGTATATCGACGGTGCGACATGGGAAATCGATATCGCTGGCACGCTCTATCCGGCTACGGCGTCCATGCGACCGCTATTCGACCCGACAAATTCGAGAATCCTGGCCTAGGTAAAGAATTCTGAGGCAGCGAGTGAGGCAGCGTCAGACATGGCGCCCTCGATTGCACCAAGGTCACGGCAATCGCCGACCAGATGGACTTCGATTCCGGCTGATCTAAGCGATGTTGTAAGTGGCGCCTCAGAGACTGCGTTATTCGTGACAACGATTTCGTCTGCTGTGTCGATGGCATCGACCGAAGTAGTGAACACGGCGCCAGCGACTTCGAGATCATGGACTAAGCGGAATCGACCAGGTAGCCCTAGTTCTGGTCCAAATACCCCGCTCGGTTCGATGATCGTTACGCGATGGCCCTTATCGAGCGCATGTTTCGCGAGTGTCAGCGAGATCTTGCCACCACCTACGAAAACGATGTGTTCGCCAAGAGCCTCAGTGCCGGATAGCCAACCTGCAAGGCCGGCCGGTGTGTGCGCGCTGTGGTGGTCCACGCGTGGTGTCGGGCGGAGCGCGCCGGTTGCGAGTATCACGCAATCAAAATCGTGTGCAGCCTCGACTGTTACTTCCTTTCCGACTCGTAGCGCGGCGCCACTCCTTTCCGCAGTACCAACGAGCCAACCCAAGAATTGATCCAAAACTTCGTCGGCGCGAGCACCGATGCTCAGCAACCCTCCAAGCCGAGTCGAACGCTCCCAAAGCTCGACTGTGTGGCCAGCGTCCGCGAGTCGCCGAGCACACTCGAGGCCAGCGGGACCACCACCAGCGACAAGGACGCGTCGCTGGTTAGCGGTAGCCGTGACAGCTAACTCAGCCTCGTGACCGACCTCTGGGTTGGCCACACACGCGACGCTTTCGCCAATGAAAATATTGCCGATACACCGGTACTGATAGATGCACGGCCTCACCGTGTCGAGCCGATTCTCTCTGAGTTTGTTTGGTAGTTCTGGGTCTGCGAGCAATTTGCGGCCCATAGCAATGAAGTCAGCTTGGCCGTTGGCGACGACTGATTCTGCGGCCTCAGGATCGAGCCGTCCAAACGTTATGACCGGCACATTGATCGCCTCCTTGATCTCCGACGCGTACCGCACGAGATTCCCCGGGGCATGTGGCGTATGCGAATCGGTGACGCCTGTCGCGAGGTCAGTTGATGCGTAAGCACTGACGTGTAGCGCGTCGATGCCAGCCTCGACGAGCATTGGGGCAAGGACGAGAGATTCTTCGAGAGTCTCGCCACCATCGCGTCCGAGTTCGAATGCATTGATTCGCATCCATAGCGGAACTGAAGGGCCAATGCGGTTTCGGACAGCGCGGATCGTTTCGATCATCAACCGCGCCCGGTTTTCGAGCGCCCCGCCCCACCTGTCGTCCCTCGTGTTTGAGTAACCGCTGCGGAAGGCATCGAGTAGGTAACCATGGCCTCCATGAAGTTCGATCGCGTCGAAACCAGCAGCCATGCATCGGTCTGCGGCATCCGCATACATGTTGATTGCCTCTTCGAGGTCGCTATCGGTCGCAATTTTGTACTCCAGCTTTGAGTCAGGGCCTGTGAACGGCGACATCATCTGTGAAATCTCGTGCTCCGTCACGATGCGCGAAATTCGATCTGGTCTTGGACGTTGTGGGACCGATGGGACGAGAAGTGGGTGTCCTTGGGCGATGTCGTACAGCGAATTGGCGCCGTCGTGCACTAGCTGCGCTCCAATGAGTGCGCCGTGCGCGTGGACGGCAGACGCCAGCCGGGCGAGACCCGCGATGTCAGTCGTCCGAGACGCGCTCGTCTGAGTTGCTGAGTACGAACCAACCGGGTAGCTAACTGAAGCGGACCCGACGAGCAGTAGAGCTGCACCTCCAGCGGCGCGAGCCTCGTAGTAGCCAACTTGGGTGTCGCTCACGGTGCCGTCTCGGTCCGCGAGCGAATCGCCCATTGGACACATCAGAATGCGGTTGCGTAGACGCAAAGCACCTATCGATCCGGGCGCCAAGAGATGGGTAAAACGATTCATCTTCGTGAAACTAACCCGGTAATGCATGTATCGTCCCTGCGCATGGACGTGATCTTGGCGGCGGCGCTCGGGATAGCTGGCGCCATCTTGCGCGAAGCCTTCGAGCTTGGCGACATATTGCGGCACCGCCGCGGAGCTTGGCCTGACGAGTGGCGTGGCATGTCGTTCTATTTCGCGGAGGCATTACGAATAATTGCGGGCGGCCTGCTTGCAGCGACACTCGCAGGTATCAACGAACTGGGGTTCCTGAGCGCGTTCGTCGTAGGTATGTTCGGGCCATCGCTCGTGAGGTACGTCCTCGACCCATTCCAGCGGCATGCACGCTAATCGGCCCTTAAGCCAGCGTGTACATGAGACGCTGTCGAGAAGGTCACCTACCTTCATCCTCGGCAGTCCAGCCTTGGACAAAGCATTCGAGCCCACGACATTTTGGTGGTCTGTCGTAGCGTTTGCTACTCGTTCTGATAGAGCAGCGCGCCGCTACTGGCATCGCCGTGCCGTGTCGCTCACTTTCGACTACGAAGAACTCGAATACTGGGACATGACAGGCCGCGACCTCTCGGGTATCAGGATTACGCGCGGCAATATGGCAGGAATCGGACTCCGCGATACCGATCTGTCGAGCTCCCACCTCTTCGCAGCCAACTTCGAGTGCGCCGACCTGCGTGGGGCCCGGCTCTGGCGTTGCGACCTGCGCAGCGCGAACTTTGTTTCGGCCGACCTGACAGGCGTCGATTTGCGGCGTGCCCGCTTAGAAGGCACAGACTTTCGATTCGCTCACCTCGTCGCTGCCGATTTGACGACCAGTCGGCTCACGGGTGCCGATCTGTCGGGTGCCGATTTGCGAGGCGCGAAATTTGATGAAGATTTCGATCGCTCGGCAGTCATTTCAAACGAGCAGACTCGCTGGCCCGACTCCGTCGACGCGTGAGCATCGCAGGGTCACGCGTCGTTGTAACTGGGGCGTCGCGGGGAATCGGTGCAGTTATAGCTAAGAAGCTTGCTGCGCGCGGAGCCGAACTCGTGTTAGTCGCACGGAGTGCCGAAGACTTGCAGAAGATCGCGGCAGAAATTGGTGGCGCGGAAATTTTCGTGGCTGACCTCGCCGACTCTGCCGATATCGCCCGGCTGGTCGAGTCGATCGAAACTGCAGGGCCGATCGACGTGGTCGTAAACAACGCAGGAGTTGACTTGACAGGCCGCCTTGTCAGAACAGACCCAGCACACATTGCGATGCTCATCGGCATCAACTTGACTGCGCCGATCCTGATGGCGCGCTCTGTCTTGCCCGCGATGATCAAGCGAGGCAGTGGTCACATTGTGAATGTCTCGTCTCTCTCAGGTACGAACGCGCTTCCGGGAGTCGGCCCATACTCCGCCTCGAAAGCTGGGCTATCGCATTTCGGTGCTGCCCTGCGCGCAGAGTTGCGTGGTACGGGAGTGACAACGACGCTCGTTCAGATCGGGCCGGTCGAGAGCGAGATGATCAACAACCTTCGCCGACACGGCCCGACGCGACGGGCGTTGCATCGTCTTCGTAAGCTTGGCCTCACCTATGACTTGCCAATCGACTTGGTAGCCGAACGGGTCGCTAACGCGATCGAAAAACAAAGACGGCATGTACGTTTGCCACTGCGTTCGGCGATATTCCCAATAATTACCGAGGTGCCGAGAAGAATTACCGAGTGGTTGCTTTTCGGCGTCGACCATCAGAAAGACTGAGAAAATGATGCCAAAGACAGTCGATGACCTAACTGCCGAGTGGCTCACGACGGCGCTAGATATCCGCGGCGAGGTTACGAGTGTCAAATCAGATCCCCTAGGTGTAGGGGTTGGACTCGTCGGACAGCTATTCCGACTCACTCTCGAATACTCGGGTGTCGTGGGTCCTCGTGTCGTAATCGCGAAGCTTGCAGCCGCCGGCGATGAGTCGCGCTTCGTCGCGACAGTCCTAAACATGTACGGACGTGAACACGGTTTCTATACCGAACTCTCCGCTATGACCAATCTCGCCCACCCGCGTTGTTATTTCAGCTACCACGACCCAACAACACAAGACAGCGTGCTGCTATTGGAGGATGTTTCAACGCGCGGCGAAATGCGCGACCAAATAGCCGGAGCGCGCCTCAGCGATGTTCGTCCGGCGATTGAGGCACTCGCCGAGTTTCATGCTGGCTGGTGGGACAGCGAAGAACTCGAACGCCATGAATGGCTCAAACGTCTCGTTGATGACCCTTACCCTTTCGCCGTGCAAATGGCTTATGACGCCGGCTGGCCGAAAGTCCAGGAGATGTACCCAGATCTCTGCGTCGGAGCAGTGAAGGCACTCGGGGACCGCTATTCGAGCCTGATTCCGGCTCTGTTCGCGAAACTCTCGGAAGGCCCACTGGTACTAGCGCACGCCGACTACCGCCTCGACAATTTGTTCTTCGCTCCCGACGGAATGCCCGTGGTTCTCGACTGGCAACTCATCGATCGAAGCGTCGGGCCGAGAGACCTCGCATATCTAGTTACGCAGAGCCTCGAAATCGATGACCCATCGGACTACACGGCCGCGCTCGAGTTGTACATAACGGCTCTGCGGTCTAATGGCGTGACGATCGACTCCGACGTAGCACTTCTGCAGTACCGCTACGGGGCGCTACTCGGTTTCGTGTATCCGGTAGTCGCTGGTGGTTCGCTAACTATCTCTGACCCGCGCCACATTGAGCTTTGTCGTGCATTGTTGCGCCGCTGTATTGCGGCACTCACTGCACTCGATGCCTTCGATCTGCCTCTCTAAGCACTGGCTTCGGATGTGCCGGATCGGCGTTTAGGGTTCGGCCGTCGGTTCGCAAGGTCGTTGGCCCGCCAGGCGCTAGCAGATCGTCACACCGCGCAGGATGAGAGGCCAATGCTTCTGCATCCGATGCGCGTCCGAGTTCAATCACTTCTGTCAGCGATGAGTGGGCATCAGAGTCAAGTAAACCGAGGTCATCGCTGACTAGAGCCAAGCCGCCAGACTGTCCAACTGCTAATGCCCATGTGCGGATTTCGTCTTGAGACATTGCCGTTTCTGTCTGGCGCAGCATCACACAGTCAGGATCGTTTAGCCAGAGCCTGCGATGCATGAACGAACGGAGCAAGGTGCTGTTCCAAGCGCCGCGTGTAGACGGTGCGGTCTGTTCGTAACCTGGCCACAGCGTGTCTTGCGGAGACCATTCCCAACTCGGAGCGACGTCGGGACCGATGCGCATAGCGTCGACTTCACCGACGACCGATCCGAGTGGGGCGCCACACGCCAAGATGAAAGCGTCGTCGCCAGCGCCGCGCCGAATTGCTTCGTAGCCAGCGCGGACACGCTCAGCCGGAGTTTTCGCGGGGTCGGTGTAGCGGCCTGGAAATGACGGAGAAAATGTGAAGTCAAGCTTGAGGTACGAGTAACCCATCTCGCGCAAAGTGCGTGCCGTCTCTTCCAAATGGTCGAGCGTCTCGTCGCTAGTCGTGTCGAGGCCATACATGGCCCCGCCCCACTTGTCGTGCATCATCGTTACGAGAGGGTCGTCGCGGCGCGCGTCGAGGGCAAGAAAACCTCGATGTTCGTTGGAGAATCTCGAGTTCGGTGCCGCGATGAAAGGCGCGAGCCAAAGACCAGGTGTGTAGCCAGCATCGGTAATCGAACTAGCTATTGCCGCAAGGTCGGACTTGAAGCGGTCGTTCGTAGTGAGCCAGTCGCCGATTTCCGACTGGAACCCGTCATCGAGTTGGAAAACGTCGAAAGGCCAGTCGTTGGCGCGCGCCAAGTTGTCGCGGAGTGCGGTCTCCGTTATGTCGTGAAAGTAGTGATACCAGGAGCACCATCCGACTTGATATGGCGCATGGACTCTGGCGCGTTCGGCATCCCGAACTTGAGAGCTCCAAGCATCGAGCAAGGCGGTGAGTGACTTTCCGGCTGCTGCGACAATGCCGTGCAACTCGCGACGTTCCCCGGCACGAATTACGGTGCCACCTAGCCACGCTTCGCAGCAGACCTGTAATTGACCGTCTTCGATCTGAACCCGAATCGTCCCTTCGTGGCTGGACCCTCCGATGAAACCGACGAGAAACGGGTCATTGCCGTTGTCGGGCGCGATGACCGTCAGCATCTCGCTACGCAACTCGCGCGGCGCGGCACGGTTCGGGTCTGCGTGATGCAAAGTTCTCACGAACCGAAGGCTGCGGGGGTGTCTAGAAGCATCCTGGTCTACGCCAATGATTTTCGTGCTCGTTTCAGACCACGACTGATAACCGTTGCAAAACATTTTCGGCCATGCTCCTGCACGACCGAATTCGGTGCATATCCCGACGGCGTCCATAGCGATGTCGACAGTCGATTCGTTACGCACGGCCCAACGGATTGAATTTGCCAAAATCGCGGTTTCTATGATGAGACCGCCGATGGGCGTAGCCGCGCCTTTGACCGCGCCAACAATTGGTTGCGAGTCAGGCAAACGGACGATGACTCGTTGTCTACGATCGAACACGCGATGCAATTTACGAGTTATCACGTCGCGATGTGACAACGTGCTACAAACGGCGAAGCTGCATTCAACGATCGACATGGAGATACTTATGGCACCGGCACCAGAAGCAATCAAGGCAACCTGCGATGCGTACGTCGCCGCTTACAGAGAGAATGACAAAGCCGCACTACTCACGAACTTTGCGGCGGATTGCGAGTGGACCGACCCGGTTGGCACGCCAACCCATTACGGTCGCGATGGTGTTGCAGCCTTTTGGGATGGGGTTCGCACGATGGCCGACTCAATCGTTCTAGAACCCAAGGACCTGACTATCTGTGGCGAAGAAGCATGCATGATTTTCGAGATTCATGCGACCATGGCTGGTGTAACGATGGTCATGGACGCTGTCGACATCTTCGTGTTTGATGACGAGGCCAAGATCAAGATAGGCAAGGCTTACTGGGATATGACCAAAGCGCGTTGAGACTCGTGGAGCCGGGAGCTAAGTCTTAGACAATGCGTCCAAGACAGCTTCTAGTTCGCTCTGATTAGGCGCACCGACGGTCCGATGCACCGCACCGCTAGCCGTGACGAATACCCACGCTGGTTGGCCAGTAACTCCAAAATGATGCCATAGAGACCCATCTGCATCGACAAGTGTCGGGAAATCAATTCCGTATTGGTCGACGAATTTCTGCATGGCGCTTTGGTCGTCTTTGCCGGCGATTCCGAGAAAATTTGTACTTGGGAATTTTCTTGCTGATGCGACAACTTCCGTGGCCTCGGAATTGCATGTCGGGCACCAGGGGGTCCAGAACCATACTGCTAACGGGCCGCCGTCATAATCGAATCCGCGAGCCGTTCCGCCGCCAAGTACAGCGCCTGAAAAACCATATAAATCAGCGATTTCTACGGCTTGAGAGTACTTATGAAGGGCGGCTTCGGCAGGAGTCCTTCGTTGGGGATCGTCGGCGCTCGATCGTTCCCTTGCACTACACCCGAGGAGCAGAAAACCCAACATCAAGAGGGGGGCAAGAGAACTGAATGAAATCGATATTCTTGGCCGTCTCATCAACATTCACCCTATCGAGTTGGACCTAGAGCGTTCTATCGGGCAAAATATGTACCCATGCGCGTCGACTCTCGTGATTCCGTTTCGTTGAAGCCAGCCGAACTTGATGAGTTCGGACAACTTCTGAATTCAGTGGGACTCCGGTTCTCTGACGAAGAACTCGACCGACAGGTCGAAGCGTTCCCGCTAGTCGTCATATGTCACGACGGCACCGAGTTCTGCGGGTTCATGTTCGGCTCGCTCGAACGTGTCGGAGGAACTCCATCAATCCTTTGGGGTCCTGGTGCCGCACGCAAGGGCAAGCAGTCGCTGGAGATCATCAAAGCGATGACAGGCGAACTTGCTCGACGGGCAAGCATCTCGTTCCCCGACGAAGATGTGCTGGTAGCTGTGCGGCTTCACCAGGCGTCGTGTTACGCGATGTTGTCGAACTATTCCAACGTCGTGCCACGGCCTGGGTACGAAGCTAACGGCGAAGAGCGCGCATGGGGACGACGTTTGGCCAAGCGCTTCGGCCACGAAGGCGCATTCGACGATCGCACTTTTCGTATCAAGCACAGCGGGCGCAAGGTCCCGGTGGTCCCAGTTCTCGACACAGTCGGCATCAAGTCGACTGGTGGGGCAAAAATCGTGCAGCTAGTCGGCCCGCTCGACGCTTCCAAGGGCGAAGCAATGGTTGCATTTGGTTGGGCAATCGCCGAAGATCTTTCGGCCGGAGCTTTCAACGCTGCTCGCTAAGCCAAGCCGCGATTCTTTACTACTCGGTCGAGTAGGTCGCCGAGCGTAATTGGGTCTGCTGTAGGCGTCTCGCACGCATATCTCTCGCACACGTATGCGGCCGCGTGTCCGTCGACGCCATTACGGTTTGCTAACAGTGGCGACTCATCCGATGCTGTCGCGCTGTGGAGCATTACTGCACCCGGAATGAGTCTCGATGCTAGGACTCGTTCTAGTGCGATGCGCTCGTTGTCAGTTGAGTCACCAATAATCGCGACTTCGACCGGCGGGACGAGAAGTCTTTCGATTGCCTCGGTGGCATATCCGAACGCGCTTGGGGCGCGGCCGACAAGTGGGGCGAACCGAGCGACGGTGGCCCTGGCAAATTCCTCGTACGAGTCGACGCCGAGAAGTGCACTGAGTCGAAGTAGGCCAACGGCTGCCATCGAGTTCGCGCTCGGTGTCGCGTTATCCATGAAGTCTTGCGGTCGCACAATGAGCGATTCTGCATCGGTTCCGGTGCTAAAGAACCCGCCCTCTGGATCGGCGAACAATTCGATCATTTCATCGGCGATCTGGTGCGCACGCTCGAGCCACCTGATGTCGTCTGTCTCTGCGAGTGTCAACAGTGCCTCGAGCAATGCGGCGTAATCCTCGCAGTATCCGAGGAACCGTGCCTCGGGGGAGTCTGACTGCCATGAGCGCATGACGCGTCCGTCGCCACGACGAAGGTGCTGCCAGAGGAACTCTGCATTGTGGCGAGCGCGCTCGGTCCACTCTGGTCGGCCGAACACCCAACCAGCCTCAGCGAGTGCCCTACACATCAACGCATTCCAAGAAGTAAGAACCTTGTCGTCAAGACCCGGACGCGCCCGTTCGGCACGGCGAGCGAACAGGCTCGCTCTGCCGCGACTCACTTGAGCGTCTGGCTCACTACCTCGTTGCGCAAGGCTTAGAACATTGCCCGAGAAACCGGTGTGCGGATCAACGAAGTTGCCACCTTCGGTCAGCGCGAAATGTGCGATCATGGCGTCGGCGTCGGCGCCACACGCTTCGTTCACTTCTGCGAGCGACCAGGCGTAGAACTTGCCTTCAACGCCTTCGCTATCGGCGTCCTCTGCCGAATAGAAACCGCCTTGCGGGTCCGACAGGTCGCGGAGGGCATAAGCAAAGGTTTCTTCGACGATCTTCGCATAACGATGATTCTTGGTGACCAGCCAGCCGTGCGTGTAAGCCCTGGCTAAGAGAGCGTTGTCGTACAACATCTTTTCGAAATGCGGGATGAGCCACTCGTTGTCCACGCTGTAACGGGAGAACCCGCCACCGATTTGGTCGTACATTCCGCCTGCCGCCATTGCGTCGAGGGTTGTGGTGATCATGTTGAGCGTCTCAGGAGAGTTCTCGACGACGTACCTGCGGCACAAGAACATGAGCGTCTGAGCTGGCGGAAACTTTGGTGCTGTCCCGAATCCACCCCAATGACGGTCGAAACTCGTCAACAATCCGTCGTGCGCTGCAGTCAAGACATCGTTGTCGACGTTCGACTCAACGACAGGGAGGCGTCTACCTATGGAAGCCGTTAGTTGGGTGGCCTGCTTGTCGACGTCGGCTCTTCGCTCGGTCCACGCCTCGTTGATCGATTCACAAAGCCTGACAAACGAAGGCATGCCGGGGCGATCGGTAGGTGGAAAATAGGTGCCTGCGTAAAAGGGGCGGCCGTCTGGCCGTAACCAGACGCTCATGGGCCACCCGCCACGACCGGCTATCGCTTGCGTTGCGTCCATGTAAATCGAATCGACATCAGGTCGTTCTTCGCGGTCGACCTTGACGTTGATGAAGAGGCGATTCATGACAGCGGCGGTTGCTTCGTCCTCGAAGCTTTCGTGTGCCATCACATGGCACCAGTGACAAGCTGAGTATCCGATTGACAAGAAAATTGGTAGCCCGGAAATGCGTGCGGCTTCGAATGCTTCGGGACCCCACGGGTACCAGTCGACAGGGTTGTCGGCGTGCTGTCGTAGGTACGGGCTTGTCTCTTGGGCAAGCCGATTGGTGCTCGTCATAGCGGTGAGAGTACCGAGCGGAGGTCGAGCGAACCTCTCTAAGCGAGGCCGAGGGCGTTCATCGCTGTCGTGCGCGCCCAGCGATAGTCCGGCTTGCCAGATGGCAAACGCTGAATGTTCTCAACGGGAATGATCGAACGTGGCGCTTTGTACGCGGCGGCATTGAGGCGAACATGATTCATGAGAGCAGATGGTTCTAGGTCCAACGATTCGCGTGCTTGCACGACTGCTACTACGCGTTCGCCGAAACGTTCGTCTGGCACGCCGACGACGACTGCGTCAAAAACTGTCGGATGTGACTTGAGTGCCGACTCAATTTCTTCAGGGTAGACCTTTTCGCCACCTGTGTTGATCGACATCGAGCCGCGACCGAGCAGGGTGATGTTGCCGTCTTCCTCGAGGCGTGCGTGGTCGCCGGGCACAGACCAGCGATCGCCATTCGCGTCGGTCGGGAAAGTCGCAGCTGTCTTTTCTGGGTCTTTGTAGTAACCGAGCGGTATGTGTCCGCGGCGAGCAAGTCGACCCACGACACCAACTTTTGCTGGGTTCAGATCATCATCAAGGACCATGGTCTGGCCGTTCACGGTAAAGCGCGTCGAGGCAGGGACAGCGCTTCCTCCGACGGTGACTGACTGACCTTGACCACCGGTCTCTGAGGCGCCGTAACCATCGACGATTATCACTCCCGGCAGGACATCGACAAGTGCCTCCTTGATGGCCGGACTGAGGATCGCTCCGCCAGAAAGCAGTACCTGCAATGAGGACAGATCGACGTCTGCGTCTATCGCTTCTACTAGCGGCCGCGCGAAGGCATCGCCAACGATGACAAGGAAGGTAGCGGCTTCGTCTGCGATGAGTCTCCAAAGCGCCGCAGGATTGAAGTTGCGGTTCTGATCGATAATCACCGCGCCACCGACGAAAAGGGTGGAGAGCGCCATCCAGTGCGCGGTGCCATGCATGAAAGGGCACGCAGGAACAACGCGGGTCCTACCTTCGACGCAACGTTGGCTGATTTCCTCCGGTGTGGCTATTGGCGTGCTCCCGCCGCCTGCGCCGCCCATAGCGCCAAAGAACACATCTTGGTGGCGCCAAATGACACCTTTCGGCATGCCGGTAGTGCCACCCGTGTAGAGCATGTAGTGGTCGTCGGCTGACCGAGGTCCGAAGTCGCGGCTACTCGACTCGCTGGCGATAAGAGACTCATAATCTCCATCGGCCCCAACGGTAATCACGGTGTGCAGCAGCGGTAGTTCGTATCGGATTGCGGAGATCTTGGGTGCGAATGCAACATCGGCGACTAGAGCAACCGCATCTGCATCGGTGAACAGGTACCTAAGTTCGTCTTCGACGTATCGATAATTGACATTGATCGGAACGGCACGCAACTTGAATGCAGCCAGCATCGTCTCTATGTACTCCGAACAGTTGTAGAGATACACGCCGATGTGGTCGCCAGCTTTTACGCCCCGACGCTCAAGGACATGAGCCAACGCGTTCGCGCGAGCGTCAAGGGCGGCGTACGTGAAGCGGCGACTCCCGTCTGCTAGCGCTTGCTTTTCGGGGATTGTGTCGGCGACCTTTTCCCAAAGGTCAGCAAGATTGAACTCCATAGGAAGCGCCGGACCGTACAGGGCCGGAAACTCAGACCTGCAATAGTCGAAGGGATCGATCAAGAGCTTCCGACGCGAACGATGACCAGTTCGGGTCTCGGCTATCGGCTTTTGTCCAGAGCTCGTGTTCCAACGGATCTAACACTTCGCGAATTGCTACAAGTTCGTCGATTCCAGTCAGGTCTGTCTCGACGCGGTTTCGAAGGGCCACAAATCGATGCCATGTGTCCGCTTGTGAGAGTGCGGCTGGCATAGAGCCGTCGAAACACGGTACGAACACAGAAGTGCAAGGACTTCCTAACGCGACCCAATACCTCGCGTGTTCGTCGGGGTCGATTGGTAGCCACGAAACGAGAGAACTAGTAGTGGCTTGATACCCGCGTACATGCATGCATACGGAAACGCCTGACCAATCGTCCTGAATGTCAGCGGGTAACGCCGGTCGTGCTGGGCCGTGATCGCGCAACGTCGCAACGATAGAATCGAGATTGACTATTGCGGCTCCAGAAACTGCGCGCGATGTGATGGCGAGTCGGTGGTCGGCTATTTGCGTTGGCGCCTTTGGATCACGCTTCACCTGAAAATCGCCACCCTGAACAATGTCGTGCGATGAACAGTCGAAATCTGTCGAAAGTGAAATACGGTTTGAGATAGCTACGCCGCCTGTCCCAATCCTCTTCGCAGCCCACGAACGTTGACTCGTTTCGAGTATCCATGCAGAGCGCGGGTCGGCAACCAGGAATGACGAGAAGTAGGGCTCGTTGGTGCCATGCCATCCAGAGCCACCTTGGCCATGTACTTCGATCAACTTGGTAAGCACACTTATTGCTTCATGCGCTGTCCGCGCGCGTTCCAACGCGAGGCGTACGAGGTCCATGCCAAGTAGTGCTGGCTGTGACGACCACCGGTCATCTGTTGTGTAGATCGCTTCATTGCCAATTGCGACGCGATGTTCGTTCACGCCATGCTCTAGCCCCCATAACCAAGATGGTTGCGACGCGATTGGTAACGCGAAGGCTCCGGGGTCTCTGCCTAGGTCTAAATATTGGACATGCAGTGGACCGCCAGCAACCCGATGTGGCAATTGGTCAACGACTTGGACTTCGTCCGGTGGCCGATCAGAGTTCTTCGCGAAGAAAGTCCCGCCGGTACCGACGAAGGCGAAGGTGTCGCACACTAGTTATCGAAACCAGGCTCGTTGATATTCGCGAACTTGTTTGTGCGTCAGCAGTCCGATGAGAGCTACATCAAAACTGAAACTCACGATCAACGTTGTTCCGAGAAATGCAAACTTGAACACGATTACATACATGACAACGTGGAGGATCGAAGCGCTGAGAGCCGCCCAGTATCCCCACTTCTTGTCGTTCGCTATCCCGATGCCGCCTAGACCGAGTCCGAGAACTATCGCGAAGAAGATAATCGGATCGTTGGCAGCAACTATCCCACCAAGGCCCTGTATCCCGAGTGCTTGTAGCAATCCTTGGGCGGCTTGGAAATAGCAGAGGAATACCGCGATTAGGAGCATCTGCGGATGCGACCGATTCAGCCACTGGTTCATGCCTTGGATTCTCTCATCTCTACGGGCGCGGATGTGCGCATTCGTAGCTGTCCGCAGGCTGCGTCGATATCTGTGCCGCGGTTACGCCGTACAGTTGCGTTGATCCCTCTATCTGTGAGTCGCTCGGCAAATGTTGCGATGCGCTCTGGGCTAGGTGGCCGACCCGTGAAACCTGTAGTCGCATTCAACGGAATCAGATTTACGTGTGCTCCGCCAGGAAAGCCGAGGAGCTTGTTGGCTAGCGCGTCGGCCAAGTGGACATGGTCGTTGATGCCGGAGATGCACGCATATTCAAATGTCACCCGCCTTCCTTTCGCGAGGACATATCCGCGTGCTGCGTCGAGAATATCTGCGATTGGGTAACGACGATTCAGGGGAACAAGTTGCTCGCGCAAAGCATCGTCGGGTGCATGCAACGACACCGCGAGCGTGACGGGAAGCGGAAATGCCCGTAGCCGGTCCATACCAGGCACTACGCCGACTGTGCTCACAACGATCTTGCGAGCCGATATGCCGAGACCATCCTGCAAACTTGTGAGCGCAGGCTCGACTTCGTCGAGATTCGCGAGGGGTTCGCCCATACCCATGAATACAACGTTGCTTACTCGTTGCTGGCATGTGTGCTGAGCTCGGAGAACCTGCTCAACGATCTCCGATGCACGAAGGTGGCGCTCGAACCCGGCTTGACCAGTCGCGCAAAAAGTGCAGCCCATCGCGCAACCAGCTTGCGAAGAGACGCAAACCGTCGCTCTGTCCGCCGACTGCATCAGCACTGTCTCGACCTGGTCACCGCCCGCCACTTGCCAGAGCCACTTCGCTGTCATGCCACCGAGCGTCGTGCGCTCGAGAATCTCTACGAGGTCTAGGGGAAGAAGCGCTGCGAGTTCGTCACGGAGTTGTACGTTAATCGTGCTAAGGGTCTCTAGTGGTTTGCGCTGCTGCCAGAGGCCCTGATGAATCTGTTTTGCCCGAAACGCCGGTTCGCCGAGTTGTTTGACTACCGCTTCGAGTTCAGGCAGGGTGGCCGCATACCTAGATGATTTTGGATCTGTCATTAGTCGACCGGTGCGATCAAGGCGGTGTACGCGCGATCTATTCGTGTCGTTGTAAAGCCGAGGCTGTGATACATCGCGATCGCTGCACTATTCGTAGAAGCAACGAAGAGCTTCGCCGTTTTTAGGCCATCTTCAGCGACTCGTTCGAGGCCAGCCAGAGCCAACGCCTTACCTACGCCATTGCCTTGTGCCGTATTGCTGACGGCAATCACATAAATCTCGCCGTACTCGCCGGAGTCGTCGCTCGCGGGGTGGCGCTTCAACCAGTTGAACCCAATTAGTTCACCATCGCGTTCTGCGACCATGAACCACGTCGCGTCAAACCAACTTTCGGCGTACCGGTCTTGTAGGACGCTTTTGGTCCATGCGCCCTGTTCCTCGTGACCGAGAAATGCAGCGTTGTTGAGTTCGAGAAATGCGGTGTCGTCAAGGCCCGGACGAAAGTTGCGAAACATGATGTCATCTAGAACTTGGGTTGGTTCCGACTCGTGTATCGGCAAAGCTGCTGTCATCTGATTGACCTCGCGGGCGACCTCAAGGCCGACGCGGCTAGCTGCCCTGTCGTCGTCGGGGAGCGCACCTTCGCGCCAGAGCGTGACATAGCCACCGCCCTGATCTGCGATATGAGCGAGACACTGCATGATGAGCTCTATTGCGGTGCCGAGACCAATCGTGCCTATTGAAGGCGAGTATCCGACGTTCCACCGACGCGTCGGGCCGTGGTGGTTGTCGGCCGGAGCCACGCGAGCGTAGGCATCGCGCGACGTGAAGGATGCCGAGCGTGAACTTGGGGAATTGACATCGCGGCGCAAGGCATCGCCGAGCGATATGAGCGAAGACTCAGGTGGGGCGGTCGAAGAGGCCATAGGCCGAGGGTATCGTGCCGACATGGCCCGACCACGAGGCGCGCAGACACGAGCAGACGCCGCGCGGACGATTCTTACGAAGACTTACCCAAGAGTCGAGTGCGCTCTCGACCATCGCAATGCGTTCGAGTTGCTCGCTGCGACGATTCTGTCGGCTCAGTGCACAGACAAGCGCGTCAACATTGTGACGCCATCACTATTCGCTCGATACCCGACGCCTACCGACCTTGCCGGCGCTAATCCAGACGAACTCGAAACGATCATCCAAAGCACAGGATTCTTCCGGTCTAAAGCCAAGTCGCTGATCGGAATGGCGACCGCTATCGACGATAGGTACGCGGGCGAGGTGCCGAGCGATCTCGCAGATCTCGTGACCGTTCCTGGGGTCGGACGTAAGACAGGCAACGTTGTTCGCCACGTTTGGTTCGGATTGCCAGGGCTGCCGGTTGATACTCACGTCACACGGCTCGCGTCGCGGTTGAGGCTCACGAATGAAACAGACGCGGTAAAGATCGAGTTGCAACTGAACGCCATGATTCCCGAAGATGAACGAGGCGACTTTTCGCTTCGACTAATCGAGCATGGTCGCGCAGTATGCGATGCGCGAAAACCGCGGTGCTCCGAATGCGACCTAGCTGAAGTGTGTCCGTCGGCCGGCACCTTCGGCGTACCGCAGCGAGCGCCACAGAAAAAGGCGTAGGAGACATGCCTATCGAAATTCGCGATGCGACCGAGGCCGATCTTTTGGACCACGCCAATCTTCGAGAACAGGGTTACGCATTCGATGCGCGCTCGACTCGCGCATGGATTGAGCAGAGCAAGAATGGTGACCTCATCGAGCGAATGATTGGCGCATATGACAAGGGTCGACTCATCGGCAGACTCTCGGTTCTGAATTTTGGTCAGTTCTTTGGTGGCCGTGCAGTCTCCGCAGGAGGAATTGGCGCTGTCGTCGTTGCCCCTGAGTACCGTTCTCGCGGCATCGGCACAGAGCTACTAGAAGTCGCACTAAGGCGAATGCGCGATCGAGGTGAGTTGGTCAGTCCGCTCGGACCAGCCACGATGGGTGTTTATCGCAAGTGCGGTTGGGAAATAGCTGGAGACCAATCCGTGAGGCTCGTGCCTACAGTCGATCTCGAGACGTTGGGTTGTGGCCCAGGGCAGGAGCGTCTAGCGACTCAACGCGACTTCGACGCGATCCGTAAGATCTATATCGGCGCTGCATCCGCGCGGCCGGGAATGCTCGCTCGGCCCGCGTGGATGTGGGACGAGCACTTGAGTGATCAACCTCATCGCTACACGTACGTAGTCGAAGACCAGGGTCGTCTCACTGGATACATGATCTATCGGCAAATCAAAGATCGCGGGCCGAGCGGCTACTCGCTTGTTTTGGAAGACTTGGCAGCGGGCTCTTGGGATGCCGAGAGCGTGCTTTGGCGCCACTTGGGTGCACATCAGGCGCAGGCACGAGAGGTGCGGGTTCAAGGCCTTCCTCTAGAGGCTCTGGGATTGCACCTGCGAGACCAGCGCATCCGAGTCGTTTGGGATCATCGTTGGATGCTCCGCATCGTCGACGCTCCAGGAGCAGTAGCAGCGCGCGGGTATCCGTTCGGGCTCGAATTACGTGTGCCGCTTTCCTTGGTCGATCCCCGCTGCCCATGGAATGCTGGCGACTGGGCTCTAGAAGTCTCAAACGGGCACGGCGTACTGAATCATGCCGAGGGTGGAGGGCCATCGATTTCGATTAACGGCTTAGCGGCGTTGTACTCCGGGTGTGTCTCGGCCCAGACGCTGTCAACTGCTGGACTACTTGCGAATGCGACAGCGGAACAAGTCTCCGCACTCGATGCGGCGTTCCTAGGACCTCGTCCCGCCATGAACGACGACTTTTAGGCCATTCGCTCGAGAGTCTGCGTAGCACGCTGCACCGCGCGTTTGGCGCCCAGCAAGCTGCGCTCCAACGCGAAGAGGTCAACGGCTACTGCGCTGTCTGGCGTTGCCCCGAATTGTTCGGCCATGAGGGTCACGCGTCTCACGATTTCCTCAAGTTGAGTGCCAATCGAGGCCAGTGCAGCAAGGTCCGAAGTCGTCATCCCAGCAGTTTTCCACCCGAAAGGCCGATGCTCGCATCGGTAGGATCATGTTCATCATGCTCAGACGCTTAGATTTGCGCGACTCGAACTCCGATCTAGCAGCGATGCTTGCTTCCGCCGACGCAGAATCGGATGCCCCGACTGACGCCGTTGCGCGCATTATCAGGCACGTCCGCGACGGTGGCGACAACGCCCTCCATTCGTTAACTGAAGAGTTCGACGGGGTCAAGATTGGGTCGGTCCAGGTCACCCCGCAGGAACTCGAGTGCGCGTTCGAAGCATGTGATCCAGAGCTCATCGCCGCGCTTGAGCTAGCGCGCGACCAGATTTGCGCCTACCACGAAACGCAAGCATTATTCCCGTCAGTCCACCAGCGGATGGGAGTGCGGGTCGAAGACATCGCTATTCCTGTCGACCGCGCTGGGTGTTATGTGCCTGGCGGCAGAGCGACCTACCCATCCTCTGTTCTCATGACCGTGATCCCGGCCAAGGTTGCTGGGGTGCGGTCGATCGCACTATGTACGCCGCCAGGTCTGAGCGGGAGTCCTGCCGATGTGACTCTCGCTGCAGCCCTCATCGCTGGAGCCGACGAGGTCTACCGGGTTGGCGGGGTCCAGGCCATAGCCGCCCTCGCATACGGCACTGAGTCGATCGTTCCTGTCGATGTGATTGTTGGACCAGGTAATGCATACGTCACCGAAGCGAAGCGGCAAGTGATCGGTGAAGTCGGTATCGACGCGCTCGCAGGGCCATCTGAATTGGTCGTGATCGCAGACAGTTTTAACGATCCACGTTTAGTTGCGGCCGACATGCTCGCTCAGGCAGAGCATGGGCCCGGCGGCAAAGCCGTTCTGGTCACTAGCGATGAGTCCGTTGCCGACGAAGTCGAAATGGCGCTAGATCAACTGCTTGCCGTCGCTCCTCGTCGCGCCGATGCAGAGGCAACCTTGAGAAGCGGTGGCCTAGTAGTACTAGTGAGGTCGACTGAACAGGCTGTCGAAGTCTCAAACAAGATCGCTCCTGAGCATTTGCAACTGATGTGTGCCGGTGCAGACGATCTCATACCACTAGTGCGCAATGCCGGAGCGGTTTTTGTGGGTGAGTTGGCATCAGCAGTTGTCGGTGACTACGTGGCTGGCACCAACCACGTATTGCCAACTGGTGGCGCGGCCCGATACCAGAGCGCGCTGAGAGTCTCGACGTTCCAGAAGCATGTACACCTTGTCAGAGTTGACAACGACGGGCTCGCTTCTGTCGGCCCGGCAGCTATCGCAATCGCCGAGGCCGAAGGCCTTGACGCCCACGCGCAATCCATCCGTGTCCGGCTGGCATCGTCATGACAGAGAGAATTTCGCCTCGCGACGATTTGCGCGCTCTCGAGGGCTACCACTCGCCCCAACTCGATGTTGTTGTGCGTCTGAATACCAACGAAAGCCCGTTCGCCCCGCCGAAGGATTTCGTCGAGGAGTGGACGCGCTCGATTGCCGAAGAGTCGTACAACCGCTATCCAGATCGTGCGGCAACAGAGTTACGCACAGCAATCGGCAAAGTGTTTTCCCAGGACCGCGAGCGCGTTTTTGCAGCCAATGGCAGCAACGAAGTCTTGCAGACAATTCTGCTCACCTACGGCGGCACAGGTAGGTCGTGTCTCGTCTTCGAGCCGACGTACGCGCTGCACAGCCACATAGCTCGGATCGCGGGTACAACGGTCACTGACGGTGCCCGAACCGAAGATTTCCTGATCGACATCGAGTCGGCCGTACAACAGATATCGGATTCGAGACCTGCCGTCACTTTTGTTTGCAGTCCTAACAATCCAACGGGAACAATTGAGCCACTGAGCACCATCTATGCGTTGCTCGCCGCTGTCGCCGAGGTCGGAGGCTTGCTCGTTGTCGACGAGGCGTACGGCGACTTCAACGACTCTTCTGCAATCTCGTTGCTTGCAGAAGCGACTCCACTTGTTGTTGTGCGCACGTATTCAAAGGTTTGGTCTTTGGCTGGTCTCCGGCTCGGATACTGCATCGCTCCGGAATGGATAATTTCAGAGCTCGACAAGGTCGTGTTGCCCTACCACCTCTCAATCGAGAAACAGCTAGCGGGCGTTTTGGCTCTGTCGTATGCGGCAGAGATGGAAGCAAGAGTGCACGCCCTAATCGAAGAACGCGAGCGACTGACTAAAGATTTACGAAAGCTCGGAGCGATCACAGTATTTCCGTCAGGCGCGAACTTTATTTTGTTTAGGGTTGCAGGAAACGCAGGTGCCGTATGGCAAGCGATGGTGCGCCAGGGCGTACTCATCAGAGATTTTTCGCGTTGGGACAGGGTTGAAGAATGCCTGCGGGTGACGGTTGGCACTCGAGCAGAAAATGACGCGATGCTCAGCGCTTTGCGGACAGCACTAGAAGAGATTGGAATCGCATGAACGAGTCAATATCCGGACGTACGCACACACTCTTCCGCGAAACCAAGGAAACAAAAATTGAGCTGTCACTGAACCTAGACAGCGACGGCACGCAAGTTTTTGCAGCCACCGGCATACCGTTCTTCGATCACATGCTCGACCAGATCGGTAAGCACGGCGGCCTTGCGTTGTCGGTCGAGGCGACGGGTGATTTAGCTGTCGATTTGCATCACACTGTCGAAGATGTCGGCATCGCATTGGGTACTGCAATCCGCGAGGCGCTCGGAGACAAGGCCGGCGTTCGGAGATTCGCGAATTCACTTGTTCCCCTAGATGAGGCACTCGTTCAGGTTGCACTCGATCTGTCAGGCAGACCATTTCTTGCCTACGAGGTTGATGCGGTTTCAGAGTGGATTGGAACATTCGATCCACAACTTATGGAAGAGTTTTGGAAGGGCTTAGCCGACGGAGCGCGCCTCACACTTCACATCAGGAGTGTCGCTGGCAAGAATGGCCACCACATCATCGAAGCGAGTTGTAAAGGGTTCGCCCGCGCGCTTCGCGACGCTGTGCGAGTTGAAGGAGTCGCAATTCCGTCAACCAAGGGCGTGCTCTAGATCGTGACAACAATCGCGATTGTCGACTATGGCATTGGCAACCTAAGAAGTGCCGAAAAGGCATTGCAGTTCGTCGGCGCTGATGCATTTCTTACATCCGACTCGGCGCGCATCGCCGCGGCGGAGGCGGTTGTCGTGCCAGGGGTCGGGAATTTTGGCGCATGCATGTCCGCGTTGCAGGCGGGCGGTCTCGCCGAAGTAGTGCGAGATTGCGCGACGTCGCGAAAGCCATTTCTTGGGATTTGTGTTGGCATGCAAATGCTTTTCGATGGCAGCGACGAGGCTCCAAGGGTTCCCGGTCTCGGAGTGTTGAAGGGCAACGTCAAACGGCTCTCAGATTCAGAGCGCCTCCCTCATATCGCGTGGAACACGGTCGCTGTCAGCCCAGACTCTCGAATGTTCTCTGGGCTAGGTAAGAACCCTTGGCTGTATTTTGTTCACTCATACGCGGCTGTTGTGACCGAAGAATCCGTGACGACACATTGGACTTCTTATGGCCATCGTTTTGTGTGTGCAGTCGAGTCTGGCAATGTCTGGGCTACGCAATTCCATCCGGAAAAGAGCGGAAGTGTTGGACTTAGCCTGCTCGAAAACTTCGTGAAAGCAGCCAGTTAGTGGAGTTGTATCCAGCGATAGACCTGAGGGCAGGCCGATGTGTTCGTCTCCAACAGGGCGACTACGACCTCGAAACCATCTATGGCGACGATCCGGTAACTGTCGCGCGTGAGTTCGCAGCACAAGGAGCCCGCTGGATGCACGTTGTCGATCTTGATTCGGCGAAATCTGGTGGTGCCGCCAATCTCGGTGTAGTCGAGGCGATCGCTGCGGCAGTTCCACAATGTCGGATTCAGACGGGTGGAGGGGTGCGTAGCCTCGAAGCCGCGAGAGCGCGCCTCAAACGGGGAGCTTCGCGCGTGATCATCGGTAGTGCTGCGGTCTCTGACCCCTCTTTAGTTTGCGATCTCGCTCTAGCTCACCCAGGAATGGTGGCCATAGGACTCGACGTGCGAGGTCGAGATATTGCTGTGCACGGTTGGACGAGAAGTTCCGGAATTGACCTCCTCGAGATGGTCGCGCATTTCAGTGCTTCAGGAGCGAGCGCATTGATTGTCACGCAGATTGCTGTCGATGGAATGCTCACGGGGCCAGACATCGAGCTTTACACCGAATTGTTGGCGGCAACTTCGTTGCCAATCATCGCGAGTGGTGGGGTCGGAACGCTCGCAGATTTGCGTGAACTCAGCGCGCTGCGTGGCCCTGACGGGAACAGCCTTGCCGGCGCGATCGCAGGCAAGGCTCTCTACGAAGCGCGCTTCTCGGTTGCTGAAGGGGTCGCAGCTTGTCTGCCGTGAGGCTTATCCCGTGCCTAGACGTCGATGCGGGTCGCGTAGTGAAAGGCATAAAGTTCGTCGAGATTCGAGACGCGGGAGATCCTGTCGAACTCGCACTGCGCTACGGCGACGCTGGCGCAGACGAACTCGTTTTCTTGGACATCACTGCTTCATCGGATGGACGCGACACAATGCTCGCAGTTGTCGAAAAGGTGGCGGAGAACTTGTTTATTCCGTTCACTGTCGGCGGTGGTATCCGCACGGTCGACGACGCTCGCCGACTGTTGCGAGCGGGCGCCGACAAGGTGAGTTTCAATACGGCAGCGGTCAACGATCCAGACTTGCTCGCACGATCCGCCGACGAATTTGGAGAGCAGTGTGTGGTGGTAGCTATCGACGCTCGCCGACGTAATAGCTCGGACCCGAGTGCAGGGTGGGAAGTCGTGACGCATGGTGGCCGTACTCCGGCCGGGCTTGATGCCCTCGAATGGGCTGTCGAGGTGTGTCGCCTAGGGGCAGGAGAACTTCTAGTCACCAGCATGGATCGCGACGGTACGAAGGTTGGGTACGACATCGAACTGCTTCAAGAAGTTGGCGCGATTACAAACGTCCCAGTTATTGCGAGCGGTGGCGTCGGAACACTCGACCATTTGGTCGCTGGTGCGGTCGAAGGCGGAGCACAGGCTCTGCTCGCTGCGAGCATCTTTCACTTTGGAGCGCACACGATTGCAGAAGCCAAAGCCCATTTGGCGCTTGCCGGGGTCGAAGTACGTCCAGTTTGACCAAAACGGTCCCTGACACGCGGGGCTGTAGGTCCTGGTCCCGGGCAAAATGTCGGATTCGCGAGCGATGCATCGCCGACGGGCTTATGGTGCTCAGACGGCACCGGTGTGTAGCCGGAGTCACGACCCACGGAGCACGGCTCTGGAAGGGAACCGAGATGGTTGAAGCGAACGGGTTGCACGGCGTCGACGAAAACTTCTTGATGAAATACCGAGAACTTCTCGACGCCGAAGACGCTGCATTCGATGAGCTAGAGCACGCTTACGAAGATGGCGACCGCGCACATTTCGAGCTTGACTTTGCGGCTTGGCAGGACGCGGTTTCGAAGCGCACTAGCTATCTCGAACGCCGAGGCCTAATGATGGCCGAACTCGTCTCGGTCTAGTCAAACAACTACACCGGCCGTTTCAATTATCCAGCTTTGCACGAACGCTTCATCCTTCCACGCGTCGTAACGCCCACTCGGCCCTCCATGACCAGCACCCATTTCTGTGCGCAACAAGATGTCGGTGGCTGGCGATACATAGCGCATCTTGGCGACGAATTTTGTTGGTTCCCAATATTGAACACGAGGGTCGTTCAACCCAGCGGTGACTAGGCAGCGTGGGTATTTGGCTTCTGCATCGATGTTGTCATAGGGGGAGTAGTCGAGCATTGCGTTGTAAATCTTCGCGTCGGCTGGATCGCCCCATTCGTCCCACTCGTTGACAGTCAACGGGATCGAAGGGTCTTGCAGAGTCGAAATGACATCAACGAAAGGGACCTCTGCGACGATGCCTGCGTAAAGGTCGGGAGCGAGATGCATAACTGCGCCCATGAGTAGACCCCCAGCTGAGGCGCCTCTAGCTACGGTGGTTTGGGGATTCCCGTAGCCGTTCGCATGTAAGTGTCGGGTGCAGGCATTGAAATCAAGAAACGTATTGATTTTCTCTAGGCCGCGCCCGTGTTCCCACCAGTCGCGGCCCATTTCGCCGCCCCCGCGGGGATGCGATATCGCCACGACGAAGCCACGATCTAGTAGTGGCAGCGCGAGCACTCGGAATGTCGGCTCGACTGTCGCCTCATAGGAACCGTACGCATAGTGGTACAGCGGCGCTCTGCCGTCGATGTGCGTGTCGGAGCGAAAGACGATTGAAATTGGGACTCTTACGCCATCGTGCGCGATCGCCCACTCGCGCTTTGTGACGTAGTTCGACGCGGTGTAGGCCGGGACTGGTTGCTGCTTGACGAGCGATGCCGTGCGGGTCGCGATGTCGTAATCAAAGACTGTCTTCGGCACAATCATCGACGAGTAGCCGTACCGAATGACTGTTGTGTTGTAGTTGAGGTTCGCTCCGGGCCATACCGAGAAAATCTCGTCGGTCATCTGGATCTCATGAATTTCGTTGTCAAGAATTGTGAGTACTCGGAGCCTTTGCAGTCCGTTCACACGTTCGTACAAGAGAATGTGATCCTTGAACGCGTCGACGCTCACGATTCGCGCGTCGTCAGAATGGCCAACGACCTCCGACCAAGATTCGATACCCGGGTTGCTGACCGGTGCTGAGTGCAGAGCGAAGTTTGTTGCACCGTTCGCGTTATTGAGAATCAGGAACCGGTCGCCGGTGACGTCGTGGTCATGGTGGATTATGTAGTACTCGATGCCATCGCGTCGAGGTTCTATACACCTAGGAAGTTCGGTCGGGTCGGATGCGTCGATGACCCACACCTCAGTAGTAATTCTTGATACAGAGGTGATCAGGATCCACGCTCGACTCAAACTTGTTTCAAGAGACATGTCGAACCGCTCGTCTAGGTCCTCGTAGACGAGCACGTCGGCGTCTGCTCTGGTACCGAGTTCATGTCTCCACACTTGGTACGGACGCATTGCATCGTCCGGGCGGCAGTAGAAGACCGTACGACAATCCTGGGCCCACGCAATCCCGTAGTAACAGTTTTCGATGACGTCGGGGAGGGCTAGCCCTGTCGCGATGTCGCAGAAGTGGAGCGAGTAGCGCTCTCCGCCGTTTGTATCGCGTGTCCATGCCACGATCTGATGGTCTTGCGAAATCTCTATGTCGCCAACGGCGAAGAAATCATGTCCTGTCGCTTGGGCGTTCTCGTCGAGCACGACAGTCGCTGGGCCACCAGTTAGTGGTCTGCGCAGGTGAAGTTCGTATTGGCTGCCTTCGATGGTACGTGTGAAGTATTCCCAGGGTCCGTAAGGCGCTGGCGCCGATTCATCATCTTCTTGGATATGGCTTCGAATTTCTTCGAATAGAGTCGCACGCAAGCAGTCGAGACTGGCGAGTGTTGCGTCGGTAAACGTGTTCTCAGCCTCGATGTATGCGATCGTTGCGGGATTCGTGCGTTCCCGCAGCCAAAACCAATCGTCATCGCGTGTATGTCCATGGGCGACTAGCGATTTCGGATGGCGAGGCGCTGATGGTGGAATTAAACCTGCAGTCATAAATCAGTTTCGCGCATTAGTTTTGCGGCGATGCTCGTTGCGACACCGATTTCGTATTCCGCAAGTGAAATCGCGGCTGTTGCTTTCAACTCCGATGGTCTAGTTCCAGCGATCGTGCAGGACGCGACCAGCCTCGAAGTCCTCATGGTCGCTTGGATGAACTCAGAATCGCTCGTCCGGACGCTGGAGACGGGCAGAACCTGGTTTTGGAGTCGTAGCCGGAACGAGTTTTGGTGCAAAGGCGAAACTAGCGGAGATCGTCAATTCGTGAGGCGCGCTTCTTATGACTGCGACATGGACACGTTGTTGTTCCTCGTCGATCAAGAAGGCTCAGGCGCTTGCCATACAGGAGAGCGCAGTTGTTTCTTCAGAGAATTTGGAAGCGGCATCGCTCCAGGCAAGGTCTGAACAAATGGCAATTCCGCTGCGTCTAAGCGCCGACGAGTTTGTGGCGCTGGCTGTCGATCACACTGTTATTCCTGTTTGGTGCGAAGTTCTTGCCGATCTCGAAACGCCCTTGTCCGCTTTCATGAAACTTGTTGGAGACCGCGATGGCTTCCTGCTCGAATCCGTAGAACATGCCGAGCGTTGGGGGCGCTGGTCTTTTCTCGGATGGGATCAAGTGACGACAATTGTCGTACGCGGAACAAACGTTGAGTTCTCTGGCGAACAGTTAGAGGACGTACCGACCGACAACGGCATCCTCGCTGCGCTCGAGGCGATGCTGGTCAAATACCGCGCTCCTCGAATCGACGGCCTGGCGCCGTTCCACGGTGGCATAGTCGGACTACTCGGCTACGACACGGTGCGCGAGATCGAAATACTCGAGAACACTCCACCTGATGATCAGGGGATGCCAGACGCTGTCCTTGCGCTTTGTGCTTCCGTAGCAGCGTTCGACCACTTCGCTCAACGCATGTCGTTGATCGAAAACTGCTATATAGATCCCGGTTCCACAGAAGAAGTCTTGCGCTCGCAGTATGAACGCGCGTCGGAGAGGATCGAGCGCACACTCGCGTCGCTGAGCGCGCCGAACCCTACGACCACTTACGACGCTGCGATCCCCGAGCCTGGCGATACGGGCGATGTAGCCGAGGTTGTGCGACGCACTCCAGCGGACGAATATGCAGAGGCAGTAGCTGCAGCAAAGGAACACATTCTTGCTGGCGACATCTTTCAGGTGGTGTTAGCCCAACGCTTCGATTTGTGTGATCCCCCAGATCCGCTAGCGCTCTACCGCGTACTCCGTCTTGTCAATCCGTCGCCGTACATGTATTTCCTGCGTGCTGGAGGCGTGACGACAGTCGGGAGTTCTCCCGAGGCACTTGTGTCGTTGCAGGACGGAAGGGTTATCGGTAGACCGATCGCTGGGACACGCAAGCGTGGGCGGACGGAGGAACACGACCAGAGACTCGCCGCCGAGTTGATCGAGCATCCGAAGGAGCGCGCTGAGCACGTAATGCTCGTAGACCTCGCCCGTAATGACCTCGGGCGCATCGTCAAATTCGGGTCCGAACAAATTGATGAGCTCATGACCCTCGAGCGTTACAGCCATGTCATGCACATGACGAGTCAGGTTTCTGGGGAACTCCGACCCGATAAGTCAGTCATCGATGTGGTACGCGCGACCTTCCCTGCCGGTACGGTGAGCGGAGCGCCAAAGGTTCGGGCTATGGAAATAATCGATGAACTAGAGCCGGCCAAGCGTGGTCCATATGCAGGTGTTGTCGGCTATTTCGATTTCTCAGGCAATCTCGACATCGCTATCGCGATTCGCACAATGTTTTTCAGCGACGGTAAGGCTTCGGTTCAAGCTGGTGCTGGAGTTGTCGCCGATAGCGATCCGGCCGATGAAGATCTCGAATGTTCTAACAAGGCGCGTGCACTGCTGAGCGCTGCGGCCACAGCTAATCGCATCTTCGGATCCGGTTCTGCAGTGAGGCCAAGTTGAAGGGTTTCGAACAACTCTGCAACGACGTGGCTTACGTCCGCATCGACGCTGTGGGACTCGTCGAAGTCGCTGGACCGGATGCTCTCAAGTTTTTGCAAGCGCTTGTGAGTCAAGACCTCGACGGAATCGGAGTAGGTGAGACGCGTCACTCGTTACTCCTCGAACCTCAAGGCAAACTCACAGCAGACTTTCACGTCGTACGAGTAGCTGAGGACATGTTCTGGTTGCGGTGCGAGCCGGAAGTCGGGCCGCTGCTAGCGGTCGGTCTAGCGAGGTTCAAGATAAGAGTCGACGTCAGAATCGAAGACTGCTCCGCGAGATATCAGGCCTTGGTCGTGAGGGGCCCGAACTCTGTCGGCGTAGCTCCGAATGTTCCCGATGGCGTGCACGTAGCAACCATCGATTGGCCGACCAGTCCGGGGCATGAGCTGTTGGGCCCGACATCTCTGATCTCCTCAATGAGCATTCCAGATGTGACGGAAGCCGACTTAGTGGCGTTAGAGACATTGCGGATCGAACTCGGCGTCGCTCGTCAACCCGCAGATATCGACGCGGACACAATTGCGCAGGAAGCGGCGCTTGAAGTCACGGCAGTCAGTTTCACGAAGGGTTGCTTCTTAGGCCAGGAACTCGTGTGCAGAATCGACAGTCGTGGGCATGTCAACAAGACCATGCGCCGTCTACGCCCCAGTGTCGAAGTGTCGGTTGGAGACGAGGTAGTCAACCTTGACGGCAAGGTTGTCGGCGTAGTTTCGAGTTCGGCGGTGTCGCCACGTTGTGGGCCTGTCGCGTTAGCAACGTTGCGGCGTGAAGTCGAGCAAGGCGCTGCGCTGCGAGTGTCACAAACAACAACCATCACGCTGGACTAAATGTCGCTTTCGCATCCCGTCAGTCGTATGCGTGGAACTACTCCTGTGACGGCCGATCGAATCATGAGTGAAGTCTTACTTGCGCGTTCTGCGCACACTCGTGCTCCTCATATCGATGTCGTCCACGTTCGTCGCGATTGAGGTGGTCCCCGCTGCCACAATGCCGGGAACCCATCCGGATTTCGACGGAGACGGATTCGGCGACTACGCCGTAGGTGCTGCTGGCGAGAACCGTGGCGCTGGTGCCGTTTATGTCTTTTATGGAGCGGAGCCGGCCGCTGCGAACCGCTTGCTATTTTTCGATCAGGCGACGGCTGGGATCCCCGGCATCACCCATGACGCAGAGTCTCTAGGCGCGAGTCTTGCCTCCGGTGACTTCAATGGCGATGGATACGACGATCTAGCCGCAGGGATACCTGGCGACGTCATAGCTACCAAGAGGGCTGCTGGCAGTGTCCTAGTGCTTTACGGATCGGCGAACGGCCTCACCGCAGCCGGATCCGAGCTGTGGCATCAAGACGTTGGGCAAATAGCTAGTACCACTGCACCTGCGGAGCTGTTCAGTACTGCGCTCGCTGCGGGCGATTTCAACGACGACCTGCTCGACGATCTCGCCATTGGAATACCTGGAGAGAGAATCAACGGCCGCCGTCGCGCTGGCGCAGTGGCGGTGCTGAATGGTTGCGTATGTGGCCTTACCGATATTGGCTCGCGAAGATTCACGCAAGCCACGAATGGAATCGCAGGTATCCCTGAGTTGAGCGACAATTTCGGTTACTCGCTCGCAGTTGGCCGCTTCGGCGGCGACGAGATTGATGATCTCGCTATTGGTGTTCCTGGCGACTTCGCGACGACGCACGCGGGTGCTGGCGCTGTACACATTTTGCGCGGGGCTTCCGGCACTGCATTAGATCCTTCGACGAGTCAGACGTTGACGGAACGCAACTTTCGCAACGTCGGTTCCGCGGGCAGACAGGTCTCTGATTTTTTCGGGTGGAGCATCGCTGCAGGTGACCTCAACCTCGACGGGATCGATGATCTCGCTGTTGGCGCACCAGGTGAGGCTTCCGGGGCAGTTGCTTTTGCTGGCGCGGTATTCGTTGCGACTGGCGACGCCGATCTTCTCGGTTTGACTATGAGCCAGATGTTGAACCAGGAGACGACTGGTATCCCTGGTGGATCTCGACGTGGACAAGAATTCGGTCACTCGGTCTTGATCGCTCGGTTAGCAGATGTCGATGGCGGTGGCGCAGATGACGTTCTTGTGATCGGCGTGCCATTCGAGGATCTCAGCGGCGCTATTGACGGTGGTCAGGCACACGTCCTCTTCCCTTCGGTCGCAGGGGCAACGGCAACTGATTCTGTGGTGTTCACCCTGAATACCGATGGCGTCCTTGGGGCGCCGACGCGTAGTGGCTGGTTTGGGGCAACACTTGGCGCAGTCGATACAGACGCCGATGGCCTCGCCGAACTATTGGTTGGGTCGCCGGGCGAAGACGTAGGAAAATATCTGAGTGCGGGAGCATTGACCAGATTTGGTGACGCGATGAACGCGCCGAGCAACAGCGGAAGCGTGCATTGGACAGAGAACAGCCCCGGCGTCGTGGGCTCGGCTCGCAAGGGCGATTACTTCACGAGCGCGGTGACCTTCCCGCGTTAACTCAGTTTGCGAGTCCTCGCTAGCCTCGCGGTCGAATGGGAATCCTTGACGACATCCTCGCGACCAAACGCGACGAGGTCACGCTGCTACACCAACCACAGACTCGCAACGCCATACGCCGCGCTGCCGTAGAGGCATTGCCGACGCGTGACTTCGCGGGCAGCCTGCGACGACCTGATGGGCACCTAGCTGTAGTCGCTGAAATCAAGCGACGGTCGCCGAGCAAGGGAGATCTAGATCCCGATCTCGACCCTTCGAAACGCGCCTCAGATTTTGAATCCGGCGGTGCGTCGGCGCTAAGCGTCCTAACGGACGGCCCATACTTCGGTGGCAGAGCCCAAGATTTGACGCTCACGCGCGAAGCGGTCGCGCTACCAATTCTCCGGAAAGACTTCGTCATCGCGGAAATCCAGTTGTTCGAGGCGCGCGCTCTCGGGGCTGACGCTGTGTTGCTGATCGTTGCAGCACTAGACGACGCCACCCTTAGAGATCTCAGAGAGGCGGCGACGGACCTAGGCCTAGCTGCGCTTGTGGAGACGCACGATGAAGCAGAGATTGAACGCGCACTTAGCGCAGGAGCGCGCATCGTTGGTATCAACAACAGGAGTCTGCAAAGCTTCTCGGAAGACCTCGGAATCGCTGAACGCCTTGGATCGCTTCTCCCAACAGAAGTGATACGCATTGGGGAGTCGGCAGTCAGAACCGTGGCTGATGCACAGAGAATGGCCGACGCGGGCCTTGACGCCGTACTTGTCGGCGAAGCGTTCTCCCGTTGTCCCGATCCTGCAGCGCTATGTGCACAAATGGCCGCGGCGTTCGTAGCCAAGTCGTAATCTGCTCGCACCATGTTCGTAAAGATCTGCGGCATTACTAACGAGGACGACGCGCTGTTGGCTGTCGCTATGGGCGCCGACGCGCTCGGATTTGTGTTTGCTCCTAGCCGAAGGCAGGTCAATGTCGAGGAGGTTCGCGACATAGTCCGGCGGTTGCCAGCAGAGACAATTGCCGTCGGCGTCTTCGTAGACGAACGTCCCGAGCGAGTCGTAGAAATCTGTAACCGCGCAGGACTACGCGGAGCGCAACTGCACGGGCGCGAAACCGTTACGGATGTGCGTTACATACGTGAGCGCGTGCGTTTCGTGATCCAGGGCTACAAGGTTGGCGACCCTGCGATTTCTCTCGCTGCGAACAGCCCGGCCGACATTGTTCTCGTCGACGGACCCAACCCGGGCAGCGGCAAGGTTTTCGATTGGGCGCTCGCCGACAGAATCCCGCCGGGTGTGCGACTGTTGCTAGCTGGCGGTCTGAATCATCAGAATGTTGCCGACGCGATTTCTACGATCCGGCCGTGGGGAGTCGATGTCAGCAGTGGCGTCGAACGAACGACAGGCCACAAGGACCCAACCAAGGTCAGGTTGTTCGTCCAAGCTGCAAAAGACGCAGGCGATGTACTTAGCGCGAGTCGAGGCCATAAGGCCGAACGCGCTATCGACTTCGGAATCGCGCTTGATGAGATCCCTATAGAGCAAATTCCAGATGTGGTCCCAGGCAAGTCGCGCCCCTTCGACTGGAGCCTTGACGATCTCGGGTTGCGAAAATGAATCCACCCGTCCGCGGTGGGGGAGTAATTCTCGGACCTCAAGGGCCAGAGCCTTCGGAAGCTGGTCGTTTCGGTGAATTCGGCGGGCGTTTCGTTCCAGAGACCCTGATCGCAGCTCTAGAAGAACTCGAAAACGAGTTTCGCGCGGCTTGGCATGACGATGCGTTTCGCTCAGAGTTCTCGGACCTGCTCGGGTCCTATGCTGGTCGGCCGACGCCGGTCACCGAATGTCACAGGCTCTCGGACAAACTCGGTGTTCGAGTACTACTCAAGCGTGAAGACCTGACCCATACCGGTAGTCACAAGATCAATAACGTTCTCGGTCAGGCGCTACTCACTCGTCGCATGGGCAAGGGGCGTGTGATCGCCGAAACCGGTGCTGGTCAGCACGGTGTAGCGACAGCAACTGCCGCTGCGCTGTTTGGTCTTGAGTGCACGGTGTTCATGGGTGCTGTCGATGTCGAGCGTCAGGCGCTGAACGTGTGGCGGATGCGGTTACTCGGCGCTGAGGTAATTCCTGTCACGAGCGGTTCGGCCACCTTGAAAGACGCTGTCAACGACGCAATGCGTGAGTGGGTTGCTTCGGTCGAAACGACTCACTACTGCCTCGGTTCTGTCATGGGTCCACATCCATTTCCATGGATGGTCCGTGAGTTCCAGCGCGTTGTTGGCGACGAGGCACGCGAGCAATGCCGGTCGATACTCGATGGTGGAGACCCCGACTACGTAGTCGCATGTATCGGCGGCGGGTCTAACGCAATGGGAACCTTCGCTGGCTTCGTCGACCTAAAGGACACGGCGCTCGTCGGTGTCGAAGCCGCAGGACTCGGCCTAGAAACCGGCAAACACGGAGCGGCTGTAAATCGTGGCGTGCCGGGCTATGTGCACGGGATGCGCTCCCTGTTCTTGCAAGATGAACACGGCCAAGTCCTCGAAGCTCACTCGATAAGTGCAGGACTCGACTACCCGGGTATCGGCCCTGAACATGCAGCACTCGCTGCGAGCGGACGAGCACGCTATGAGAGCGCTACCGACGACGAAGCAGTGTCTGGGTTCGTGCTGCTTTCGTCGACAGAGGGCATCGTGCCAGCACTAGAGCCAGCCCACGCGATTGGCTGGCTCGAACGTGCGGTAGGCGACACAATCCCATCTGGCTCGACCGTGCTCGTAACACTCTCGGGGCGTGGCGATAAGGATGCCGCGCAAATCGCAGAGCGTCTCGGCAGTCTTTGATGCATCTCGAATCAACATTGCGCGCTTCTCGCGATACGGGTCGGAAATTGCTCGTTCCCTATGTCACTGGAGGACTTGGTAAGGACTGGCTAGACGTTGTCAGAGCATGTTCCGACGCCGGAGCCGACGCGATCGAGATAGGAATTCCGTTTTCTGATCCCGTCATGGACGGCGTAACGATCCAAGAGGCGAGTCAGCGTTCTCTCGATATTGGGGCTACGCCTGAGTCGGTAATCGCTCAGGCAAGCGAACTCGACATTGCAGCGCCGATTGCTGTGATGACGTACTACAACATCGTTGCGCACATGGGCCATGCCAGGTTTGCGTCGCTGTTGGCTAACGCTGGGATAGATGCGGCGATTTTGCCTGACCTCCCCGTCGACGAGATGAAGCGAGGCGGTTGGGACGCGACTGCGCGTAGCCACGGAGTCGAATGCGTACTGCTCGCTTCGCCCACAACAACCGATGCGCGACTTGTCGAGATATGCGCCGCGGCTTCGGGGTTCCTTTATGCGGTGTCGCTCCTTGGGGTTACGGGGGAGCGCAAAGGCCTTGCTAATACGGCAGCCTCAATGGGTGCGCGCCTCAAAGCCGCTACCGATATCCCCGTGTTGCTCGGTGTCGGAATCAGCACGCCCGAGCAGGCCGCTGAGGCTTCGTCGCATTGCGATGGCGTAGTTGTTGGCTCAGCGTTGGTACGTCGCCTTCTCCAAAGCGGAGGCCCGATCGAGGCCCACAAGTTTGTAGCGAGTCTCCGCGCTGCCCTAGACGCCTGAAATCTCGTCACGAAGCGTTGAATCGACCGGCGTGAGGCCGAAATTGCTCGCGGAATGGCCAAAACTCGGTATTGAGTCCTCACGCATATGCGCCGATAGCTATGCCACGAATGCAGGGCCGCTTGAGTCGAGCGGTCTTGGTACCTAGCGCAGGAGGCTGAGATGGAAAAAGGCACGATGATCGGCCTCGTGATGGCCTTTGTCGGAGTCTTCGTCGGCGCCATCCTGAAAGGCGCTGACATCGTTGCCCTGTTCACCAACGTCCCCGCTCTGTTGATTGTTGTGGTTGGCGCTATGGGTGCGACTTTCATTGGTGCACCTTTCGCTGAGGGTGCTGCTGTCGGCAAGTACATCGGTAAGGCCGTGAAGGGCAACCCCGAAAAGAACACGAAAGAAACGATTGAAGTGATCGTGCGCCTCACGAACCGCGCCCGGACCGAAGGGCTTCTCGCACTCGAAGAAGATGCGAAGCAACTCGAAGACCCATTCCTCAAAAAAGGAATCCAACTCGCGGTCGATGGCACCGACCCCGACGCTCTAAAGAAGACCCTGAGGGCAGAGGTAGCTGCGTTGAAAGAGCGTCACAAGGCGGGCCAGAATTTCCTCACAAACGCAGGAGTTTTTGCCCCGACTTTTGGGATCATCGGAGCAGTATTCGGTCTGATGGCGACGATGGCCCACCTCGACGATCCTGCGGCAATCGGTCACGGTATATCTGCTGCGTTCGTCGCGACCTTCTGGGGCGTCTTTTTGGCGAACGGGATTTTCTTGCCGATGGCGAACAAGCTGAAGCGTTGCACCACCGAAGAGGTTGATCACATGGAACTAGTGATCGAGGGCGTAATGGCGATGCAGGCAGGTACTAGTCCTCGCATTGTTGAAGAGTTCTTGATGGCTCGTGTTCCACCAGCGGAACGCGAAGCTGAGGCCGCATAGGGGCTGAACGATGTCCGGCGCAGCTAGCGGTGGTCACGGCCACGATGACGAACCGCATGAGGAACACGAAGAACATGTCAACCATGAAGCATGGGTAATTCCCTACGCCGACCTCCTGACTCTGCTGATGGCGATGTTCATTGCGCTGTTCGCGATGTCGTCTGTCGACAAGGACAAGTTCAAGGAACTCTCCATCGGCTTCAACGATGCACTCGGCGGTGGCGAACTTACGACGGGCGTGTTTGCTGCAAAGCAAGGCCACGAGATCATTCCTGCGCCCAACTCCGAAGGTGGCTCGGGTAGCTCGAGTCAGCAAGGTGGTGATCCTGGCCCAACCCAGAATGACATCGGCGAGACATATCTCGACCAAATACTCCAACGCGAGCAAGCACTTCAGGCGGCAATCGCGAGTGAGAAAGCGACTCTTGAAGGTATCAAACGGGCGCTTGAAGCGGCTGCTACGCGCGAAGGGTTTGCGGACAAACTCCATTTTGAGTTGCTCGACGACGGACTGCATCTCACGATCATCACGGACCAGGTTCTTTTCAATTCGGGTGAAGCCGAAATTCAGCCGTACGGGACGACGATCTTGGACCTCATCGCGATCGCTCTTGAAGGCGTAGATAACCCAATACTCATCGGTGGCCACACAGACACGAATCCAATTCGAACAGCGCAGTTCCCATCGAACTGGGAACTGTCTGGAGCGCGTTCTAGCGCCGTATTGCGCTACCTAATGACCGTCGGACTCGCCGAGTCTGATCTTCATTCCTCAGGACATGCCGACACGCGACCAATTGCATCCAACGCAACAGAGGCAGGACGCTCGAAGAACCGGCGTGTAGAGATCTTGATCCAGAGCCAGGTTGTCGATGCACTGCTTGACGCAACCGGCCTTGACGGCAAACCAACTACAGGTGGGCTCACCACCGGCGATCTCGCGACTGGAGTCGATGGCAATTTCGTAGACATCGTCGGAAGCCTCTCGGCCGAAGCCGGACCGTGACGTGTTCCTAGATAGTCTCGGGCCATGACCGCTGAAAAGATCACGATGGGAGCCGACGGCAAGTTGTGGGTTCCGGACGAGCCCATTATTCCATTCGTCGAAGGCGACGGTACAGGTGTCGACATCTGGCCAGCAGCGAAACTTGTGCTCGATGCGGCAGCTAAGAAGCACGGCAAATCGATCGCTTGGAAAGAAGTTCTAGCCGGTCAGAAGGCATTTGACGCCACAGGTTCGTGGCTTCCCGATAAAACTGTCGCGGCGTTTCGCGAGTACCTGATCGGCATCAAAGGCCCGCTTACAACTCCGATAGGTGGCGGTATCCGCAGCCTCAATGTTGCTTTGCGTCAGATTTTAGACCTGTACGTTTGCCTGCGACCAGTGCGCTGGTTTACAGGTGTGCCTTCGCCGGTAAAGCGCCCGGACCTTGTCGACATGGTGATCTTTCGTGAGAACACAGAAGACATTTACGCTGGCCTCGAGGTAGAGCAGGGCACTCCAGAGGCAGCCAAGCTCATCGCTCTATTGAAGAGCGATTTCGGCTGGGATATTCGTACCGATAGCGGTATCGGCATCAAACCAGTATCGGTTACTGGCTCGAAGCGCCTTATCCGCGCAGCGATCGAGTATGCCGTTGCGAATAACCGCAAGAGCGTCACGATCGTGCACAAGGGCAACATCCAGAAGTTCACAGAAGGCGCATTCGCCAAGTGGGGCTATGAGCTCGTCCGCGAAGAGTTCTCCGATGTTGCTGTTGGTTGGGACGACTGCAACGGTGAACGAGGCGACAAGATCTTGGTGAAGGACAGCATCGCCGACATCACATTGCAGCAAGTTCTTACGCGCCCAACCGAGTTCGAAGTGATCGCCACAACGAACCTGAATGGCGACTACCTGTCAGATGCGCTCGCAGCCCAAGTTGGTGGTATCGGCATCGCCCCTGGTGGCAACATCAACTATGTGACCGGCCACGCGATTTTCGAGGCGACGCACGGCACAGCACCCAAGTACGCCGGTCAAGACAAAGTGAATCCAGGATCAGTGATTCTGTCTGGCGTGATGATGTTTGAGCATCTCGGTTGGCAAGGCGCTGCAGACGACATCATCAGAGCTCTCGAGGCGACCATCGCCGACAAGATTGTTACCTATGACTTTGCCCGTCAGATGGACGGCGCAACAGAGGTCAAGTGCTCTGAGTTCGCTGAAGCGATAGTCGCCCGCCTGTAACTAGTGAGCGTGGCGCTGCCTCGCTACGCGCCTTCTGAAGCCCAGCTCCTAACCATTTTGTCCTAGACAATCTGTCTATTGCCTGATAAACTTCCGCTTGTCAGATCCGCGGGGACCGAACAGGTTGGAGATGTCTAAATGAATTGTCTAAAGAAATATGTTGCACGAACTCTTGCTGCAACAGTTGCAGCAACCGGGTGTTTGTTAGTTGCACCAGATGAAAGTCGAGCAGACTTTCTCTCTCTCACGTGAATCAGCGGTAGCGGGCGTAGCGAGTGAGGAGATCTCGGTTGATGCAACTGCGGGCGGCGCCGCTCGCAATAAGGGACAAGGTGAGTATCCCGCACGACCGCAGCCAATGGGCCTACAAGTCGGGAACGCAATCTGGAGCTACGGCTGGTATTTCAACGCCGGTTGGATCAGTGCAACCGTTTACTTCAGCCCACGATTCACTGCCTACTTAGAGCGCAGTCTTGACGACGAACTCGAAATCGCGAACAAGGTTATGAATGTTTGCCTATGGCTGTCCGGGCTCGTAGCTAGCAAGGGAGGGGCCGCCGCGATCGTCGCGGGCGTTTTAGGCGCAGTGTGCGGTTTCGTATGGGACTGGTGGACTGATGACATTTCAAACAATATTGAGCAAGCTATTGCCCGGAAACCAGACGGATGTCTCACGATGAAGGTCGGTTATGGCACAGCCGACAACGGCGGCATTGACTTCAACGACGTAGCAAGAAAAAACAAGTACTGCACCGAAGCGAAGAATCAGGAAGGCTGAGGAGGAAAGATATGTACGTCGTCTATGCATTTTTAGGTTTTCTCGCACTGCGACGGTGGTTGGAGCGTGACAAGCCAATCGTCGACTATTCGCTCGCTTCTTGGCGCCTGAGTGAATTGCCGAACGTTGTCGCCTTCTTGTTGATGATCGGAATTCCGCCGTGGCTCGCGGACAATTCTGATTCGTTGCCACAGAACCTGTCGCTAGTGCCCGCGGCGCTGTTCTTTGTAGCGATCGACACCTGGCGTCGTCGATATTTGAGATCGTTGAGTGCCGCCGCTCGCGCAGTGGCGGCTGCGAGCTAGTAAGGACCGCCATGTGGGTACCGCTCGCGTTTTTACGATTTCTGGCAATTAGGCACCTCGCAGAACGCGAGTTGGTAGAGGAATTGCGAACAAGGGCCACGGAGTGATGCCGACAGTCGGAAAGCCAATGGGCCTGCAAGTCGGTGACACGATCTGGGGTTACGGCTGGTATTTCAACGCCGGTTGGACAACAGGCACCGTCTACTTCAGCCCTAGGTTCACTGCATATTTCCATCGCCACCTCGAGGGTGCCACGACTATTGGGGACGTGATTTCGAGAGCTTGTGTGCTGATATCCATCGTGCTCGGAGTCGCTACGGCGGCCGCCTCGGCGGGGCTCGCAATCGCTATCGCAGCGGCGATTGCTGCATTGTGTTTCACGTAATGGGACTGGTGGAAGAAGGACATAACGAAGAACGTGATGGAGGCAATCGGTCGCAAACCGGACGGCTGCTTGACGATGAAGGCTGGCCCTGGTGCCGCGATTGATGGGGGAATTGATTTCAATGATGTCGGCCGCAAAAACACTTATTGCGCCAAAGCCATCGCGCAGGAGGACTAGGAGAAGCAAGCAATGATCACGATATTGGTTGTAATCGTTTTTGCAGTTATCAGTCGCCTCGCACGTGGTTCATTTCCTGGATTCGATTTTTCGTTCCTTCCTCTACCTCTGAGAGTGCTTTCTTTAGCGTGGATAGCGCCCGTTCTCTTGGCGGTAGAGCTCGCCCCACCAAACCAGGATTGGTACATGCGTGAACTTGCGATGTCGCCGGGTCTGGTTGTCTTTTTTGCCGTACACGTATGGCAACGACGGTATGCAAACTCTGTTCGGTCCGCTTCTCGGCCTCCTAATTGAACCGACATCCCATCGATGGCGAGGAATTGTCTGTGTCGTGGATGAACGACACTTCGAACGATCTTGAAGAAGCGGTCGAGCGCAAACCAGACGGCTGCCTCACTATGAAAGTCGGTGTAGGAGCAACCAAAGATGGCGGTATCGACTTCAAAGATGTTGCGAAGAAGAACTAGTACTGCACGAAGGCCCTCGAGGCAGAAGGTGATTGGAGGCAGGCGATGATTTTTCTACTCATATGTTCGGTTTTCGACATCATCAGTAACGTGAGGCGTGGCGAAGGTTGGAATGCGAAACGGCCGAAACCGCCGCTTGCATCTCGTATTCGTATTGTCGTCGCGGCGGCAGTGTGGTTTGTGGGGTACTTCTATATTTTCGAGGGCGCAGAGTGGTATCTCGTTGAACTCTCGACTCTTCCGCTAGTTGGGTTGTTCGCTCTCCAGGACGCTTCGGGCTGGCGCCGTCGGCGCCGAACGCCCGCGTCATGATGCCTCGCACAGGACTGCAAGTTGGAGTGACCCGCCAACGAGTACTCGATAGCAACGGCAGGTGCAGCGCGCTGTGATCTTGCTACTTGGCTATTTCGTACTTGTGATGCGCACTAGCGACCGAATGTTTCCCAATCCTTTTTGTAAGTGCGGTTCGAAACCCGAGAAATTGCCGGTCGTATTCCCGTTGTTTGTTGCATATTTTGCTGGGGCATTTGTGCTGACGGGTGTCTACGGCGTCGTCGCGATTCTGCACATCGATTTGGTGAATATCCGTTGGGGATTTGAGTATGTGTCAGGAGTTCCGCTGATTGCTCTCGACATATTCTTGTCGGCTAGGCGCAATCGAAAGTTGGTTGGATACTGAACACATGTAGGTGGACTAAGTGATGTACTTGGTTGAAAGCCAAATTGTAATCTGGCTCGTAGTCTTTTTGATACTGATGTTGTATCGGGATCCAGAGCGGTTTCCGGTGCCCAAGAGAGGCAGCGCTCTACGCCAACAAGCTGGCCTCGCTGTCGCTCTCGTCGCATTGTTTTCGGCGGCTGCCTACCTGTCGTGGCTTCTTGACGAGGTCTCAGCAGCTACGCGAATACTTATCCCTCTAGTGATTTTCGATGGTGCCGTGCGCGCATTAATGCAACGACGCATACGTGCAGAAGCACCGGCATCAGATCGTTAGCTGGGTGATTACGTCCGCGAGTGCGGCTTCGTAGCTCCGCAAGGGAGCGAGCCCGCAGGCTCGCAACGCGGCATTATCTAAGACGCTGTTTGCTGGGCGTGGCGCCGGGCGTGGGGGACTGAGATCCGACGTCTTTATCGGAAGCACACGAGCAGGGTCATCACCTGTGAGCGCCAAGATCTGTTGGACAAACTCGAACCAGCTGACGTTGCCAGCGTTTGTCACATGAAATAGTCCAGAGTGCTTTGAATCGGCGAGTGCTATGAGCATCGTTGCAAGGTCAGCTGCACTCGTAGGAGAGCCACGTTGGTCGTCTACGAAGCTTAAGGTCGGAACGGTGTCTTTGATACGTAGAACAGTCTTGACCATGTTCGCTCCGTGTTGACCGAACACCCATGCAGTCCGAGCGACAATGCCGGCGTGACCAAGTTCGAGCACGGCGTGTTCCCCGCTGAGTTTCGACGCTCCGTACACCGATTGCGGGTTGGTCTTGTCAGTTTCGACGTACGGAGTTGGCTTCGTGCCATCGAAAACGTAATCAGTTGAGACATGAACTAGTCGTGCGCCTAGTCGGTGCGCAACTGCAGCGAGATTTGCTGGGCCGTCGCTGTTGATGCGGTACGCCGTTTCAGTGTTGCTTTCACAGTTGTCGACAGCCGTGTATGCGGCGCAATTGATGATGCATTCAGCGCCGCTTGCATCGAGGGTCGCACTGACTGCGGCGGCGTCACCGATATCGAGCGATGCATGGTCAAAGGCGAGGATTTCATGGACGCCGGTCGAGATACCGACGACTTCTTGGCCGAGCATCCCGCCCGCGCCAGTAACTACGAGGCGCATCGCGTTAGCCCCTCGCCCGAAGTGGTTCCCACCACCAGCGATTATCGGCATACCACGCAACAGTGCGCTCTAACGCCTCATCAAGGGTGCGCTGTCGTTTCCATCCAAGGGCCGAAACTTTTGCGACATCAACCGAATAACGACGGTCATGCCCGAGGCGATCCGCGACATACGAGACCATCTCTTCGCCACAGCCATTTAGTGCCAGCAGTTTGTCTACGAGCACCCTGTTAGTTGTTTCATTGCCAGCACCGATGTTGTAGATCTCGCCCGAGATTCCATGTTGCAACACTGTGTAAACGCCAGAGCAATGGTCGTCCACGTGGATCCAGTCACGCTCGTTCAGGCCATCGCCGTATAGCGGAATCTTCTTATCGTCGAGAAGGTTCGTTGTAAATAGAGGGATCGCTTTTTCTGGATATTGGAATGCGCCGAAGTTGTTGGTGCAACGCGTGACGACGACATCGAGGCCATGCGTGTGGTGATAGGAGAGCGCGATGAGGTCGCTACCGGCTTTGCTCGCCGAGTAAGGAGAACGCGGTTCGAGGGGGTCTGATTCTTTCGATGACCCGACCTCGACAGAGCCGTACACCTCGTCCGTTCCGACATGGAGTGCGCGAGGCACCCCGACGCGACGCGCTGTGTCCATAACGACGTTGGTGCCGAAACAATTCGTGTGTACGAAATCGTCGGAGCCATCGATGGAGCGGTCTACGTGACTTTCTGCGGCGAAGTGCACAACAGCGTCACAGCCCTTGAGAGAGGCAGCGAGCGGTCCTGGGTCGCAGATGTTGCCGTGTACAAACGAAAAGCGCGGGTTGTCGTCGACGTCTCGCAGCGTTGAGAGATTCCCTGCGTAGGTGAGCGCGTCGTAGACAACAACTTCGTCATCTGTGTTTGCGAACACCCAGCGGACGAAGTTCGAGCCAATGAATCCGGCCCCACCGGTAACGAGCATCTTCACGGCAGTGTCTCCCCTAGGTGCGCAGCGCGAAGTGTGGCTGCCACTGTTGCCCTAGTTCAGACCTCTCCGGGTTCGACTGGTCTCGCTTGGAAAGTATCGGATCTGTAACGCCCCAGTCAGCGTTGATTTCTGGGTCATTCCACGCGACTCCGAGTTCGTCGGCTGCGTTGTAGTAGCTGTCAACGAGGTACGTGATGGTCATGTCGGTGAGGCTCGCAAAACCGTGGGCGACACCAGGTGGGATGAAGACACCGTGGTGTTCGTTCTTGCCATCGGCGTTGACACCGAGGTCGAAGCATTCGGTCACGCCGTTTGTCGGCGATCCCTGCCGAAGGTCATGCAGTACGACGCGCGCAGTGCCGTACGGCACATACCAATAGTCCGCCTGGTGGAGGTGATAGTGCAGGCCGACAAGACAACCAGCGGCGCGATCGCCACGGTTGCCCTGGAGCATCTCGCGACCGAACGGGAACCATTCTCTGCGGTATGTCTCGACGAAGAAACCACGTTCGTCGCCGTGTACCACTGGCTCAACGTGCAACACGCCTTTGATGAGATTCGACTCGGTCAGCTTGGCCACGGCTTTTTCTACTCCAACTCGATGCGTGAATGGTCGCCGAGCATCAATCTGCTCGCTTTCGGTCGCAGAGACGAGCGCACTACCTCTGCATCGCGGCCGATGAGGGAATCCTGAAGACGATGGACGCCTTCGATATGACACCGTTCGAGCACGACAGAATGCTCTATCTCGGCGTCGATAACGGTGCAATCAGAAGCGATGGAAGTGAATGGTCCGACGTAAGTATCTATGAGCTTGGTATTGCGTCCGATAATCGCTGGGCCTCGAACAGAACTGTTTATGAGTTCAGCACCCTGTTCGATAACTACCCGTCCGTCGATCTTGCTCTGCGCGTCGATCTTGCCGTCGTTGCGAGGTGTGAGAGTTTCGAGCACCAAGCGGTTGCACTCGATAAGTGGATCCTTTTTGCCTGTGTCGATCCACCAACCGTTGAGAACTTCGTGTACTACTCGGTGACCCTGATCGGCAAGCCATTGGATGGCGTCCGTAATCTCCAGCTCGCCACGTTCGCTCGGGCTAATTGAGCGCACGGCTTCATGAATTTTTTCATCAAACAGGTACACGCCGACAAGCGCTAGATCGCTAGGTGGGTCTGCAGGTTTCTCGATTAGTCGAATGACTTCTCCTGATGGGCCAATCTCTGCAACACCAAATTGGCGTGGATCTTCTACGACTGCGAGCAATATCTGTGCTGCTGGTGCTGGCTTCGGCTCAACATGAAGTTCTGGTGGCGCGCTGCGTTCACGCTCGAACTTATCGACGAACCCTGCAAGGTCCTGTTGCAACATGTTGTCGCCGAGGTACATCACGAAGTCATCTGAACCCAGGAAATCCGTTGCTATAAGAACGCAGTGAGCTAGTCCCCGTGGTGCGTCCTGCGGGATATAGGTGATCTCGATTCCGAACTGGGAACCGTCGCCCATCGCAGTAATGAACTCGTCCTTGTTATCGCCTACAACAACGCCAATTTCGGTAATTCCAGCCGAAGCCATCGCTTCGATGCCGTAGAAGATGATCGGCTTGTTCGCAATCGGGACGAGTTGCTTCGCGCCTGTATGCGTGATGGGTCGAAGCCGGGTGCCGGAACCGCCGGCCAGTATCAGACCCTTCATAAGCCTGCATATTCTGCCATGTTTCAGGACGGCTTCGGAATGGGTCGAACGGCCAGTTCGGCCATTTGTGTTCCGATCCTTGTCGCTCCGTGCCCGTTACTTCACATACGGTGGAGGTTATGGATCATCACTGCGACCTCTGCGAAGCCGCACGTATCACCGAATGGTTCCACGAAGACGACATCTGCTGGATCGCCGAATGTGAGATCTGTTATACGCCGATGGTCGTTTGGAAGCCCCACGGTGTCGAGCCTCCCGAGGTCGACATGGTGCACATGATGACGAAACTCAAACTCGTCGTGACAGAGCATTTCGATTTCGAGCACTACGTAGACGACAACATGCGCAATATCCCCGACCATTACCACGCACATGCTCGTCCGGTAGGCGGGTTCTTCGGCCATGGTCGGCGCCGCAAGAGTGAATAGCGACGTCACGGTGACCGAACACATTCTCACGATCGATCTCGGAACATCTGGTCCGAAGGTTGCGTACTTCACGACCAAAGGTCACTTCGTCGCTGGGGAATTCGAACCGGTCGAACTTGTCCTAGTGCCGCCAGACGGAGTTGAGCAACGACCATCCGACTGGTGGGAAGGCATATTGGCATCGGCGCAACGTTTGGCGGCAAGGCAAGTAGTCGATCCTGTGAGTGTTGTCGGAATCTCGGTGACGTCGCAGTGGTCAGGGACCGTCGCCGTAGACGCTTCGGGTAAGCCATTAATGAATGCCGTCATCTGGATGGACGCACGCGGCGCGGGCGTTACTCGCGACATCGTGCGAGGCCGTGTCAACGTCAGCGGTTACTCACCGCAGAGGTTGCGGCGCTGGATATCTCTCACTGGTGGCGCGCCAGCACACTCAGGCAAAGATCCGATCAGCCACGTCTTATGGATCGAGAGAGATCGACCTGAAATAGCCGCCGCAACACACTGTTACCTCGAACCTAAGGATTGGCTGAACCACCAACTAACTGGCCGCATGGTCGCAACGCATGACTCAATAGCAGTTCATTGGTTGACAGATAATCGCGATCCTTCGAAGATCGACTATTCCCCGAGCCTGTTGGCAGCGGTTGGGTTCGAACGCAGGAAATTTCCTGATCTGATCGCAGCCACAGACATTGTCGGCGATGTGTTACCTGAGGTCGCGACGAGTCTCGGTGTGCCTACCGGTATTCCGGTTATCGGTGGTACGCCCGACGTGCAGTCTGCTGCTATCGGGAGTGGCGCTGTTCGAGACGGCGAGGGACATCTCTACGTCGGTACGTCATCGTGGGTTAGTGGCCATGTTCTGGAGAAGAAGACCGATTTATCGCGCGGCATCGCGTCTTTGCCGTCGCCGCTGCCGGGTCGCTACTTCATTGCCGATGAACAAGAGACGGCAGGAGAGTGCCTCAACTTTTTGCGCGACAACGTGCTTTGGCCGACCGATTGTCTCGGGACTCCTGAGCCACCGCCCAATGCGTACGCGCTAATTGATGAGCTCGCGGCGAGCGCGCCCCCAGGTTCTAACGGAGTTTTATTCTTCCCGTGGTTGGTGGGGGAGCGCACGCCCGTCGACGATCACCACCTGCGGTCAGCTTGGGCCAACGTTTCGATTTCGACCACGCGAGCAGACTTGGTGCGGTCCGTTCTCGAAGGCGTGGCTCTCAATACTCGGTGGTTGTTGGCTGGGGTCGAGAAGTTCCGCGGTGGACCATTCCCGTGGTTGAACTTCGTAGGCGGCGGAGCTAACTCCGAATTTTGGGCGCAGATCTTTGCTGACGTTCTCGACCGTGAAATCCGAAGCGTAAAAGATCCGATCCGAGCGAATGGGCGCGGCGCCGCGATGCTCGCCTCGCTCGCGCTCGGCCGCGTTGACATCGACGGAATCGCCGATGTCGTCGAGATAAGTGCCACCTACGTGCCGAAGCCGGCGAACCGTTCGTTGTACGACGATGCTTACGGTGCGTACCGGGCTTTTCATAAACAAACTAAGGGCTGGTACCGCGAGCGCCACGCGAACGCGGCGTCTTGACGAGAGGAAGAAATTGAGCAATCCCTACAAAGATGAGTTCCCGCCTGTGCGCGAAATTCCTCTGCATGGCAGAGACCACAAAGATGTCCTCGCGATGATGACCGACTTGCGCGACCGCGAAGAGAGTCGATGGGTAGACGGGTTCGCTAGCGGCAGCGTCTACCACGGTGACCCAGAACACATAGCGTTCTTGTCCGAGGTCTACGCGTTGCACAGCCAGACGAATCCGCTACATGCAGACCTGTGGCCGAGCATTTCAAAGTTCGATGGCGAGATCTGTCGGATGACAGCGACGATGCTCAACGGTGACGACGACGTTGTTGGCACAGTGAGTAGCGGAGGCACCGAGAGCATTCTGCTCGCCATGAAGACGTACCGCGATCGAGGATTCGCTAACGGCATCACCGAACCAGAAATGGTTATTCCAGCAACCGCTCATGCTGCATTCGACAAGGCGAGCCAATACTTCGGCATCAAGAAGGTGTCGATTCAACCTGGGCCCGATGGGCGCGCAGATGTCGTAGCCATGACGGCTGCGATCAACGCGAACACTGTCGTCGTCGTTGGCTCGGCGCCTAACTACCCGAATGGTCTAGTAGACCCGATCGAGGCGTTGGCCGAGGCAGCTTCCGAGCGCGGGGTTGGAATGCATGTCGACGCATGTCTCGGTGGGTTCGTCTTGCCGTGGGCAGAAAGACTGGGCTACGAAGTACCGCCATTTGATTTTCGGATACCTGGGGTCACATCGATGTCAGCCGACACACATAAGTACGGCTACGCGGCAAAGGGAACCTCGGTCGTCTTGTATCGCGGCAAAGCCTTGCGACATTTTCAGTACTACACGACGGCCTCGTGGTCGGGCGGGCTCTATTACTCGCCGACGTTTGCTGGGTCGCGTCCTGGGGCGCTCATCGCTCAGTGTTGGGCAGCGATGGTTTCTATGGGTGAAGATGGTTATCTCGCAGCTGTCAGGCAGATTCTCGAAACCGCATCGCAAGTGAAGGCGGCGGTGAGGGAGATCGATGGAATCGAGGTAATCGGTGACCCACTCTTTGACGTTGCTTGGAAGTCAGATGAAGTCAACATCTGGGGTGTCCTCGACGAGATGGCGAAACGCGGATGGTCGCTAAATGGCTTGCAAGAACCGGCAGCAATGCACCTGTGTGTCACTTTGCGACACTGCCAAACGGGAGTAGTCGAGCGCCTCGTGGCAGACCTCGCCGCGTGTGTTCAATATCTGCGAGAGAACCCGGACGCGGGAAGCGACCTGGCGCCGGTCTACGGCATGGCGCAGATGACCGAAATGCAGGGCCTAGTCGAAGCTGGTATAGCGGACTATGTAGACAAGCTGTATGAGTAGAAACGAGTCCGAGCAGTCGATGCTCGGCTGGGGACTCGTAGCGGAGTGCGAACTCGAACGGATAGTTGTCGTGTCTCCACACCTAGATGATGCCGTGCTCGGATGTGGGCAGTTACTGAGCGCTCATCCAGGAGCGGTAGTCATAACAGTTTTCGCTGGTAATCCGGATGCATACCCGGTTCCGCAACGGCCCTGGGATGTCATCTCTGGATTCGTTCCCGACGATGATGTGATGGCAGCGCGCAGAGCCGAAGACATCTCGGCACTGTCGAGCCTTGGTGCTATTGCTCATCACCTTGACTTTGTCGAGCACTCGTACAACGAAGCCGGCAACCCGGTTTCGCCCACGTTGATCGCCCCGACGCTGGCCGACGCCATCGCGAGTCATAGTCCAACAAGCGTCATTATCCCGTTCGGTTTGGCCAACCCAGACCATGGAGTGACTCACGACGCAGCGACCATCGCTCGCGAGGGACTTGGCTCGGAACTCTCGTGGTTCGCTTACGAAGACATGGGATACAACTTCATTCCCGGCATGCTCGCATGGCGAGTCTCAGAGTTGTTTCGTTCGAACCTCTGGCCGACGAAAGCGAGCCCATCGACCGACCAGTCGTGGGATCGCAAGCTTGCGGCAATCGAGCACTATCCGAGCCAGCTACTTGCCCTCGAGCACGACTGGAACTTGTCACTGAAACTCGCTTCACGACCAGATGAGGCCTATTGGCGCCTAGAACAGCCTCCGCAAGGATGGGAGTCGCTAAGCGCTCGCTAATACGAAATCCGATGCACGACAGATTTGGCTACGGCGCGGCCTTGATGAAGTCGAGCGTGTCGTAGCTCCTTCCGAGCAGCGAGGTGGGGTCGGCTCGCAACCATTTCTTCAACACGCTTGCATAAACGCGACGGAAATCAACATATCGTTTGAGATTGCCATAGTCAACGAGATCCGCTGAAGCCAGCGATGGTTGGCTTCCGTAGACGCCTCCACGGACCAGATCGCCAATGAGCATCACAACGCCTGCTGTCCCGTGGTCGGTCCCACGATCGCTGTTCTCCTCTGGTCGTCGACCAAACTCCGAGAACGACATCAGGAGGGTTTGACGTCTGTAGTTGAGAGACAGTTTGGTGAAGAATGCTTTGATCCCGTCATCGAGACTTTTCATCAAGTTCGCGTGATCGCCCACTATCCCACCTTGGTTGGTATGGGTATCGAAGCCGCCGAGTCGGACTGTGAGTACACGTATCCCTAGATTGGCGTTGATCAGATTCGCCGCGAGCGCCATTTGATGAGCGAAGTAATCGTCGGGAAATTCGCCTGCGTACGCTGGTTGGACCTTGCCACTGACACGAACAAGTGCTTTGTTGCTCTCAGCAATTTCATTGCCCCAGTCACCTCGTCCACTCTCACCCGAGGCTGCATATTTTGACAGAGTCCTAAGCATTCGGATCTCATCGGGCGTGTCCCTCTCGACGCCGAAAGCGCTGCCAATCCATAGTGGAAGTCCTGCGGCCTGATTCTTGTCGCCAACATGATGTAGCGGCACCGACTGATCGATGACTACCTGGTACAGCGCTTCATTTTGGGCGTTGTAGAGGCTGTCTGCCCAGCGTCCGATCCAGCCAGTTGGGTAAGCAAGCTGTCCGCCACCCCAACCTTGCATCCAGTTAGCCATCGACGTGAAGTGGCTGAAATCGGTTGGATTGGATCCGACTCCGCGGATGAATGCGACTTTGCCATTGTCGTAGCGCTTCTTGATGTTCGCGAGATTTGGGTGCAGGCCTACTTCGGTATTTATAGCTAACTGCGAAGCTTCTGGAATCGCGATCGTCGGGCGCTTTTCGTAGTACGCGGATTGGGTCGTCGGGCAGAGCATGTTGAGAGCATCGTTGCCACCATCCATCTCGATTAGCACGAGAATCGGATCGTGCGGTCCTAGTTGTGGTGCTGCGAATGCGTTGAGATTGCTTAGCAGCGGATTCAGAGCGAGTCCACCGACACCGGCTGCACCGAGTTGGAGGAAGCGCCGTCGCCCTAGGTCCAAGTTCATCCTGAGGCGATCTGTGTTGGTGTCTTGGTTGAAGGTCGTGGTCATCGGGTTCGCCTTTAGGCCATCATGAAATCTGGGGACATCGTGATTAGTTGCGTGACGTGGTACCAAGCGCGTTGGCGCCATTCGCCGGGAGCCTCGTACTGCTTCTTGATCCAAGTCGTGAGCACAGATTTGGTGTTGGCAGTCGGCGTGTAGATGCCGAACTTGGCCAAGGCATTGTCGACCGCTAATTCGTAGCGCGCATCGCCACCAGGTCCATCGAGTACTTCCTGTACGTCACTAAACAAGAAGTTCGCCTCATGCAGAGTCCAGCGGTAGTTCCATATCCATGAAGCGCGAGCCCAGTGTTGTGTAGTACCAAGCCAGTAAGCGTTGTTCTTCCAGCCAGCGACGTTCGGTGGTTGAAAGAGTTCCATCCCCATCTCGTCCATTCCCCAGGCGTGAAAATGGTCGCTGCCATCTCCTGGATCGGTCATCGGGATGTGGGTCGCTTTCATTATCGCGACCACCCACTCTGTCGGGTTGCGGACGAGTCCATTCCGGGACCGGCGTCCATAAAACTCGGGCCTTAGGAAGACTGCTCGCAGCAAGTCTTTGATGTTTAGGTCCGAATCGAAGAACACGTGCGACAGTTCGTCAATCACTGCTTCCGGTGGAGTCGAGCCCGCGAAGTACACCCATAACTTTCGTGTGATGTGCCGTGCAGCGATCATTTTCGTGGCCAGGTTTTCTTCAAGTAGGTAGTCGATTATCTGTGGTCCGTCCCAAGCCCTTGACTCACCCATGAATTCCTTGGTCCCGAAGTCGTGGGCGGTGCTGTGAAACTCATATGTCATCGGGCTCATGGAGTCGTTGATGTTGTGACCTGTCCAAGCTCGAGCGGCCGTGATGACGTCGGCCTGGCTGTACTGGTTCACTCCCAAAGTGAAGAGTTCAAGCAATTCGCGCGCAAAGTTTTCATTCGGGGAACTCTTGTGGTTATAGGCATTGTCTAGGTATAAGACCATCGCTGCTTGCAACGACATGTTCTGAACAAGTTCACGAAAATTGCCCATGCCGGATGTCCGGAACAGGTTGTTCTGATCCCACATCAGGCGGACGTCGTTTACCTTCGAGTTCTCTGTAGCGAAATGTCCGTGCCAAAAGAGCGTGAGTTTTTCTTGGAGGGGTTTAGTCGAACCTGCCATGCGGTCTAGCCACCAGTGGCGTAGCAGGTACTCGCGTTCCCAGTCTTCGAGGCTCGCGTCGTCGAGAAATGTCGGTTTCTCGACTTCGACGAAATCGTCTAGTAGTTCTTCAACTGTCGTCTCTAGTGGTTGCAAGGACTTCTGCTGAATGGTCTCCAGGTCGAGGCCGAATCCAGCCCGCTTGAAGAGGTGGCTGATTGCGTCGGCTGTCGGCATTAGTTCCCCTCTGCCCCGCCCGCACGGGAGTCATCGGCCAAACCATGTCAAAAACTGAAGTCTTCGCGAAAGGAATTTTTCAATCAACGACTATTGCGTGCTCCGGCAGGCTTTCATTCGGGGAAATTTCGTCGAGGTCTTGGCCCGCAGGTTCTGGAAGCCTCGGTACGAATAAGACCGCGGCCAAGACAGTCGGAATCGCGCAGAGTGCGATCGCTCGACCAATGCCGCCGAGTGGGTCTGCAAGTAGCCCGGCGAGAATCAAACCTGAAGCAGAGCCGACAACGCTGACTACTAGCAACATGCCGTTGCTCGTGCCGCGGACCTCCGTGGGGAACAGTTCGGCGCCCATCGTGCTTATCGCGAGACCACCGCAACTCGCAGCGAGGACGCTGAGCATCGAAAACACATAAAGGAAGATGCCGGACGAAAGAAAAAATCCGATTTGGCACAGACCGGCGAGACAAAGGAACAGCGCTGCAACAGGACGTCGACCGCGAACTTCGGTGAGTTTCCCTGCCAATATGATGCCGATGAATCCGGGGAACCCTGTGGTCGCCGCACGAAACCCGGTAATACCACTGTTCGAGAAACCGCGGTCATCGAGGTACTTGTTCATCAGCTGAGCAGATGGCGCAGACAACATGTTCGTCATGAAACCGACGGCAGCTAGCACCGCGAATCGTTTCCCGTATAGGCGATCAACGACCTCGCTAGCGCGCCCGCGTTCTATGTCGGCTGCGACAAGCTTCGTGTAGCGCCGACTCTCTGTGAGGTTGCGAGCGACGCTCGGGACGATCAGGACGCTTAGGCCCGAAACTAGGTACGAGAGTCGCCAAGCGTCGGGGTGCCTGTCTGCGATCGGGAGTAGAAAAACGACGGCAGTGAATCCAAATCCACCGGACATCGCGAGCATCGCTGCTGCGAAAGCTCGTGCGCCCTTCGGCGATTCTTCGATAGCGGCAATGCCCGCAACTATCGCTGCAGCACCGACGAAGCCTCGCGCCACTCCTTGGAGAGCTGTGAGCGTGTAGACATCGGGCGATAGGGCAGTGAGTGCGTTGGCAATCGCCATTCCGATGAGGCCAATGAGGATCATGCGGCGTCGGCCAACCCTGTCCGCGAGGCCCATCACGAACAATGCGACAAGAGCGCCTGCGCGCGACGCAGCTAGGGCAACTGTAAGCGCCTGATCGGAAAGGTCGAAGCTGTCTTGAATGTTCTGCGCGTTCTGACCGAATAGCGAGCCACCAAAAGTGGCTACCGCTGTGGCCATCGCAGCTGTTGCGAGCAGACTTGCTTGGCGTTGCGTGAAAGGCACATTCGCAAGCAGCATTGGGGCCTTAAGTGCGTCGGGTGGGGACTCAGCACGAATTGCGCATTCGATCACGTTGATGCAACGGTCGGCATGCCGCTCGAGCTGCCCGAGTGCCATGCCAGTGATCGCCCATTGGAAATACGGGACCTTCATGTCGGTCATCGCGACGATGTCAACCGTGCACGAGTCTTCACCCGTAGATGTCACGGTGGTGATGAGCCAGGTTTCTGCCGCGATCGCTGGAAGGTGCGCGATTAGACACGGCGACCGGTCAGCGCAGTGCGAAGCTTCGTGTGCTCCGAACTCTGCTGCAATCACTGCGCTTGCACGCTCGGCCGATGTGGCAAGATCAATCGTTCGCGTAGCTTGCATCTGCGACATGCTAGGCAGGCTATGTACAACGACCCTCGCACTCGACAGGAATGACATGACCAAACTCGAAGTCGGTAATCGCGCTCCAATATTCAGCCTGATGGACCAGGACGGCAAGTTGGTGAAGCTCTCACAATTCAAGGGACAGTCGGTGGTCTTGTACTTCTACCCGAAGGCAGACACGCCTGGGTGCACGACACAATCTTGCGAATTGAGTTCTGCGCTTGCTGACTTGGCAGTGTTGAACGCTGTCGTGCTTGGAGTCTCGCCTGATGCTGTCGAGAAGCAGAAGCGGTTTGACGACAAGTATGAACTTGGTTTCCCTTTGCTCTCCGACGGTGACCATGCAGTAGCTGAGGCCTACGGCGTGTGGGCGGAGAAGGTGAACTACGGACGCAAGTACATGGGGGTAGTGCGCAGTGCATTCGTAATCGACCCCAGAGGCAAGCTTGCAGGAGTGTTCTACAAGGTCAGCCCGAAAGACACAGTTCCTAAAGCAACCCAGGTACTGAAGGGTTAAAGGTTCAAAGCGTAATTAGGCCCCGATGGCGTGATACCCGCCATCTACATGCACAATTTCACCGGTTGTCGCGGTGAAGAAATCACTGAGTAAAGCGACACAGGCACGGGCTGCTGGTTCTGGGTCGCGGACATCCCAACCGAGGGGCGCTCGAGCGGCCCACGCTTCCTCAAATTGTTCGAATCCTGGAATCGACTTCGCTGCGATGGTGCGGATAGGGCCAGCAGCCACAAGGTTCACTCGAATATTTGAAGAGCCAAGATCTCTCGCGAGGTACCGTGCTGTTGACTGCAAAGCTGCCTTTGCGACTCCCATCCAGTCGTAGACAGGCCACGCTTGAGAGCCATTATCGAAATCGAGACCGACGACAGCGCCGCCTGCAGGCATGAGGGGTCGCACGGCTACGGCGAGCGCCTTGAGCGAATAGGTCGACACGTGTAGAGCCGTAGCGACATCGTCCCAGGGCGCACTTAGAAAACCGCCTCCGAGGCAACTCTCAGGGGCGAACGCGATCGCATGCAGTGCTCCGTGCAGTTCGCCACCTACGCGGCTAGCGAGGGCGTCCACATCTTGAGGGTTGGTCGCATCGAATTCGACGATTTCGACATCAGGGTTAGGTAGCCGCTTGGCTGTGCGCTGTGTCAGAGACATCACGCGACCAAAGCTTGAAAGCACGACCGTCGCACTTTGTTCCTGTGCAGCGCGGGCTACCGAAAACGCGATCGATGCATCGTTGAGCACGCCCGTGATCAAGATTCGTTTACCTTGAAGCAACATTTGGTACATCCTTGTTAGATGAGGATCACATCGGTGAGTTGGAGTGCTTGCGTGGCCTGCCGAGACTTCGCTTCATCTGCAGTTGCGAGAGCCCAGAACACAACGCTATGCGTGTTTCGCTTGGGTGGATTACAGCGTCGACGTACCCGCGCTCGGCGGCGCGGTATGGGTTGAGGAAATCCTCTTCGTAATCAACCTTTGTGGTGGAGTCAGACCGGAGTATTTGCATCGCTCCCGCGGCGCCCATCACAGCAATCTCTGCACATGGCCAAGCGAAACAGAGGTCGTTACCAACTCCCCGTGAGTCCATAACGATGTAGGCGCCGCCGAATGATTTGCGCATGATTACGCAGATTCTTGGCACTGTCGCTTCGCAGTACGCGTGGGCGAGTTCTGCGCCATGGCGAATCATTCCACGCCACTCGAGATCCTTGCCTGGCTCAAATCCTGGAGTATCTACGAGGGTGACGATAGGAAGGTTGAAAGCGTCGCAAAGTGATACGAACCGGGCCGCTTTCCGGGAAGCCTCTATGTCTAGAGTTCCAGCCCGGTTTTGTGGTTGGTTCGCGACTATGCCAACCGATCGACTGTCCAATCGTCCGAACCCGGTAACAACGTTCGGGGCGTAGCTTGCACGAATTTCGACGAATGAGTGTTCATCGACAACGTCCTCAATTACATGGCGAACGTCGAAGCCACCAGTAGGAGCACTTGGGATCGATGTGGCCGCCCGATCACAAAGGCGGTCCTTCGGATCGTGGGTATCGCTCACAGGCGGATCTGAAAGCGAATTGCTAGGAAGGTAGGAGAGGAGCGTTTCGATTGCGCCCGCCACGGCAACCGGACCGGAGACGACGATCGCAGCGAGGCCCGAAGACGTGTCGTGGATGCTCGCTCCACCGAGTCCATGGCGATCGGTCTGTATACCGGTGAATTCTGTAACTGCTTGAGGTCCTGTGACGAATGCAAAGGCCGTTTCGGTCATCACGACGAGGTCGGCAAGGCCGAGCAGCAACGCCGGACCTGAAACACATGCACCTGTTACTCCGATTATTGTTGGTACGACGCCAGAAGCACGTGTGAGCGACCGCGCTATGAGTCCCCACGCATGCAGCGCAGCGAGACCCTCGAAGACATCTGAACCGGAACTGTCGATAACGAGTGCAACGGGGATTCCAAGATCGGCCGCGAGGTCGATGGCCTCGCTGATCGTGCTTCCTCCAGCCGATGTGATAGAGCCGTGGTGCTGCCCGCCGCTTAGTTCGACCCAGACGACGTTGCTGCCATCTAGGTCCCGTAACACGACGTTTGTCGCGACGTCGGTTCGCGACCCCATCCCGACGCCTGCGATCATTCGACTCCGCTGGGCGCTGGCAGAAAAATTACGGACGCGTTGTGACCGCCGAAACCGAAGCTGTTTGACATAGACGGTTTCGATGGCACAAAGCGTGGCGTTCCGGCAACAACATCGATCGTGATGTCATCGCCGAGGCGTTCGAGGTTTGCTGTCGGCGGCACGCTCTCGGAGCGCATCGCAAGAATCGCGGCTATCGCTTCGACGGCGCCAGCCGCACCGATCATGTGCCCGGTAACGCCTTTCGTCGAAGTGACGACTGGCCCATCGTCGCCGAAGACTTTGAAAATTGCGGCTGACTCCGCCGAGTCGTTGAGAGGTGTACTTGTGCCATGCGCGTTGATATGGCCGACGGCAGACGGGTCGAGCCCTGCATCTGCCAGAGCGAGTTTCATGCACGCGACGGCACCCTCTCCACCAGGCGACGGTGCTGTTATGTGATGGGCATCAGAGTTGCGTCCGTACCCCCCGAATTCTGCGTAGATTCGTGCGCCACGCTCGACGGCGAGATCCATGCGTTCGAGTAAGAGCGCGCCGGCGCCTTCTCCCATCACGAAGCCATCGCGGCCAGCGTCGAAGGGCCGAGAGGCACGAGCCGGATCGTCGTTGCGTCCGGACAACGCAGTCATGCGGGCGAAAGCAGAGATAGCGGTCTTTGTCTGACAAGACTCCGCGCCAACAACCATTACGACATCGGCTGTGCCATGACGAATAAGTTCCGCGGCGTCGCCGATTGCGTTCGTACTAGCGGCGCACGCCGTTGCGACAGTGAAGTTTGGACCAGTCCAGCCGAACCGAAGCGAGACGCCCGCGGCCGTCGCGTTAGGCATCATCATCGGGACGAGTAGGGGACTGACGCTACGCGCACCCTTAGTGAATCGAATCTCGACTTGTTCTTCGAGGGTGATTAGCCCACCGATGCCTGCGCCGCCAACTACAGCGCATCGTGCCGGGTCTATCCGAGGATCACTAGCGTCTGCGAGCGCGTCCACCGACGAGGAGATGCCGAGTACCGCCGACCGATCGAGTCTGCGTGCCTCTTTCATGGTTATGTACTTCTCGACATCAAATTCCGGTACCTCGCAACCGATTTGCACAGTCAGCTCGGCTGGGTCGTATCGAGAGATACGAGCGCCAGCAGAATCTCCGGAGCAAAGGCGTGCCCAAAAGGTATCGAGGTCGTTGCCAGCAGGCGATTTCACGCCGAGACCCGTCACTGCGACACGATGACGACCACGAAAGTCGAGACTGCTCACGCTCGCGCTGCCTAGCTGATTTTTGCGAGTACTAGATCTACGGCGTGGCCAATGGTGGTTACGCCTTCGAGGTCTTCTTCTGGAACTTCAATCGAGAATCGTTCTTCTAGACCCATGACTAGCTCAACTAGATCGAGGCTGTCGGCTTCAAGGTCTTCCTTAAAGCGTGCATCCTCGGTGATGCTCGATGCATCGAGAGATAGGACTTCGACTGCGACTTCACGTACTACTGCAAGTGCCTCGGTGCGTTCCATTTCGTTCCTGCTTATCTGCCGGATCCCGGCTACTTGATGGTTAGGTCTTCGGTCTTTGAACTTACTTCGTTATGTGGGTCGAAATTCGTGTCGAAAAGATGGGCTGCTCTCTAGTGGCCCATCGCCAGGCCGCCATCTACAGGGATGATTGCTCCTGTGATGTACGAGGCTTCCGGCGAACACAGAAATGCGATGACGTCAGCTACTTCAATAGGTGTTCCGAATCGGCGTAAAGCGACTTGCGCCTCGGCCTGCGAACGCCACTCATCGGTGAGGCCATCGGTCATCGCGGTATCGATTGGCCCCGGTGCAACGATATTTGCTGTGATGCCACGTGAACCAAGCTCCCTGGCGAAACTTCTGGTCAGTCCAACGAGTCCCGCCTTGGCCGCTGAGTAGTTGGCCTGACCGGCGATACCCATTTGCCCGCTCGCGCTCGAGACGTTGATGATGCGACCGTACCGATGTTTGAGCATCCCTGGCGTCGCCCTGCGAATAGTGCGGAATGCGCCGGACAGGTTCGTCTCGATCACCGATGACCACTGTTCGTCTGTCATTCGCATGATGAGTCCATCTGCCGTGATGCCGCCGTTGTTGACTAGAACTGCGACTTTTCCGAGCGTCCGCTCAATTTCGGCGAAAGCGTTCTCGACAGAATCGACGCGGGTGACGTCGCAGTGGACGGCAATAGCGATGCCTCCACTCGATTTGATGTCCTCAACGACTTGTCGTGCGCCGACTTCATCGGACGCGTACCCAACGGCTACGTACAAGCCCGAGCGAGCGAGTGCACAGCTAGTGGCCGCTCCAATTCCCTTCGATCCACCGGTGACGAAGGCAATTCTTCGTTCGTTATCGGTCACCATCAATTTCCCCATCGAATAAGAGCACTCGCCCAGGTCATTCCTGCTCCGAAGCCAGCGACGAGAAGGCTGTCTCCGTGTTTGATCTGGCCACTCTCGACCGCTTCGAACAGAGCGAGCGGAATTGAGGCCGTGCTGGTGTTCCCGTACTTGTCTATGTTGACAATCACACGTTCCATCGGGATGCCAATTCGGTTAGCTGCAGTCTCAATGATCCTGATGTTGGCCTGATGTGGAACGAACCAGTCGACGGCATCGATCGTGGTGTTGGCATTAGCCAAGGTTGCTATTGCTGACTCGCCGATAGCGCGAACCGCACGTTTGAAAACTTCTTGGCCCTGCATCTTCACGACGTGATCATTGTTCGCGACAGTTTCGGCCGAAGTCGGCAACCGAGAACCGCCAGCAGGAATCTGAAGAATGTCGGCGGCACTGCCATCGCAGCCGAGATCGAAGCTGAGCAACCCATAGTCCGGGTCACCGAGAGACCAGACAGCGGCGCCCGCCCCATCTCCGAAAAGAACGGCAGTGCCGCGGTCGTGCTGATCGACTATTCGGCTAAGAGTTTCGGCACCGACCACTAGGACATTGCTCATACCCGTGTTGAGCAATGCAGATCCGACAACGCTCGCGTATACGAATCCGGCGCAAGCGGCGTTTAGGTCGAAGCTGCCGCAAGCAAGCCCAAGACTCTCGCCGACGTGTGCGCCGGTGTGCGGTATGAGTTGCTCCGGTGTAGCCGTCGCCACTATTAGGAGATCTATATCTGCAGGCGACAAGCCAGCAGACTTGATGGCTTTTGTCGCAGCTTCGGTAGCCAGCGAAGCTGTCGACTCAGATGCACTTGCTTTACGGCGTTCACGAATTCCGGTCCGCTCGACAATCCATTCATCTGTTGTGTCGAGCCGGGCTTGCAAGTCTGCGTTCGTTATGACGTCATCAGGTAGGGCGATTCCCCAACCTCTTATGCGCGCACGACTAATGGGATTGTTAGGTGTCGAAATCACGAGAAGGTCAAGCTACGCGACGCGAAGCCAAGCGACGGGCTCTCCCTCGCGGAGGCGTTCGCCTTCGTCAGCGAGAACGCCCATCAAGGTTCCCGAGAAAGGCGAGAGCACGCGAACGCGCTTTCCGGGACTCTCAAGCACTCCGATTTCGTCGCCAGCACCGACATACACCCCTGTGTATGCAAGTGCGGTCTGCCGGAATACACCGTTGGCAGGCGTGACGATCATTCGCTCAGGAATAGAAACGAACTCACCGTGGTGGATGGAACCGAGGCGTGACAGTGTGGAGGTAAGCATCGGGGCAGAGACTCATAGGAAACCCAAGTGGTTACTCAATTGCCTCGATATCGCTCTGACCTGCGACGCTGACTACGCGGACAGTGTCTACCGTTCGTTTTGCGACACCAGCGATCATCGCGCCGTGACCGATTTCAAAAAAGATTTCGGCATTTAGTGGACGGCTGCAAAGACTCAGCATGCATTCGCGCCAGCGCACTGCGGATACGGGATGCGTGGCGAGTCGTTTCTGCCAGCCAATGCCGTCTGAGTAGGCGCGGGCATCAGCGTTAGACACCACTGGAGCAGATGGTTCAGCGAAAGAAATCAACGTTAGAGCCTCGGCCAGTCCGGCGACAGCGCCACCCATCAGCGGTGTGTGAAATGCGCCGTCTACAGGCAGGTGCATTGCGCGTTTGGCTCCTAGTTCCTTCGCACGAGCGATCGCAGTCTCAATCCCAGTTGCTGTTCCTGCGATGACTACTTGCCCGGGGGCGTTGTCGTTAGCGACCCACGCAGAGTTTGGGGCGGCATCGCACGCAAGGGTCGCTTGCTCAGGCGTGACACCGAGCAACGCAGCCATTCTGCCCTCATTGCGGTCGGCCTCGGCCTGAGTTAGTTCGGCGCGTCTTGCCGCGAAACGCACCCCATCTATAAGCGAAACCGCACCGGATGCAATTAATGCCGTGACTTGACCGAGCGAGTGACCGGCGAAGGCGACGATTTGGTGATTGCGCCTGATCGTTGCCTCGGCCGCGTCCCATGCCATCAGGGATGTCAGCAGAACCGCGAGTTGCGCAGAACGAGTTCGAGCCAAGGCGTCGGCGTCTGCATGAAGAACAAGTTCGGCGAGGTCCTCGTTCAAGGCTTCCGCGGCATGCTCGAGAATCTTCCATGAATTGCTGTCAAGCCATGGTGCTCCCATGCCGGGCGCTTGTGTTCCTTGTCCTGGGAAGGTGATTGCAACGCGCATTGGTCTCCATGCAAGCACGCGCAAACCCTAAGTTCATGCAATGACCGACGATCCGATCAGCCTGCTTGCGCACCGCCCACCATTTCGTTTTGTTGACGCTGTAGACGAACTCGAACCAGGGGTACGCGTCGTCGCTCGCTGGCGACCGACGGGTGATGAGGAATTCTTCGCTGGGCACTTCCCTGGTAATCCAATACTGCCGGGCGTAATCCAGCTTGAGGCGTTAGCACAGGCTGGCGGCATTGCCCTGCTTTCTGATCAACGCTACGCAGGCAAGCTTCCGCTGTTCGGAGGTGTCGAAGCTGTGCGATGGAAGAGGGTCGTCCGACCAGATGAAGAACTACGCATGGAAATAACAATGGAAAGATTGTCGGCTCGAGGTGGATGGGCTAGTGCCGTTGCAACCGTCGATGGTGAAGTCGCGGTCCGCGCACGTTTGCTATTTGCGCTCAGCTAAGTGCGCTTGCGTTTCTTCGGCGAACGAGACAAATCTTCGAGTTCTTTGATTTGGTTGGCGCTGTAGCGGACACTGTCTTGTGATGAATCTGTTTCGTCTTCCTGATCACTTGGTTCCGGGTCGAGCCCAAGGAGGATCCGAACCTCAACTTCGTCGTCGATTGCGGGTTCGCTACGTATCCTTCGCGACGGTCCGATAATTATTAGGACAACCCCTAGAAGCGCTGCACCTGAGATGGTGCCTGCAAAGAATTCAAACACAGAGTGCCCGGAGCGGGATTCGAACCCGCACATCCTTACGGACAGTGGATTTTGAGTCCACCGCGTCAGCCAATTGCGCCATCCGGGCAAAGCCGGGCGAGTCTACGGCCTCAGCGTTGAATCGCCTGAGCGGAAGCGAAGTGAGCCGTAGACTCAGACGACCATGTCCAAGTCGATTCTTGAACGTCGCCTAATCGACGTGTCGGGGCGCGCAAAGCGCCTCCGCGCCGAACTCGAAGTCGCAGACGAACAACTCGCGTTTCTGAGCGACGAAGCCGACGAGGCACGCCTACGGTCTCTAGTCGCTGAGACTCCGCTATCGGATTCAGTAGCGCGAGAAGCACAACGACACGCGGATGCACACGCGAACTACCGAGCTTCGCTGGCGCGTTCGATATCGGAACTCGAGAGCGAGCAGGATGTCTTGTTGGAGCGTCTGGCAATTGCGTTATCGGACGCTATCGAGTCTTGAAATCGTGTAGATATGAACTGTAGGAAGGTATGGCGGTGGCAGATCCCGTTCGAATAGTGGTTGCCGAAGATGAGGCGATTATCAGGCTCGACCTAAAGGAAATCCTCGAAGAAGAGGGCTACCTGATAGTTGGCGAGACCAGCCGAGGTGACCATGCCGTCGAGTTGGTCAAGGAGCACAAAGCCGACCTAGCGATCCTCGATATCAAGATGCCGGGAATGGATGGGCTGACAGCAGCTCGACACATCACGAACGAAAAGCTCGCGGCAGTCTTAATTCTCACGGCGTTCAGCCAACACGACTTAGTCGAGCAAGCGCGTGAGGCCGGTGCTCTTGCTTACCTAGTCAAACCGTTCCAAAAAAGTGATCTAATTCCCGCGATTGAGATGGCTCTCGGCCGACACGAGCAAATGGTCGCGTTAGAACACGAGAACGCCGATCTTGTCGCACGGCTTGAAGCGCGCAAGCTCACCGATAGGGCTAAGGGACGCTTGATGGATGGGTTCGGACTCGGCGAGGCCGCAGCATGGCGCTTCCTGCAAAAAACTGCGATGGATACTCGAAAGGGTGTCGCTGAAGTCGCGCAATCGGTGATCGACGGTTCGCTCACTCCGTAGTTGCGAATGAAGCTGTCGAGAAGGCTCGTCTCAGCTTCGCCCTAGTCTGACCGCATGGCCACGGACGACAGTGATCGCAAAACGTTGTTGTTGCTCGACGGTAACTCACTTGCCTATCGAGCCTTCTTCGCGATGCCAGCAGACATGGCTACGAGTACAGGTACATACACAAATGCTGTGTACGGATTCACAGCGATGCTCTCAAAGGTGATTTCGGATCACAGGCCCGATCTGGTCGCCGTAATTTTTGATGCGCCTGGCGGTTCGACCGAACGATTCGAGATGTATCCCGATTACAAGGCTGGGCGACCTCCGACTCCAGATATTTTTCGCTCCCAGTGGCCGCTCATTCGCGAGGTCCTAAAAACGCTACAGATTCCGCAACTTGAGGTCGTGGGGGTCGAAGCCGATGATGTGATCGCGACGCTCGCCACTCGCGCTGCGGAACTAAGCATCGATGTAATTATCGTCACTGGCGATCGCGACAGTTATCAACTCGTTCAAGACCCGCACATAAGGGTCCTATACAACAAGCGTGGCGTGAGCGACTACGCCTTCTACGACGAGGCAGGAATATTCGAGCGGACGGGCGTCACGCCTGCGCAGTATCCGAACTATGCGGCCATGCGAGGCGACGCTTCCGACAACCTTCCAGGAGTTCCTGGTATCGGGGAGAAGACGGCTGCAAAACTGATCGCTGCCTACGGCGATCTCGAGACGATTTTCGAAAACCTCAAAGACCTGCCACCGAAGCAACAACATAATCTCGCAGAGTTCAAAGCCCGCGTGTTCAGGAACAGGCAGATGTCCATCCTTCGTCGCGATGTCGATGTAGGAGTCGAAGTAGCCGACTTGGTGCAAGGCCATTTCGACACCGACGAGCTACTCGCGTTGTGCAACCAACTCGAGTTTCGCCAGCTATACGCGCGGATCATCGAAGCGGTTGGCGGCGCTGCAGGACCGAACTCGAACTCTGTCGAGGTTGCTGGTTTCGACGTAGACGTAGAAATTGCTAATGACACAGGCCGCGTGATTGAACTCCTTGCCTCGATCAAGGGTTCCGTCGCGATAGAACCGCGATGGGCCGATCAAAATCGATACGACCTCGATGGAGTCGCGATCGCCGTATCGGCGGACTCTGCCACCTATATCCCGGCAAATGTGCTCGCCGTCACGGCAGTGCGCACCGAGATCGCGCGAATTTTCGAAGGCGGCGCCAGAGTCATCTCGCACCGAGCGAAAGAGCTTGTTCATGGGCTCGGAAACCCTGAGTTTTCTTCACTAGATGCCGACACAGCGGTGATGGCGTACCTAATCGATCCAGCGGACGGCAAATACTCGCTCGACCGTCTAGCGCAGCGTTATCTCGGAGTTGAACTCAGCTCGCCTGACGCAACCGACGGAACTCTCGACTTCGGCGGTGAAAGTGCAATCAACCAGGCTGGCAGGAATGCAGCAGCTGTCCTGGTGCTGGCCGACAAACTGCGGGAAGCGCTCGATGCTAGAGATCTGACCCAGCTCTACGACAAATTCGAAAGGCCACTCGTTCCGGTCTTAGGGCGAATGGAAGCTGGCGGAGTCAGAATCGATGTCGACTTCTTGCGCTCGCTCAGCAAAGATCTGGCAGAGAAGGCCAGAGAACACGAAGCAAGAATTCATGAGTTCGCAGGTGAATCTTTTGTAATCAATTCTGTGCCGCAGTTACGGACAGTTCTATTCGAAAAGCTCGGACTAACTCCAGTAAAGAAGACCAAAACGGGGCCGTCGACCGATGCAGACTCACTACAGAAATTGAGTGGACATCACCCCATCGTCGCCGAGATCCTTGCATACCGCGAGGTCGAGAAACTCCGCAACACTTATGCCGATGCGCTCCCACCGCTCGTACAGGCTGACGGGCGCATACACGCGAGATTCAATCAACTAGGTACTGCCACCGGTCGCGTGTCTAGCGAAAATCCGAACCTTCAGAACATTCCTACGCGGACAGAAATAGGCAAGTCGTTACGCCGCGCGTTCATTGTTGACGATGGTTGCACTTTGCTGTCTGCGGATTACAGCCAGATCGAGCTTCGCGTCATCGCTCACCTCTCCGGGGACCCTGGGCTTATCGACGCATTCGAGCGAGGCGCCGACATTCACGCGGCTACAGCTGCCAAGGTATTCAACGTTCCCGAAGGCGAGGTCGACAGCAACCAAAGAAACGTTGCCAAGATGGTCAACTACGGGTTGGCCTACGGCATGGAGGCTTACGGACTAGGGCAACGTCTCGACATAGCGACGGGCTTGGCTCAAGAGCTTCTTGACGCGTACTTCGCAAGCTTTCCACTCATTCGCGAGTTCACTTCTAATACGGTCATCGGAGCGACGGCTAACGGCTACACCACCACGATGTTCGGCAGACGTCGTCAAATCCCCGAAATTGCAAGCGACAATTTCCGAATCCGCCAGATGGGCGAACGCATGGCGCAGAACGCGCCGGCACAGGGCGCTGCAGCCGACATTTTCAAGTTGGCCATGATCGACTGTGACCGTGCTCTTGCGGCTGGTGGATACCGCACGCGCATGATCATGACAGTGCATGATGAACTTGTGTTTGAAGTCCCCAATGCAGAACTTGAAGCGATCACAGCACTCGTGCGCGGTGCGATGGAAAACGTCTGCGAACTGCGCGTGCCGTTAGTGGTTGACACGGGGTTTGGTCCGAACTGGGCCGAGGCGAAGTAACGCAGTCGTGGGGGAGTTCAGAGGCATCGGTTGGTTCAATCCTCTCGCGGATTTCCTCGGTACTGCCTACTTGCGCAATGCGTTCACATACGGGACGAAACAAGAGGTTGACTTCATCGTGGATTCGTTCGGTCTCAAACCTGGCATGCGTGTACTTGATGTCGGTTGTGGACCCGGTCGCCACAGCCTCGAACTCGCTCGTCGCGGCATCAGCGCCCACGGCATCGACCTTTCGGAGACATTCATCGACTTAGCGCGCAAGAGCGCACGGTCAGAGGCACTTGATGCAACGTTCGAAGTTGGCGATATCAACGAACTCGATATCGATGGTGAATTCGATGCCCTTATCTGCCTCTGTCAAGGTGGGTTCGGTCTTCTCGGTGGAGCCGAAGACGCGGTGCTCGTCAGTCGTCTCGTGAAGGCCCTGAAGACCGGCGGTCGCGTCGCTCTGAGCGCCTTTTCGTCGTACTTCGCGGTCCGCTGGTTGGAGACGAACGACAATTTCAATCTCGTCTCGGGCGTCAATCATGAACGCGCAACGCTCCGTAATGCCGATGGCGCCGAGGAAGAGTTCGATCTTTGGACTACGTGTTTCACAGCAAGGGAGCTTCGTCTGCTCGCTCGCGGTTCGGATCTTGAAGTCGACGCAATCCATGGCGTGACACCCGGCGACTACGGTCCTCACGCAGTTACCTTGGACCGTCCAGAATTGCTACTGCTCGGTACCCGAATTCTTGGCTGCTGAGCGACACAACTAATCTTGCCTGACCGGTCCGTCGGACTGGTTCTTGGCAACGCGATCAACCGATCCCGTGTTGTCTCGAAGGATCTAGGCACAAGATGTGCCGCGAGCTTTAGTTGGTTTGTTATGTCAGACATTGAAACGGAAATTGTCGTTGATTCATCTGAAGCCACCGACGGGATCGTCGATGCAGGCTCTGAGTCAATGGAACAACTTGTAGTCATAGTTGAGAACGACCTCGGCGACATGTCGCTCGAAGAGGCCATCGACAAGACGATTGTCAACTTCGAAGATGGAGACGTCGTCAAGGGCACGGTCGTAAAGATCGACACAGACGAAGTGCTCCTCGACATCGGATACAAGACCGAAGGTGTGATTCCCGCCAAGGAACTCTCGATTCGCAACGATGTCAACCCGGCGGAGATTGTTTCTCTCGGCGAGGAAGTCGAAGCGCTAGTCCTTCAGAAAGAAGACAAGGAAGGTCGCCTGATTCTTTCGAAGAAGCGCGCTTTGTACGAACGTGCGTGGGGAGCGATCGAGAAGCTCAAGGAGACCGACGGTATCGTCTCAGGTCTGGTCATCGAAGTTGTCAAGGGCGGACTCATCGTCGACATCGGACTTCGCGGCTTCCTGCCAGCGTCGCTCGTCGACCTTCGTCGGGTCCGCGATCTCATGCCGTTTGTTGGACGCCACCTCGAGTGCAAGATCATCGAGTTGGACAAGAATCGCAACAACGTTGTCCTGAGCCGCCGTGCGTTCCTAGAAGAGAACCAACGTGATCAGCGTGATGAGTTCCTTACGAATCTGCAACCAGGAGAGATCCGTCCAGGTGTCGTGAGTAGCGTCGTCAACTTTGGTGCATTCGTCGATCTCGGTGGAATGGACGGACTCGTACACGTTTCCGAGCTTTCGTGGAAGCACGTCGATCACCCAAGCTCGGTAGTCCAAGTCGGCGATGAGGTCACGGTTCAAGTGCTCGAAGTCGACCTGAGCCGCGAGCGCATCAGCCTCTCGCTCAAAGCAACGCAACTCGACCCGTGGCAAGAATTCGCGGACAGCCACCAGGTAGGCGAACTCGTGTATGGCAAGGTAACGAAACTCGTGCCATTCGGTGGTTTCGTGCAGGTCGGCGAAGGTATCGAAGGCCTTGTCCACATTTCTGAAATGGCCGTACATCACGTTGAAGCAGCCGAGCAGGTAGTGCAGCCAGGCGAGGAACTGTGGGTGAAGATCATCGACGTCGATCTTGAACGTCGTCGCATATCACTCTCGATCAAGCAGGCTGCCGAAGGTGGGAACGTTTCGGCTGAATACCAAGACATCTACGGCGATCATGCTTTCGACGAGCACGGCAACTACATCGGCACGGATTTTGTAGCCGAGGCAACAGCAGACGGCGAAGCTGTCGCAGCGGCCGAAGTGTCGGAGCCTGCCAGTGAAGTAGCGGCGGAGAGTGAAGGCGCCGAAACGGTCGAGGGCTAACTAGCTCTGACTCGGACTTGTTCCTGGCCCGAGCACCACGAGTGCGACGGTCAGGGCAAGCGCGATGAATGCCAGTAACAGGACGACCTCAATGCGCGTCGCGCCACGTTGGCGCAGGGATATCGAAAGAGAGCGCCAACGTCGGTGGAGTTTCAAGACACCAGCATGACGCTCTCGAACCGATTTCGGAATAGGTCAGCCGCACCAAATCACCTACACAGCGTCTGCCCGTCGCATGAACGGCCGCAATTGTTGGAGTTATGCGATGCGGATGATCCCGATGCGCACGGCTGATAGTACGGCTTGAGTGCGGTCGCGTGCATCGAGTTTTTCGTAAACCGAAGCGAGATGGTTCTTCACAGTCTTCACACTGATGAAAAGTCTCGCAGCAACTTCGGTCGTCGAGTAACCGTCGGCAATCTCTTGAAGTACTTCCTCTTCTCGCTTCGTGAGTGGCGACTCGTTCGGGCGCGGGGGCAAGGTTGTGCCCAAGTTGGAGAAGTCCGCAAGAATCGTGCTTGCAAGGTTCGGCGACAAGGTCGAACCAGCAGCTGTCTCGAGGACCGTCGAGACGACCTCATGCATTGCGGAATCTTTCGTTAGGAATGCTGCGGCGCCAGCGCGCGCTGCTTGCTCGCGTAATTCGAATTCGCCGTGCATTGTGAGCATGACGATCGGCAGCGCCGGATTCGACCGGTGGATGCGACGCGTTGCTTCGATTCCGTCGAGCACGGGCATCGTTACATCCATGACCACAAGGTCTGGTCGTAGCTCATCGACAAGACGGGTTGCTTCGTCGCCGTCGGCGGCTTCGCCAACCACCATTACTCCGGCATCTTCTAGTGCGCGCCGCAATGCCTGGCGCAACAACTGGTGATCATCAGCTAGCAATACACGTGTCAAGAACCGACCTCCATTTTCACGCGGATCCGAGTTCCTCGGCCCGGCCAACTGTCAACTTGCAGCTCGGCTCCGATTGCATCGGCACGTTCTCGCATGCCCACAAGGCCGAATCGATCGCGATCATGCATATTGGGCATGAATCCGATGCCATCATCATCAACTATCAATACGATCTGTCCGCTAGCCGCCGAATAGGCGACCTTCACGGTTTCGGCCCGCGCGTGTCGTGCCGCGTTTTCGAGCGCTTCTTGAGTGATCCGCCATAGTTCCTGTTCGACCGCCACAGCTGGCCTTATTAGGACGTTGTGGTCGAAGTGGACCGCTAACCCCGTGCGTCGTTCGTAGCGGTCGAGGTACCGTTCGGCGACCCCCGCAAAATCTGATTCGGAACTCACGCTTGCTCTGAGTTCATAGAGCGTGTCGCGAAGTTCTGTTACGACGCTGCGAATCACGTCGCGTACTTCGCCAATCTCGGCAGTGCTTCGTACGGCATTTTCATCTGAGAGTCGTTCGAGTTCAAACGCGACATACGCGAGTGACTGTGCGACACGGTCGTGTAAATCCCGTGCGATGCGCGAGCGTTCGGCCTCTGCGCCAAACCGACGTAAGTGGGAGAACCAAATAGCGTTGTCCATCGCTAGGGCCAACGATCCAGTTATGGATCCGAATTCAATTGCTTCGATTTGGCCGTAGGTATTTGGTTCGGCATTCTCGATTGCGATCAAGGCCACGACCTTGCCGCGAGCATGAAGGGCTGCGTAGATACCTGAGCGTGCGTCTGGTAGGTATCCGGTCGTAGTAGAGGCGAGCAGGTCGCCGACTGCCAATGGCTGGTTCGTCGTCTGTGCCATCTGCAGAGCGATGGGTAGGTCACAGGACCGCATGGTCTTGTCAGCTCGCACGCCGTCGGCCAAGGCGGTGCGCCATAGTTCGCTTGACTCCTCGCGAACCAGGACGAGCAGCGATGTGTACGAGTATTGATCTCTAAGTCTCAACCTCAGTGAATCTGTGACTTCTGTCAGATCTAAAGAAGATGGCAGCGTCTGAGCAAGTGCATGCAGCGTCACGAGCATGTCGTTAGCTCTAATCATGCTCGACACCTGGCTTGCCGCCGCTGTCTGCTGAATACTGGCGTCGTCATTCAGCCGACGTATTACCGCTCCAAGAATCGTGCACAGCGAGTACACGATTCCTAACAAGAGCGTCGACCGTGAAGAAGTCGGTGACGCGATAGACGCGAAACCGAGGGCAACGATGACCGCACCTTCTGCATAAGCCAGGCCGCGCGCTCGTGTCTTGCCCCAGGAGTAGCCCGCCAGCATTAGTGGCACCATCGGGGCGAGCACATACGGGCTCTCGAGTCCGCCTGTCACGGATGCGGCGATTATTGCGATGAGGAGTTCAATGACAACTACTAACGGCAGATGCCGAGGGGTGCTCTCGAGGTCCATCCGTTCGACGGTCTGCCAGACAGTGAACGCGACAAGACTTGCTGCGCATGCCCAAGCAATCGGGTTTCCCGGATCGCGCCATGTAGCGATGCCAATTCCGAGCAGAGTCGTGGTCCACCGCGCTCCAGTCGCGAGGAACTGCAGACGGGGAAGTGTCGGGGGGTTCACTGAATCAGTTTTGGCGAGTAGAGGGCTCGGAGCCTCCGTCGCGTCACGGTGTGTATTCATCGCCTCATTTGGGTGGTAGGTCATTGGGCCTATGTGCTTCATCGGCACTTCAACGCGAAGCCGTAGACTCTTTTTTCGTGTTGATGGTTGGATTGACGGGTGGAATTGGCTCAGGCAAGTCAACAGTTGCGGCACTGCTCGCAACTCGCGGTGCCGTTGTTATCGATGCAGATCTCATAGCGCGCAAGGTCGTAGAGCCAGGCAGCGATGCTCTCGCGCAGCTTGTAAAACGGTTCGGCAGCGAGATCCTTGACGACTCTGGATCGCTAGTTCGACCACGTCTAGCCGAAATGGCTTTTGGTTCATCAGAGGCCCGAGCGGACCTCGAAGCCATCACTCACCCAGCGATAGGCCATGAGTTCTTGCGTCAATTGGGGGAGTGTGCACCGGACGCAATCGTGATCCACGATGTGCCGCTGCTTGCCGAAAGCCGTAAGAAGGCGCAGGAGACAGCTAGCAATTCCTTGCCCGATTATGCGTATGTCATCGTGGTCGAAGCTCCACTCGAGACCCGACTATCTCGTTTAGAGGAGCGTGGCCTCTCAGCCGACGATTCACGTCGAAGGATCGCTCAACAAGCGACCGATGCCGAACGTCGTGAGCACGCGACGCGAGTTGTAGACAACTCTGGTGGACTCGCTGAACTCGAAACTCAGGTCGATGAAATTTGGCATGCGCTGCTAGAGATTGACAGTCAGTAGCGGTCCGTAGGATCGGATGCGATGACAGACCTAGAACTCGTCTCGGAGCTTTCTCCGGCGGGCGACCAGCCGGAAGCGATACGGGCGCTAGTTGCTGGCGTGCAGAATGGCGAGCAGTTTCAGACGCTGCTCGGAATTACAGGGTCCGGTAAGAGTTTTACGATCGCGAATGTCATAGCTCAGGTCCAACGCCCAACGATTGTGTTGGCCCCGAACAAGTCACTAGCGGCTCAGCTGACGGCGGAGTTCAGAGAGTTCTTCCCGAAGAATCGGGTCGAGTACTTCGTCTCTTACTACGACTATGACCAGCCGGAGGCGTACCTTCCGTCGAGCGACACGTTCATCGAAAAAGACAGCGCGATCAATGACGAGATCGACCGCCTACGACACTCGGCGACTGCCGCGCTCTTGACTCGTCGCGACGTGATCATCGTTGCTTCGGTATCGGCTATCTATGGGCTCGGGTCGCCAGAGACATACGGCGAGCAGTTGCTTTGGGTCGAGGTGGGCGAACAGAAGGACCAACGCTCGATCCTCCGCAAGCTCGTAGGCCTGCAATATGAGCGCAACGACTTTGCATTCGGGCGTAACAAGTTTCGAGTTCGCGGCGACACGATCGAAATTTTCCCTGCATACGAGGAACGCGCCATTCGAATCTCGATGTTTGGCGACGAGGTCGAGCGCATCACGATGGTAGAGCCACTAACGGGCGAGGTCGTCGAGGAACTCGACCGAATGGCTTTGTTCCCTGCGAGTCACTATGTAACCAATCCAGAACGCTTGGCTAAGTCGATAGAGGGTATCGAAGCCGAATTGGTAGTTCGGCTATCCGAACTCGAGTCGCAGAGTAAGTTGCTCGAAGCTCAACGGCTGCGTATGCGGACCAACTACGACCTCGAAATGTTGCGTGAGGTGGGTTCATGTAATGGCGTCGAGAATTATTCGATGCATCTCGACGGACGTGTCTACGGCGAACCGCCGTACACGCTCCTCGACTATTTTCCAGACGATTACCTGATCGTGCTCGACGAGAGTCACGTAGGAGTTCCGCAGATACGCGGGCAGTTCGCGGGCGACCGGTCGCGCAAGGACACCCTTGTCGAGCACGGTTTTCGCTTACCAAGTGCGCGAGACAACAGGCCATTGCAGTTCGATGAGTTCCTCTCGAAGGTGAAGAATTGCGTGTTCCTCTCGGCTACTCCGGGACCATTCGAACGCGAGACCAGCAGCCAAATTGTGGAGCAGGTTGTTAGGCCGACCGGTTTGATTGATCCCGAGGTGTTGATTCGCCCAACTAAGGGTCAGATCGACGATCTCATTTTCGAGATTCGAGCGCGAGTCGAACAAGAAGCCCGAGTCCTAGTCACGACGCTCACCAAGAAAATGTCAGAAGACCTCACGGACTACCTACTCGAACTCGGAATACGCGTTCGCTACTTGCACAGCGAAGTGAAGACAATGGAACGAGTAGAGATCCTCCGTTCGCTCCGACTCGGGGAGTTTGATGTTCTCATCGGTATCAACTTGCTACGCGAGGGTCTCGACTTGCCGGAAGTTTCACTTGTAGCGATTCTTGATGCCGACAAAGAGGGTTTTCTGCGTTCTGAAACTGCGCTCGTGCAGACGATTGGGCGTGCTGCTCGCAACGTCGACGGCCAGGTGATCATGTACGCAGACCGCGTAACCGACTCGATGCGCAAAGCGATCTCAGAGACGACCCGACGAAGGAAGAAACAGCTCGAATACAACGCCGAACACGGAATTGACCCGCAGACCATCCGCAAGAAGGTGATCGACATCCTCGATATGGTCAGAAGTCGCGCGGACGATGACGAGTCGGCGCCGTTGACCGGAAGCACGAGCCGTTCTAAGCGCTTGCCGTCGAGACTGACGGAGCTTGGATTACCCCACGATGAGCTAGCCCGCCTGATCGCGTCCCTGACTGACGAAATGCTTGATGCGTCACGCGACTTGCGGTTTGAAGAAGCAGCGAGGCTTCGTGACGAGATCAATCAGCTGAAGCAGGAACTCCGCGAGGTCGTTTAGCGCGGCCGGCTGACTTCGGTCGGCCGATGTACCGCCAAGCTCGAAACGTAAGGAACATTCCAGCGGCAGCTACGGCGGCAATGGCTATGGCAGCTTGAGCCAGGTCGGGCGAGAGATCCCAGCCGAGCACGAGCGCCCGAGTGGCGTCAACGAGATAACTCAGCGGGTTCACCTGCGCGATCGCTTGCAACCAGCCTGGAAGCGTCTCTACTGGCACGTAGGAACTCGATGCAAACATGAGAGGGAAAATCACCATGAATCCAGCGACCTGAGCGGTCTCTGGATTCTTGGTCTGAACACCGAACGCAAGAAATATCCAAGTCAGAGCCCATGCGAAGGCCATCGACAGTCCGACCATGCCGATTGCGCCCAGAAACCCGCCGTGGAAACGGAACCCGAAGACCGCATAGCCGAGAGCGAGCATTACTAGAACTTGAAAACCGGAGCGCAAGAAGTCAGAGATCGACCGCGCGAAAAGCACGGAACCGCGTGTGATCGGAAGGCTTCGGAACCTATCGATCATGCCTGTATTTAGGTCTGTCGCGATACCGACTGCGCTCTGCACTGCATTCTGGGCGACGGTTGAAATGACGATTGATGGCAGCAGGTAGTCGATGTAGTTGATTCCACGCGGGAATCCAGGTGACGACGCAAGGCCACGGAACACCTGGCTGAATAGCGTTAGAAAAAGGACAGGCTGTACCAGCGAAAAGAAGGCGAGCTGCGGTACTCGGAGAATTTTTCGGAGGTTGCGTCCGACAAGGATCATGACCTCGACGAAGAAGTTAGTCGTGGGCTTGTTGCTGGTGGGGTTAACGCTAGAAGACATAGTCGATCATCTCGCCTGATCTAAGTGTGAGGGCGCGCTGGTCAATGCGAAATAAACATCGTCGAGTGTTGGCTCACGCAATTCGAGTCCGCTTATCCCGATTCCGGCATCATCGAGCAACCGCACGATTGGCGCAACATCAGAAGCCCCGTGGGCCGGAACATTGATGGTCCGGTTTGGGAAGTCGGCGGCAAGCCCCTCGCGTTCGAGAGCTCGCAAAGCGTCAGAGAACTCGGAATCTGTCGCAAAGCCAACTTGTACTACGTGCCCACCGACCTTCGACTTGAGCTCGGCAGCTGTGCCTTCCGCGACCATCAGCCCTTCGTTCATTACTCCGATTCGATGCGCGAGTCTGTCGGCTTCCTCGAGATATTGGGTGGTGAGCAACACAGTTGCTCCGCCGTCGACAAGATGTTCGATCACTTCCCAAAGTTCGAGGCGCGCACTCGGGTCGAGGCCTGTAGTCGGTTCATCGAGGAATAACACCTCTGGCTTGCCGACCAAAGATGCAGCTAGATCGAGTCGTCTGCGCATGCCTCCGCTGTAGGTACCTGCGCGGCGATCGCCTGCTTCGGTGAGCGAGAAACGGGCGAGTAGCTCGGCCGCTCCATCGCGCGACTGTCTGGCCGACAAACCCAACAGGCGGCCAATCATGTGGATGTTTTCTCGCCCTGTGAGGTCCGCATCTACTGCAGCGAATTGCCCAGTCAGCCCAATCTTGGACCGCACCTGTTTCGGGTTTCTGACCACATCGAAACCCGCCACGGCGGCATGGCCACTCGCAGGCGGAGCGAGAGTCGTGAGGATGTTTACAAGGCTGGTCTTGCCAGCTCCGTTGTGCCCGAGTAGCGCATAGACGGTTCCGGCCGCAATCTCAAGGTCAACGCCTCTTAGTGCGTGCACGTTGCCGAAATCTTGGGTGACGGCCGTGGCTGTGATCGCATGGCTCATAGGAATTGGTGTCGGAAGTTATGCGCAAAACGTCACGCATCAATTATCGCAGAACATGTGTTCGTGTCGGTTGGTGTACAGGTAACGTTCAGCGTCGTTTCGCAGAATCCAAGAAGGCAGGTAGTTCGGTTGGTTGGCGATCAGATAGTGATCAGAGGTGCGCGGGAGCACAACCTGTGTGACGTAGACCTCGATCTACCGCGCGGCAAGCTCGTTGTCTTCACTGGACTTTCGGGTAGTGGTAAGAGCAGCCTGGCGTTTGACACGATTTATGCCGAGGGTCAACGCCGTTATGTAGAGAGTCTGAGCGCATACGCCCGTCAATTTCTTGGCCAACTCGACAAACCAGATGTCGACTTCATCGAAGGCCTGTCGCCTGCGATCTCGATCGACCAAAAATCAGCGAGTCGCAACCCGCGATCGACTGTCGGGACCATCACGGAGGTCTACGACTACCTGCGTCTCCTGTACGCGCGCATCGGCAAGCCCCACTGCCCGACTTGCAAGCGTGCAATAACAAGGCAGACTCCACAGCAGATCGTTGACCGAGTTCTGCTTCTTCCAGAAGGCACAAGGTTTCAGGTCCTAGCTCCCGTCGTTCGCGGCCGAAAGGGTGAGTACGAAGGACTGCTTAAGGAACTCGCGACGAGTGGCTATCAACGTGTGCGTATCGATGGAGCGATTCTCGATATCGCCGACGCCACCGCGGATCGACTTGCAAGGTACGAGAATCACACGATTGAAGTCGTGATCGACCGCCTCGTTCGACGCGACGGTATCGAACGCCGACTCACAGATTCGCTCGAGACTGCGCTCCGCCTTGCTGAAGGTGTTGCCGAAGTAGAAATCATGCCTGCCGTAGAGGGCGAGCTACTAGAAGGCAATTCCGAAGTTCTCACCTTTTCAGAACACCTCGCGTGCACGCATTGCGGAACGAGTTTCGACGAACTCGCGCCTCGCAATTTCTCATTCAATTCGCCGTACGGTGCGTGTGCGATTTGCGACGGGCTTGGTACTCGCTTCCAAGTAGACCCGGAACTCGCAGTGCCGGATGATGACTTATCGATTGCTCAGGGAGCGATTGCGCCGTGGTCCGGTTTTCGCGGCGAATTTTTCGGACGGGTTCTCGGAGCCGTCGGCGACGAGTTCGGCTTTTCTACAGAAGACCCATGGAAGAAATTGAAGCCTGCACACAAGAAGATTGTTTTGCATGGTGCCGCTGGCAAGAAGGTCACAGTCCGTTACAAGAACCGCTATGGGCGTCAACGTCAGTACGAAACACGCTACGAAGGCGTTGTTCCTTGGTTGCAGCGCCGTCACGCAGAATCCGACAGCGATCGCGTGCGCGAACAGATCGAGGGCTACATGCGCCTGGTCCCTTGTTCTGCATGCGAAGGAGCGCGCCTCAAACCGGCTTCGTTAGCTGTGACAATCAATGGCAAGAATCTGCACGAAATTGGCGACATGCCAATCGGGGAGTGCGCCAAAGTTCTGCGGGCACTCGAACTCTCCGAACGCGATCGGATGATCGCCGAGCGTGTGCTTAAAGAAGTCAACGAGCGACTGCAGTTTCTCCTCGATGTCGGCCTCGACTACTTGTCGTTAAACAGAACGAGCGCAACACTGGCTGGGGGAGAAGCTCAGCGGATTCGTCTGGCAAGTCAAATCGGTAGTGGCTTGGTAGGGGTCCTCTATGTGCTTGACGAGCCGTCCATGGGTTGCACCAGCGCGATAACCAGAGGCTGATCGACACCATGATCAGACTCAGAGATCTTGGCAACACGGTGATTGTTGTCGAGCACGACGAAGAGACAATTCGAGTCGCCGATCACGTCGTAGATATCGGTCCCGGCGCAGGCGAGCACGGCGGGCGTGTAGTTCACACTGGAACCGTGAAGCAACTCGTGAAGGTGCCTGATTCGATTACCGGGCAGTACCTGAGCGGCAAGCGAAAGATCGACGTTCCAAGTCCGCGCCGTAGTCCTGGCGATGCATGGATCCATGTTCGTGGCGCCAAGGAACACAATCTGCGCGACATCGACGTCGCGATTCCTCTCGGGTGCTTCGTGGCCGTAACTGGGGTTAGCGGGAGCGGGAAAAGCACTCTCGTGAACGACATTCTCTATCGGGCGCTCATGCAAAAGGTGTACCGAAGCAAAATGGTTCCAGGACGACACAAGCGCATCGAAGGAACCGAATATCTCGACAAGGTCATCGACATCGACCAGAGCCCGATAGGACGCACACCACGATCTAACGCCGCGACTTACACAGGCGTGTTCGACAAGATCAGAACGTTGTTCGCCACTAGCAATGAGGCAAAAATCCGCGGCTACCAGCCCGGTCGTTTTTCCTTCAATGTCAAGGGCGGTCGATGCGAAGCTTGTTCGGGCGACGGCACTCTAAAGATCGAGATGCATTTCCTTCCCGACGTTTATGTGCCGTGCGAGATTTGTAAAGGTGCTCGATACAACCGAGACACACTCGACATCACATGGAAGAACAAGAACATTGCCGAAGTTCTCGACCTTCCATGTGAGCAGGCACTCGATTTCTTCGCCGCACAGCCGACAATTGCACGTCAACTCAAGACCATCGTCGATGTTGGACTTGGATACGTTCGACTTGGCCAGCCAGCGCCGACGCTCTCCGGTGGCGAAGCGCAACGCGTCAAATTGGCGAGCGAACTCGGCAAGAAGGCGACCGGTCGCACGATCTATATCCTCGACGAACCAACGACGGGCTTGCACTTCGAGGACGTGCGCCGTCTGCTTGGCGTGCTGCAACGACTTGTCGATACTGGCAACACAGTGCTCGTAATCGAGCACAATCTCGATGTGGTGAAGTGTGCCGATTGGGTGATCGACCTTGGGCCAGAAGGCGGTTTGGGTGGCGGTACGGTTCTCGGTACTGGCACGCCGGAAGATATCGCCAAGGTCTCAGACAGTCACACGGGTCGTTACTTGCAACGGTTGCTCGCATGAGCGATATCGATCCCGATGGGTGGGAGAAGAACTCGGCGTGGTGGCAAGAGGGTTACACCGATGGCGTAGACCCCGAGTACGAAGAGCAGATGATTCCTATAGCAATGGAACTTCTCGCCGGTTACCAAAGCGTTCTCGACGTTGGCTGTGGCGAAGGACAGATTGCGCGCAGGCTCGTAGCTAATGGATCATCAACAGTGGTTGGTGTCGACCCGACTTCTAATCAGATCATCGCAGCTAGGCAACGCGCAGGAGGGCCGGAGTACGCCAGGGCGCAAGCGGAGAGCCTGCCTGTTGCATCCTCGAGTTTCGACGCTGTGATTGCGTGCTTGGTTTTCGAACACATCGCGGATCACGTTCCAGCGATCGGCGAAATTGCGCGCGTGCTGCGTCTGGGCGGAAGGTTTGTACTGTTCTTGAATCATCCGCTGCTGCAGTGTCCGGGTAGCGGGTGGATCGTCGACCATGTACTCGAAGAGGAATATTGGCGCATCGGCCCGTATCTGACAGTTGATGTTTCGATGGAGGAATTGGCTCCTGGAGTTGCTTTGCCGTTCGTTCATCGGCCGATGTCTCACTACCTAAATGCACTGATTGGCAATGGACTTGACATTGTCGAAATGGAAGAACCGCCACCTCCGGCCGGCTTCTTGAACAAGGCCGACGAGTACGCAGATGCCGCGAGCATCCCCCGGTTGCTTGTACTGGTTGCCGAACGTCGCAGATAGGTCGCGTCAGGTGATGTCGAGCATGCGTTGCAGTGCGACCGTTGCCCACTCGCGCGTGTCGTAGTCGACGACGATTCGGTTAACAGGCTCATCTGCGAGGATCTGTTCGAGTACCCAAGCAAGGTGCGGTTCGTCTATGCGGAACATCGTGCTACATGGACAGACGAGTGGATCGAGCGTGAAAATGTGTTTGTCCGGGTAACGCTTAGCTAGGCGCTGAACCATGTGAATCTCGGTTCCAACAGCGATGATGCTTCCGGAGGTCGCTTCATCAACCCATGCGGCTATGCGCTCGGTGCTGCCCACATGGTTGGCGAGTGCGACAACGTCGTGCGAACATTCCGGATGCACGATGACTTCTACATTTGGGAAGTCAGCACGGGCGGCATCGATGTGTTCAGGCCGGAATCGTTGATGGACCGAGCAATGGCCCTTCCACAGCAGGAACTTCGCGTCGCGGATTTGTGTGCTGCTGAGGCCGCCAGAGTTCTTATGCGGATTCCATACTTGCATGTCGGCCTCGGTGTAACCCATCGCTATTCCGGTATTGCGTCCAAGGTGTTGATCAGGGAAAAACAGAACTTTTTCGCCCTCGGTGAATGCCCACTCGAGTATCGCTGCGGCATTGCTACTCGTGCAGACCGCCCCACCGTTGCGCCCGACGAATGCTTTCAACGACGCTGAACTGTTCATGTACGTGACCGGAATGACTGTGCTGATATCGACGCTGGCGCCAATGTCGTCCCAGCATTCTTCGACCTGCTCGATGTTGGCCATGTCGGCCATCGAACAGCCCGCGTTTAAGTCGGGGAGGTACACGGCCTGTTCATCGTTGGTGAGCACGTCTGCTGACTCCGCCATGAAATGAACCCCGCAAAAAATGATCTCCGTCGCCTCGGAGTCGGCGGCCTTACGAGCGAGCTTGAAACTGTCGCCGGTGAAGTCGGCCCAACGGATCACCTCGTCGCGTTGGTAATGGTGCCCAAGGATGAGGAGCCGACTGCCGAGAGACTTCTTGGCGGCGCGAATCATCTGTTCGAGTCCTAGGGGGGTTGCTGAGCTGTAACGGTCGGAGAGAGGCCGTTGCAAACGCAACGAACTAGGTGCCGAGGTGACGCTTAAGGGGTTTCGCAACGCTGAGGCCACTGCAGGAGTTGACAATTCAGTTAGTTCCAGTTGCTAGAGGACACGACAATTAACTGTAACACTCAAGGTGAGCAAAACTACCTCGATTTACTGTGTCATGAATGCTCGGTCGACCTCGGCTTCGACGTTTCTGGTAGGGATGCCATCGACCTCGACAACCATTTTCTCGATCGTTCCGCCGAAGCGAAAGGGCGAGACGTAATTGTCTGAGACAGCGGTTCCGTTGTCGTACCCGCAGCAAAGTCCTTCGCCGTGTAGTGCGAATCGAAAACTTGTGGTGCGGTCTATGCGGCCCGCTGCGACGCTTTTCCCGTCGACGGACAGATCGACGTCGGCTGCAATTCCTTCTGGAGTCGATTCCAAGACGATGGTGTGTTGCCCTGCCGTGAGCCTCGCTGGACCGGCGAACGTCGTCTGTTCAAGGCCAGTGAAGTTGTAGGTGTAATGCGGTCTGCCATCGTAGATGTAGAGCGAGAACCCTCCGAACTTTCCGCCCTGAGCCAGCAGCGCGCCATCGGCCCCATTTTCGGGGATGTTGATTGTCGTCGTGATCCGATGAGGACGCAGTTTGGTGTTGGCTGCTACGTCCTCAGGGACTGCAGTGGCACCTTGTCGGTATTCGAACAAGTTTTCATTGCCGTCCTTCGGCACAATCGCGTGGGGTCTTCCTTGAGCGAACAGCCGTAGCGAACGCAGCGGAAGCGCTCCATAGGTGCGGGCCTCTTCGAACCAGAGGTCCTGCAATGCTGCGAGTTTTTCTGGCATCTCCTCGGCGAGGTCGTGTATCTCGGATGGGTCAACCGCGACGTGATAGAGCTCCCAGGTGTCTTCTTGGAATGGTCGGCGAGGATCGTCGGATTCTTCGTATATCTGCAGGCCCATAGAGTGGAACGCGACTGCCTTGTAGCCATCGTGGTAGATGGCCCTGCATGCAAATTGCTCGTAGTACTGAGTCGTGCGATGCTCTGGCGCATCGCCGGAACGGACCGAAGCGAGGATAGAAGTGCCAGCTACTGGGTCTTGTTCCACACCCTGAAACGATGCGGGCATTTCGAGTCCGCAAATGTCGAGCAGGGTTGCTCCGATGTCGATCGCGTGGGTGTATTGAGACCTGATCTTCCCAGCTTCGTTAGCGGGTACTCCAGGACCAGCGATGATGAATGGGTCGCTCAACCCGCCTTCGTGCGTTTCGCGTTTCCACCGCTTGAAGGGGGTATTCGCGGCGTAGGTCCAGCCCCATGGGTAGTGCCCGTAGGAGTTGGGACCACCTAGTTCGTCGATCATCGCGAACGTCTTGTCCTTATCGTGATCGATACCGTTGAATGTGAAATTCTCGTTGAAGCTGCCGTGGGGCCCGCCTTCCCCGGATGCGCCATTATCTGAAATTGCGATTACCCATGTGTTGGCTAGTTCGCCAGTGGCCTCGAGATAGTTGAGAAGACGGCCGAGTTCGTTATCGGTATGCGACAGGAACCCTGCGAAGACTTCCATCATGCGTGCATATACGGCCCTTTCGTCAGGACTGAGGGTCTCCCAGTCCTGAACCCATGAGGGCCGATCCGCCGCAACGGCATCTTGCGGAATGATGCCCATTTCCCTTTGTCGCCGTGACGCCCGAGCGCGGAAAATATCCCACCCGCCATCAAATTTGCCCTTGTAACGGTCGATCCATTCTGGGGGCGCTTGGTGCGGTGAGTGGCACGCTCCGAAAGCGAGGTACATGAAGAACGGTTTTGTCTGGTCGACGTTGCGGAGGTCATCGATCATGCCGATTGCGCGGTCGACGAGATCTTCGGAAAGGTGGTAGTCGCCGGTCCTTCCATGTGTGAGGGTGTCGAAATCGACGGGAGAGTTGTCGACAATGAGTTCGGGTCGAAACTGTGAGGTCTCGGCGCCAATAAAGCCGTAGTACCGCTCGAAACCCTGTCCGAGTGGCCAGCGTTCGCGAGATGCACCTGCGTGGGTTTCATCGGACGGAGCGAGATGCCACTTGCCGACAGCAAAAGTTGCCCATCCTTCAGACTTGAGAATCGCGGGCACGAATGCGCATGACTTGGGGATGCGAGCGTTATAGCCCGGGAAGCCCATGGCTAGATCGGTAATTCCGCCCATTCCGCAAGTGTGAGGATTGCGTCCGGTGAGTGCTGCGGCGCGGGTGGGGGAACACATCGCCGTCGTATGGAAGGAGCGGTAACGCAGGCCGCGCTCACTGAGTTGGTCGAGGTTTGGCGTGGCGATATCCGAACCGAAGCACCCGACTTGAGCAAAGCCGACATCGTCTAGGACCACGAAAACGATGTTCGGCGAGTCGACTGGTGGTCGCGGCGACATCGGCCATGCCTGTATCGAATCCCTGAAGGTCTCGCGGATCTCTCCAGGGAACGTTTCGCCATCTCGATAATGCATGCTCATGGCCGGGAAACTAGCAACCACTCTTGAATGCGTCACAGGGTGGTACTCGCTCGGTCAATTTGACGCGAGAATGAGTTGTGGTCACTCGTCCCGCGCCTGGAGTCATCCCCGATTCCCCGGGTTCCTATCAGTTCATGGATTCGCAGGGTCGCATTATCTATGTGGGTAAGGCCAAGAGCCTCCGGTCAAGGCTGTCGAGCTATTTCGTTGCTGCCGACCGACTATTCGAACGAACACGGCAGATGGTGGAGGCCGCCGATCATGTCGAATGGATTGTTACCGCGAACGAAGTCGAGGCTCTCTTCTTAGAGCACACTCTCATCAAACGCAATCAGCCACGATTCAACGTCAGGCTGAAGGACGACAAGAGCTATCCGTGGCTAGCGGTAACGCTAGATGAGGAATGGCCGCGAGCGATGGTGACGAGAGGGGACAAGCGTAAAGGGGTTCGCTACTACGGTCCCTTCGCTCATGCGTACGCAATCCGGGAGACGCTCGACCTGCTGTTGAGAACTTTTCCTATTCGAACATGCAGCGCTCACAAGTTCGATCGTCACCAAAAACTCGGCAGACCTTGCTTGTATGCGCACATCGAAAAATGCGCCGCACCGTGCGTTGACGACGTGACGAAGGCGGACTATCGCCGACTAGTCGAAGACTTATGTCGTTTCCTCGATGGCGATACTGATGACGTCCTGCGTCAGCTCGACCTGAAAATGGCGCGCGCTGCTGATGCCATGGAGTTCGAGCTTGCCGCTCGGCTGCGCGACCAACTCGTAAGTGTTCGCAAGGTGATCGAACGTCAACTGATGGTCGGCCCGAAGGAAGAGGACTATGACCTCATCGGAATCGAGCAAGACGAACTCGAAGCGAGCGTGCAGATTTTTTATGTCCGCAAGGGCAGAGTCGTTGGGCGCAAAGGTCTAGTGGTCGACAAGGTCGAAGACCTCGGTCCAGGAGCATTGATTAGTCACGTTATTGAACAACAATACGCCGACGCGTTGGCCGAAGATGTTCCCAAAGAGATTCTCGTTCCTGCGTTGCCAGACGACACGGACCTTTACGAGGAGTTTCTCGGTTTTGTGCGAGGCACAAGGGTCAAGATTCGAGTTCCTGTTCGTGGCGGCAAAAGCGAGCTTCTGGCAACGGCAAACCTCAATGCTCGCGAAGCATTCGCTCGGCACAAGCTGAAGCGTTCCTCTGACCACAACGCGCGAGCGAGAGCGTTGGTGGCTCTCCAGAAAGCGCTTGACCTTCCCGAAGCGCCTCTACGAATCGAATGTTTCGACATCGCCAACTTGGGCGATACCGACATCGTTGCATCGATGGTAGTGATGGAGGACGGAATTGCGAAACGTAGCGAGTATCGCAAGTTCAAAATGCGTTGGGTAACTGGACAGGACGACTTTGCGAGCATGGAGGAAGCGTTAACCAGGCGCTTCCGGAAGTATCTGGCCGAGCGCGACGAAGGCGCTGTGCCGTCGAAACGGTTCAGCTATCCGCCGAACTTGCTTTTGATCGACGGTGGCAAGGGTCAATTGGGAGCAGCTGTGCGCGTTCTCGAAGACCTGGGTCTCGACGAGACCGTTTCAGTTGCGAGCCTCGCGAAGAAATTCGAAGAGGTATACCGACCTGGGATGCAGGATCCCATACGGATTCCGAGAGATTCGGACGCGCTTTACCTTTTACAATCAGTACGCGATGAAGCCCACCGTTTTGCGAATACATTTCATGGCAAACTTCGTAGCAAGCGAATGATTACTTCGGTACTTGACGACATCGCAGGACTCGGGCCTAGCCGAAAAGCGAAGCTGTTGAAACACTACGGAAGCGTAAAGAAGATGCGAGCAGCCTCATCCGACGAACTCATGCAGATTCCGTGGCTGCCTGAAGCAGTAGCGATAGCCGTAATTGAACGCCTTGGGAATCAGCCATGAACTCCGACGCTCTCGATGTCACAATCATCACAGGAATGTCTGGCGCAGGACGTTCAGAAGCAGCAAACGTTCTTGAGGATCTCGGGTTTTTCGTAATCGACAATCTTCCTCCGCAATTGATCGGCAAGGTCGCAGAGCTCGCCCGCGGACAAGAGCAAACTCGTTACGCCATCGTCGTCGATGTCCGCAGCGGCGATTTTCTGGCGGACCTTGGCGCTGCGCTACGCGATGTTCGTTCCGAGGGTGGTGTAGCACGAAGCATTTTTCTCGACGCGTCCGACGAGGTGCTGATTCGTAGATACGAGACAACGAGACGACGGCATCCCCTGAGCGATGGTGGAGGTGTCGCGGAGGGCATCGCACGCGAACGAGCACTGCTAGGTGTGTTGAAAGGCGAAGTCGATGTCATAGTCGACACGACAACCTTGAATGTGCATCAACTTCGCGACCGGTTGCGCGAGCTGTTCGCGGAGAACGCAGGTGAGCACTACCAACTCCAGACGAGCATCGTTAGCTTCGGCTATAAACACGGGTTACCGACTGACGTCGATCTGATGTTCGACTGCCGATTCCTCCCGAATCCTCATTGGGTCGATGAACTGCGCCCGCTGACTGGCGAAGACCTAGCGGTGCAGCAGTATGTACTAGGCCAACGGGAAACGAAAGCTTTTCTGAAGGAACTCGACCGGCTCTTCGCGTTGCTGATGCCAGCGTACGAACGCGAGGGCAAAAGCTATCTCACGATTGGCATCGGTTGCACCGGTGGCCGCCATCGCAGCGTGGTCATCGCCGAAGAATTGGGACGCCTAATGAGCAGACGCCACAGGCAAGTCGCGATTCGCCATCGCGACGTCGGGCGCGCATGAATCGTTCGGAGACCGATCTCAGTGCGTTCGCAGCACACTTCGAGTTGGGACCAATGCCAGAGGGACCTCGCGTAGTCGCGATTGGCGGCGGCAAAGGCCTAGCGATGGCTTTGCGCGCAGCGCGTCTTTACGGCGGGAGCATCACGGCAATAGTGAGTGTCGCAGACGATGGCCGCAGCACCGGACGACTTCGTCGAGCGAGCGACGACGACTTATTGGCGCCGGGCGATCTCCGCAAGGCGCTCGCCGCACTCGCCGACGAGAATTCGATTTGGCCGACCGTTCTTGAACATCGCTTTACGTCAGGCGAGTTGGATGGTCACGCGCTTGGCAATATTTTCTTGCTTGGTCTCGCCGAGGCGCTAGGGAACTGGTCAGCAGCCCTAGCTGAAGCGACTCGAATCATGGGTGCCGCTGGTCAAGTCCTCCCCGCAACCATTGGTCCGGTTGTACTCAAGGCCGACGTCGGCGGCGAGTCCGTCGAGGGCCAGGTCGCCATCCAATCGGCTACCGCACTGGGCGCAGCAATTAGCGGCGTGCATCTAGTGCCGGAAGACGCGTCAGCAGCGCCAGCGGCATTGCAAGCGATTATGGAGGCAGACCATGTTCTGTTGGGTCCAGGTTCGTTGTATACAAGCGTGCTTGCCGCCGCGGTGGTACCCGAGATCCGAGCTGCTATAGCCCTGACTAGTGGAAGGGTGATTCAGATAGCCAATCTGGTCACAGAGCCTGAGGAGACCGCTGGCCTTGATGGGAGTGCTCATCTCGTCGCGGTGCTCGACCACGACATACGGGTCGACACATTCCTCTACGACAGGCTCGGCCCATTGGCTGTCAACGAGTCGTACGTATTTGAGCATGGCGTAATGCCGATCGGACTCGACCTATCGGGCCCGACTTCGGGATTGCACGATCCGAAGTGCTTGGCGTCAGCGCTCAGCGAACTTCTTGCGTAGTCTCTCGTTCTGTTCGGCAACGGGGCCGACGCAAACCAACAGGGATGAGTAGACGATGGCTGTACGTGTTGGCATTAATGGTTTCGGTCGTATCGGCCGCTCGTTCTACCGGGCGATTTTGGAACGTGGGGCAGACGCTGGTGTGGAGCTCGTCGCCGTCAACGATCCTTTCGGCGATGCCGAGACGATGTCGTTCCTGCTCAAGCACGACTCTGTCGGCGGAACGTTGAAGCAGGAAATCGCTGTCGTCGACGGCGGATTCAGCGTCGATGGCATCCTCATCAAGAAGCTTGAGGTTCGCGAGCCAAGTGAGATTCCTTGGGGAGCAGAAGGCATCGATGTCGTGATCGAGTCGACTGGCTTGTTCACGGCGCGTGAATCCGCTGCCGCACACCTTGTAGGTGGGGCGAAGCGAGTGATTATCTCTGCGCCGTCAGCTGATGCCGATGCCACGATCTGTATGGGAGTTAACGACTCAGTATTCGATCCAGGCAGCCACGCTGTCATCTCTAATGCAAGCTGCACAACGAACTGCCTCGCCCCATTGGTAAAGGTTTTGGACGATGCGTTCGGTGTCGAGCAGGGTTTCATCACGACAGTGCACGCTTACACAAGTGACCAGCAGCTCCAGGACATGGCCGTAGCCACGCGTTCTGGTAAGCCTGACCTGCGCCGTATGCGTGCTGCTGCACTGTCGATTATCCCGAACTCGACAGGAGCGGCCCGCGCGATCGGCCTTGTTATGCCTCACCTGAAAGGCAAGCTTGACGGTATGGCGTTGCGAGTTCCGACTCCGACGGGATCGATTACGGATCTAGTCGCGACCTTGTCTTCAGATGCCGACATCGACGCAATCAATGCAGCCTTCGCAAACGCCGCAGCAACTCCGAGTTACCGCGGCGTGTTGAAGTATTCGAACGAACCACTCGTTTCGGCTGACATCGTCCACGATCCGTCGAGCTGTATCTACTCAGCCGTCGACACGATGGCGAACGGTCGTCAGGTCAAGGTGCTTGGTTGGTACGACAACGAATGGGGTTACAGCAACAGGCTCGTTGACCTAGTCGGATTTGTTGGCTAGTAGCACTTCGTGAAACTCCCACAGCTTGAGGATTTGGATTTGCAACGTGGCACGCGGGTCTTGTTGCGCGCTGATCTAAATGTCCCTCTAATGGATGGGGCAATCAGCGACGAACTACGGATTTTGGCGGCTTTACCCACAATCGAGTACCTGCGCGAACGTCACTGTCGAATCGCTGTGTGTTCTCACTTAGGTCGTCCGAAGAGCGCTGCCGATAAGCAGTTCTCGTTAGCGCCTGTTGCGGCACGACTTTCCCAATTATTGGGAGTCTCGGTCGCGCTATCTCCAGAGGTCACAGGGTTCGAGTCCATCGGCATGTCGGAGTCTCTCGCCGATGCCGATGTGATGATGATCGAAAACCTGCGATTCGATCCACGAGAGGTCTCCAACGATCCTGCCTTCGCTACTAACCTCACGGCGCTAGCGGAAGTGTTTGTGAATGATGCCTTCGGAGCGGCCCATCGCTCGCACGCGTCGGTTGTCGGCCCGCCAGTAGTTCTGCCGAGCGCTGCTGGTCGGCTTCTTGCCCGCGAAGTCGAAGTGCTAGGCACTTTGCTGGAGAATCCACAGCGTCCTTTCGTGGCGTTGCTTGGCGGATCAAAAGTCAGCGACAAACTCGGTGTGATCGACGCTCTACTCAACACCTGCGATCAGATTCTGATCGGTGGCGCGATGGCATTCACATTCCACAGAGCGATGGGGCTCTCGATCGGCGACAGTCTCGTAGAGGAAGGTTTTGTGGAGCGCTGCGGAGAACTACTTGCGACTGGCAAGATTCTCGTGCCGACCGATGTCGTCATTGCTAAGGACATGACCGCGAGTGCTGCTAGCCGACACTGTGGCGCGGGGCGAATTCCCGCGGGCTACAAGGGCCTCGATATCGGCCCAGAAACCGCTGGTACCTATAGCGAAGTCGTTCACGATGCCCGAACGGTCTTGTGGAACGGGCCGATGGGGGTTTTCGAGATTCCGCAGTTTGCGATGGGCACTAAGACTGTGGCCGAGGCGGTTGCAGAAAGCCGTGGTTTCACGGTCGTTGGCGGGGGAGATTCTGCCGCAGCGGTCAGGCAATTTGGTTATGCGGACAGAATCGATCACATCAGTACTGGCGGAGGCGCAAGCCTCGAGTTCATCGAGCAGGGCGACCTAGTAGGTCTGAAGGCACTTAGAGAGGCAGCGGCTAGATGAAAACGCAGCGCAAGCCGATGATGGCTGGCAACTGGAAGATGAATCACACGCATCTCGAAGCAATTCAGGTAGTCCAGAAATTGAGCTACAGGCTCAACGCTGGGGATTATGAGAACGTCGAGGTGGTGGTCTGTCCATCATTCACTGCGTTGCGCAGCGTGCAGACGACACTCGATTCTGACCGAATTCCGATAGCGCTCGGTGCGCAGAACGTTCATTTCGAGCCGAGCGGCGCCTACACAGGCGAAGTCAGCCCGACGATGCTCGCGAAACTGCACGTCCAGTATGTGATCGTCGGCCATTCCGAACGGCGTGAGCTATTCGGCGAGACAGACGACATTGTTGCAGCGAAGTTGCGCGCTGTCATCGGCGCTGGGATGAACCCGATCGTGTGCTGTGGCGAAACTCTCGAAGAACGCGAGGCTGGGGGAGCCGAGGCGAAGGTCGTGGCTCAGATCACAGCAGCGTTCCACGGCTTGTCTTCCGCTGCGGTCGAAGAGGTAGTGGTCGCATACGAGCCGATCTGGGCGATAGGCACTGGCAGGTCAGCCACATCCGAAGATGCCAACGCAATGTGCGCGTTAGTTCGAAATACCTTGCGCGACGTTGTTGGTGCGGTCGCTGACACGATTCGCGTGTTGTATGGCGGCAGCGTTAAGCCGGGCAACATCGCAGAGTTGATGTCAGAGTCCGATATCGACGGGGGACTCGTAGGCGGTGCATCGCTAGACCCAGACGAGTTCGCACGGATCATCGCGTTCAAAAACGTATAGTTCCACTTAGAGCGGAACTCTCGTCGCTGCATCGCGCGCGTAGTCGTTCGAATCTCCAGAACGCCCGTTGACAGTTCATCTAGCGTTCGCTAATATGCAATCAGACGTGTCGGTGGGGCCCACATGACCAGGAGATGTGTAAATGATGCATTTTTCAAAGAACCTTGCGCGAGTACTTGTTGTAACAGTAATCGGGGCTACCTGTCTGCTCGTTGCTCCAGAACCAAGTCAAGCGCAATCTCTCTCTCTCAGCCAAATGAGACAGTGGTAGAGGTTGCCGAGAGCGACGATGCGACGGACAAAGCTGGAAGGAGATTCGGAGCGGGCGACACCTTCTTTGGCTATGGCTGGTATTTCAACACAGGCTGGACGTCAGGGACCCTGTATTTCAGCCCACGGTTCACGGCATACCTGGAGCGGAATGTTCTAGACATCGCCAACGAAGCAGCACTCGTAGTTGGCAGCGTGTGCAGTGGAGTAGCCGCGGCTTTAGCCGTGGCGGCGACGGGCGCTTTGGCGACTGGCGTCGCGGTGGCCTTGGGGTCGTGGATCTGTGGAACCATGTATGCCGACTTGTCTGGAGATTTGCGGCACAACATTCGCCAGGCGGTCGCTCGCACACCCGACGGCTGTCTCAAAATGAAAATTGGCCCGATTGGAATATTCAATGTTGACTTCGATGATGTTTCTCGATCGAACAAATATTGCACGAAAGCCCGCGGTAAAGAAGGCTGAGAGACCGAGGATGTGCACGAGTCAGGTCGACGTGTAGGAGCGAGTAGCAATGAATTCACCTAGTGACACCGACCAAGGCAAAAGGGCTCGGAGGAAATTCCTGAATACAAAATGGCCGTCATTCGGTGTGGTTTGGCTCGTGTGGACGTTACTGGTCCTCTGGGTCTTGCCAGACGGACAACCCAATTTCGGGGTGTACCTGTCGGGAACGCTCATCGGCGCCGTCGCCTTCAAGAAAATTTGGTTGACGCTAGACACGAGACGCGCGCGCCGCTGAAGGAACATCGCTAGACCCTGACGAGTTCGCAAGGATTATCGCGTTCGGGAAGTGAGTCGTCGCGCTAGAGCAGGAAACGATGTTCTGTATAAGATGCCGACTGGCTTGGAATATCTCTCCACGCCATGACTAGCGGCCTTTTGGCTGTGGAAGGGCAAGGCCCGCGTGGTTAACGCGATCATCATTGTGTTGCACATAATCGTCTCTCTTGTGTTAATTCTTTTCGTGCTATTGCATGCAGGACGAGGCGGCGGTTTGTCCGACATGTTCGGGGGCGCTGCTGGTGGCAGTTCCGCTGGTAGCACGGTTGTTGAAAAGAACCTAGACCGGCTCACGGTTATGGCATCGGTTGTCTTCGCGTTTACAACGATCTTGCTGTCGATTCGTCTTAGCTGAACGCTAGGGTTCCGACTACTGCTGTGCAATCGCACGATGGTTACTTTCGAGACAATCAACAATTATCTAGGGGGTTTGTGAACTTGGTGACTAAGAGAAAATTCTCGCTGCGCCTAATCGCTGCCGCAAGTGTTCTTGCACTCGTGGCAGCTGCATGCGGCGACGACAAAGATCAGGAAGACTCGGCGTCGAGCACTCCAGGCTCGACCGAGACAACTGTCGCTCCGGACAATGGTGGTTTCCCGGCGCTAGTCGAGCCGGTCAAGGGCGGTCGGCTCCAGATGGCCATGAACGACAACATCGACTGTTACAACGGACTCTCGTATTACGGCGTCTCGTGGTCGTTGTTCTATTTCATGGCTCGTGGTCTGTACGGTTACCCGAACACGATTCAGTCGCCGGAGACAGACACCATTCAGGCTGACCTCGCAGCAGACATGCCGACAGTCAGTGACGACGGTCTCACCTACAGCGTTACTTTGCGCGAGGGTCTCACCTTCCCGGACGGCAGTGCTGTTGATTCCGAGGACGTCAAGGCAACCTTTGATTACATCCTCGACCCGAACATCCAGTGCGCCACAGGTGGTCCACCGGCGTCGGGTTACTACGGTGTCATCGAAGGTGCCTCAGAGCACATCGATGCACTCACAGCAGACCCGACAGCAGCATCGTCGATCAGCGGAATATCGGTTGTCGACCCGCTAACTGTCGAGTTCAAGCTCAACAAGGTTGACGGCTCGTTCACTCGAGCGTTGGCAATGGGTTGGTCGTTCATTCGTCCTTCCGACACGGCGCACGAGATCACCGAAACCGCACCTGCGTTCGTTGGTCCGTACCACATCTCCAACTACGAAACAGACACATCACTCACCATCGACCGCGAGCCGTCATGGGCTGCAAACGTCGCTGCTGGTGTGCCTGAGTTGGCAAACGAGAACAACATCGACGGTATCGACCTAGCCATTGGCGTGACTGACGAGACTCAACTTCAGCAACTCAAGGACAACGAAATCGACATCACGTTCGACGGTTCAGCACCGAGTGGTTCTGACGTGCCGCTCATCTTGACTGACCCGGCATACGAAGGCCGTGCGTTCTCGACTGCCGACGCTGCAGTTGACTACGGCGTCTTCCGTACCGACAAAGCTCCGTTCAACAACGTTGCTTTGCGTCAAGCTGTGAACTGGGCGCTCGACCGTAACAACATCGCCAAGATAATTGGCGGTGAGTTCAGTCGTAGCCCATGGTCAGAGATCTTGTCGTCGAACCTGCTCGTAGGTTCAGACGACCCTGAAGGCACCGTTTACTCGTACGATCCTGCGATGGCTCAAGAGTTGGTTGACGGTTCCGGCGAAGCTGGTCCGATTAAGATCAAGTTGATTCACTTCCAGGACGCACCTGCCCCAGAAGTTGCGGCTTCCATCAAGGAAAACCTTGACGCAGTCGGCTTCGATGTAGAGCTTGAGGGTGTCTCAGCAGACGCTTTCTACGGTGTTCTCGCAGACCCGACAAGCGACTACGACATCGGTATGGCTGCTTGGGGTCAGGACTACTCAGACGCGATCACCTTCTATGGTCCGCTACTGACCTGCCCAGACGGAACTCCGACCGGGTCTAACTATGGCCAGTTCTGTGACGCTGACTTTGATGCTGCTGTCAACGAGATCAACGCAATGCCTGCAGGTGCCGAGCGCACCGAAGCATTCGCTGACCTCTCGGTTAGCACGATGCGTGACAAAGCTCCATGGTGGCCGATCACGAACCGCCGCAAGGTGTCGTTCGTGTCCGAGCGCGTAGGTAACTACGTGTGGGGCCCCGGCAAGCAGTTCTACTTCGCTACATACTTCATCAAGGGCTAGGCATAGTCCGTAACTGACTAGTTCAGATGGGGCCCGGGCAATGCCCGGGCCCTGTTCGACTTAGTGGGGCATTTCACCGATGATTCGTTACACAATCCGACGGCTGTTGTGGGGGGCGAGCGTCATCCTCGCTGTCACGCTTGCCGTGTTTGTTCTGTTCGGACCAGTGCTGCAGTGGAAGAGCAATGTCGAGCCTGCGAGGATCTACGCAGGTAAGAACGCCCAGCCAGAGCAAATAGAGCGTGTCTCTAAGATTCTCGGGCTCGATAAGCCGTTCTATGAACAGTACGGAATCATGATTCGTCGGTTGGTGCTCGGACCTAACCAAGCAGACAAAGAGCGGATGTGTCCGAATTCCACCGAAGCAGAATGCGACGAACTAATCGGTCACCTTGGCCAGTCATTCGAAAAGCGGCGGTCGGTCGACAAACTCATTTTTAGTCGCCTGGGTGTGACATTCTCTTTGGCGCTTGTTGGAGCGTTCATCTGGATCTCGATTTCGATTCCAGTCGGAGTGCTGTCAGCTTTGCGGCCGCGTTCCATCTTCGATCGGATTACGGTTGTATTTATCTTGATCGGCCAATCGTTGCCCGTGTATTACTTCGGGTTGGTCGCGCTCTATTTCCTCGCGTACACGAACAAGATTTTCCCGCCGGGTGGCTATATGGCGTTTCAGTGGTCAGAACCATGGCCGTGGCTGTCGCACCTACTGCTTCCCGGATTCACACTGGCACTCCAGTTCACAGCGTTGTACGCGCGGTTGGTGCGTGGCGGCATGCTCGACGCTCTTGGTGAGGACTATGTCCGCACGGCCCGAGCGAAGGGCGCGGGAGAGACCCGTACAGTCTTTAAGCACGCATTTCGAAACGCCTTGTTACCGATCGTCACACTCTTTGGACTTGACATCGGCCTTTTGTTTGGTGGCGCGATATTGACTGAGGCAACGTTTGGCCTCCAGGGGATTGGATCTCTTTCTGTTGACGCGGCGTACCGCTTCGACGTGCCGACGACATCTGGAGTTGTTCTGTTTTCAGCGATTTGCATCGTCGTTGCGAACATTGTTGTTGATCTCTTGCTTGCTGTCGTCGACCCCCGAATAAGACTCGATTAGGACACCCTGTGGCGCTCTTAGAAGTCAAAGATTTACAGACGACCTTTTTTACCGATGACGGTGCCGTGCGCGCTGTCGATGGGGTTTCATTTAGCGTCGAGGCAGGCCAAGTCGTCGGTATTGTCGGCGAGTCGGGGTGCGGCAAGTCGGTCACGATGCTGTCGATCATGAGACTGCTTTCCGCGCGGCATTCGGCGACGACAGGGATGGCGAGTTTCGACGGCGAAGACCTATTGAGCATCCCCAACAAGAAAATGCGCGAGATACGCGGCAAACAGATCTCGAAGATCTTCCAGGACCCGATGACCTCGTTGAATCCGGTCTACCGAATCGGGGTTCAGATCGTCGAAGCCTTGCGGCTACATGACAAGGCGATATCGCGCGTGGCGGCTTTCGACCGCGCCGAACAGATGCTCGCTGCGGTCGGCATTCCGAGCCCTCGAGAAAGGCTTCGGTCATACCCTCATGAACTATCTGGCGGCATGCGTCAACGGGTGATGATCGCGATGGCACTCATCAATGACCCAAAAGTCCTGATCGCTGACGAACCGACCACGGCTCTCGACGTCACGACGCAGGCACAAATCCTTGAGTTGATTCGCAAGTTACGGAATGAGTTTTCCTCTGCGGTTGTATTTATCACCCACGATCTTGGAGTAGTTGCCGAACTATGCGACGAGGTCGTCGTGATGTATGCGGGCAAAGTCGTTGAGTCGGCGCCGGTGGACGAGATTTTTGAGAATCCGCAACATCCGTATACGTGGGGTTTGCTCGGATCGTTGCCGGGACGAAATCTAGGGAACGATCGGCTCTACTCTGTGCCAGGTTCGCCACCGAGCTTGCTCGATCCGCCAACGGGCTGTCGGTTCATGGCACGGTGCGCACACGCCATGTCAATCTGTGAGACTGAACCACCACTCGAGATTCTCGATCATTCGGAGCACGCTGTTGCATGTCACCTCGATCCTGGTTTTCGAACTACACAGGCAATTGCGTTTCGGTCCATTGCTAACCGCGTGCAGGAGCCAAGGTGAGTGGCGACGTAATCCTCAAGGTTTCGAATCTCGCGAAGCACTTTCCAGTCACTCGGGGAGCGATCTTTCGGCGAGAGGTCGGCAGGCTTCGGGCCGTTGATGGGGTCAGTTTCGAGATCCGAGAGGGCGAAACCTTGGGCCTCGTGGGAGAGTCGGGGTGTGGAAAGTCGACGCTTGCTAAATGCGTAGTCCGACTACTTGAGCCAACGAGCGGTTCGATCATTTTTCAGGGCCAAGACATTTCGAAGCTGAAAGGTCGAGCGTTGCGTGAGATGCGACGCAACTTGATGATGATATTTCAGGATCCAATCTCTTCACTTGATCCCCGGATGCGTGTAAATCAGATCATTTCTGAACCCTTGGACATCTACAACTACGGGACAGCAGCGGTGAAGCGGGCGCGCGTCCACGAACTTCTAGAGCTCGTCGGTCTTCGATCCGAGCACTTCAATCGTTTTCCCCATGAGTTCAGTGGAGGGCAGCGACAACGTATTGGTATCGCACGTGCCCTCGCTCTTGACCCCAAGATGATTGTCTGCGATGAGCCGGTTTCAGCCCTAGATGTGTCGGTACAGGCGCAGGTCTTGAACCTGTTGGCCGACCTTCAAGCCGAGTTCGGGCTGACGTACTTGTTTATAGCGCACGATCTCGACGTCGTCCGGCGGGTTTCAACCAACGTGCAAGTGATGTACCTAGGCGATGTCGTCGAGCGTGGAACTCGCGACGAACTGTACGACTCGCCAAGGCACCCGTATAGCGCCGCACTGTTGTCAGCGCGCCCCGAAGCAGACCCGCGAGCGGCTAGAACAAAGACGAGGATATTGCTAGAAGGCGATGTGCCGAGTCCGCTGGATCCGCCATCGGCCTGTCGCTTTCGCACTCGATGCCCGCGAGCGCAGGAGCTATGCAGCCAGGTCACTCCTGAACTCAGTGGATCGCCCGAGACTGTTGCGTTGGGCGAAGGGCACGAGTGGGCGTGTCACTTCCCTGTAGCGCAATGGCCGCTTGCAACACCCGAAGACATCAGGCTCGCAAATAGCTCGAAGTTGGGTAGATGACTAGGGACGAATTTCGGGCCGGGATGAGACGTCTTGCGATCCTTTTCGGGTTCTTGGTCATCGCCGCGATCGTTGTCTCTGGCGGGTTCATTCTCTTTGGTGCGAATATGCGTAGCGGGACCAGCGCTGGGTTTGGTGTAGTGGGGGTGCTGCTCGTATTTGGTGGCGCGGCTGCATCGACGCGAGGCCAGAGCTTGCGGCGGGTGGGAGACCGCATTGTCGTACAAGACCGTGAAGAACGCCGTTCATCAACATTGTTGAGTGGCGGTTTGTTGGCTCTCGGAGTTGTTTTTTGTGCTGCATCACTCGAGATCGTTTGAGGCGAGATATGACAGTAGAAATTGCGCCACCAACCGTTGTCACGAAGCCCCGCGGCCCATGGGCGTTGTTCTGGCGTCGCTTTGGACGCGATAAGGCCGCGATCGCCAGTTTGGCATTTGTCTGCCTGCTGATCGGCTTCGCTTTCGCTGCACCCTTGTTTGAGTCCTGGACAGGACATGAGGTCAATCGGTCAAACCCAACGGGCTCCGATGACCTCACTCTCTTGCCGGTTGGTCCGCTCCACAATTGCGATGGCCTCGCTCGGGTGGGCGAACGCGACTGCTTCGTTTTCGGTGCGTCCAACGTAAGTGGCTACGACATGCTCGTCCAGTTGAGCCACGGCGCACGTACGTCGCTTTTCGTGGGATTGGTAGCCACCGCGTTGACTCTCGTTGTGGCGCTAGCAATGGCATTGCTCGCCGGCTACTACGGCAAGTGGGTCGACAGCATTGTCTCGCGATTCATGGACATCATCGCGGCCTTCCCATTCTTGTTATTTGCGATCGCGATGTCGCTCGCATTCGGGGCGTCGAAAGGCACGGTCATTGTCGTGCTTGTGTTTTTCGGATGGTTCTACCCTGGTCGGCTCTTTAGGTCCGAGGTGCTGTCCTTACGTGAACGTGAGTTCGTGTCTGCCGCAAAAATGTTGGGTGCCTCAACGACACGGATTCTGAGACGACACATCTTGCCCCACCTTGTCGGTTCTCTAGTCGTGTACGGAACGCTCGCGATTTCTAGTTCTATAGCGGCAGAAGCAACACTGTCATTCCTGGGATTTGGCCTGCCTGTTGACGTACCTTCCTGGGGTCGGATGATCGCTGACGCGGTGCCCGGCGGGCGATACCGCAACGCGCCACATCTAATGTTCTTTCCAGGGTCAATGCTGGTGCTGACCGTGCTCGCATTCAACCTCTTAGGTGATGGATTGCGGGATGCGCTCGACCCGAAAGGCACAGTAGAAAAGCAATAGTTGCGACGACTCTTGCTAGAGTTTTGCACCCACGTCGGAGTGGCGGAATAGGCAGACGCGCTAGGTTAAGGACCTAGTGTCTTAGGACATGGGGGTTCAAGTCCCCCCTCCGACACCAC
>SXGT01848606.1_pt1 | contig 100291 bp, 76 predicted proteins | sample 3176221 | NCBI WGS metagenome assembly SXGT01 (sample SAMN11356862, study PRJNA531348) | freshwater metagenome | isolation source: freshwater sample F1-120 | place: China: Fuxian Lake, Yuxi | collected 2017-12-25 | reverse complement strand
CCACGATCAACGGCGAAGGGCTTCAGCACGAGGACGGTCATAGTCACCTGATGGCGCTGACCATTCCGACCTGCCGCACCTACGACCCAGCCTACGCCTACGAACTCGCAGTCATCATCGAAGAAGGCATCAACGCGATGTACGTACGCGGCGAGGAGTGCTTCTACTACCTCACCGTTTACAACGAAGCATACGACATGCCGCCGATGCCTGGCGAGCATGTGCGGGACGGCATCATTCGCGGGCTGTACCGGGTGAAATCCGTGAAGCCAGACGGCTCGAAGATCGAAGTGCAACTGCTTGGCAGCGGCGTCATTCTGAACGAGGCGCTCCGCGCACAACAGATCCTCGCCGAGAAGTACGGCATCGGCAGCACGGTGTACAGTGCGACGAGCTACCAGATGCTCCGCAAGGACGCGCTCGAGTGCGAGCGCCACAACCGGTTGCATCCCGACGCGGTGCCGAAGGTGCCTTACGTCGCGCAGGTGCTGGGGCAGACAAAGGGTCCGATCGTCGCGACGAGCGACTACATGCGGGCACTGCCGGAGCAGGTCGCCCCGTACCTGAGCGGTCGGATGGTCGCGCTCGGCACCGACGGCTTCGGCCGTTCCGAGACACGGAAGGCGCTCCGCCGGTTTTTCGAGGTGGACGCGGAACACGTCGCGGTTGCGGCGCTGTCCTCGCTGGTCCAGCGTGGGGAACTCGACGCCGCGACCGTGAAGAAGGCGGTCGCGGACCTCGGTATCAGCCCCGACGCGCCGCACCCGTGGACTGTCTAACCAACAAGGATGAAGGATGAAGGATGAAGGATGAATCAAAAGTCTTGGTTCATCCTTCATCCTTCATCCTTCATCCTTTTCTGAGGTAACTGATGGAAATCGTGCTTGCGAATCCGGGTGAGGGGATCGAGGGCGGGACCGTGACGGCGGTGCTGGTGAAGGTGGGCGACGCGGTGAAGGCCGGTCAGATGCTGATCGAGGTGAGCACCGACAAGGCGTCGATGGAAGTTATCGCCGAGAGTGACGGCGTGGTTGAGACCGTGCACGTCAAGCCAGGCGACAAGGTCGCCGTCGGCGGCAAACTCGTCACCGTGAGCGGTGCGAAGGCGGTCGCTCCGTCGCCGCAAGCCGCGCCCAAGCAACAGGCGGGTGATGGCCCCCGTTCGCCGCAGAAGAGCGAGAACGCTTCGGTGGACATCGTGCTTGCGAACCCGGGTGAGGGGATCGAGGGCGGGACCGTGACGGCGGTGCTGGTGAAGGTGGGCGACGCGGTGAAGTCCGGTCAGATGCTGATCGAGGTGAGCACCGACAAGGCGTCGATGGAGGTTATCGCCGAGAGTGACGGCGTGGTTGAGACCGTTCACGTCAAGCCGGGCGACAAGGTCGCCGTCGGCGGCAAACTCGTCACCCTCAAGACCAGTGACGCGGCGCGGTTGTCGCCGCTTGCGGCCTCTCGGGAGCCTGCGCCCCAACCAACCACCGCGAAGCCGCAAGCGGCGACGACCACGCAACCCATCGCCAACGGCGCGACCAAAACGCACGTTCCCGCCGGACCAGCGACGCGGAAACTCGCGCGCGAACTCGGTGTCGGACTCGCTGAAGTGAAGGGCAGCGCACGCGGCGGGCGTGTCACGCTCGACGACGTGAAGGGGTACGTCCGCACGGAGCGTCAGCAACCCAAGGGTGCCGGTGGCGTGGTCGGCGGAGTCATCGTGAACGCCTTCGCGCTACCGCCACTGCCCGACTTCGCGAAATACGGCCCGGTCGAAGTGACCGATGTCGCCACCATTCGACAGACGATCGCGAAGAACCTCACCGCCGGCTGGCGGACCATGCCGATGGTCACGCAGCACGATCTCGCGGACATTACCGACCTCGAAGCCGGGCGCAAACGCATCGTGGATGCGATGCCGAAAGGGTCGCCCAAGATCACGATGACCGTACTCGCGATCAAGGCGTGTGTCGCGGCGCTCAAGGAGTTCCCAAGGTTCAACAGCAGTTATGACATGAACGCGGGGAAACTGATCATCAAGAAGTATCTCCACATCGGGATCGCGGTGGACACGGAAGTGGGCTTGAAGGTGCCGGTGATCCGCGACGCGGACAAGAAGAGCATCCGCGACCTCGCGACGGAAATCTCGGCGGTCGCGGAGAAGGCGCGCACGAACAAGCTCGCGATCGACGAGATGCGAGGCGGCACGTTCACCATTACGAACCTCGGTGGCATCGGCGGCACCGCGTTCACGCCAATCGTGAACTACCCCGAAGTTGCGATTCTCGGTCTGTCGAAGTCCGCGCTGCAACCCGTCGTGAAGGACGGACAGATCGTTGCGCGACTGATGATGCCTCTGAGCCTGACCTACGATCACCGCGTCATCGACGGCGCGGATGGGTGCCGGTTCACGGTGCGCCTCGCGCAACTCTTCAGCGACCCGCTGCGGTTGCTGATGGAAACGTGACACCCGCGTTTCGCGTGCGACCCGGAGGGGTGTCAACGCCCCTCCGGGTCGCACGCGAAACACGGACACGCAAACCATCCTATTCACTGCTCAGGCTGTCGCTTCTTCTTTGCCTTTGGCGACGCATCCAACGACTCGACCTCGCCGCGCACGCCCATCAGAAACGAATGCACGTGCGGGATTCTGAGCGGCGCGAGACCGAGTTCTTCGGCGAGTGCCGGGAGCGTTGTCTTGAACCACTGCGTGAGATCGTCGCGGAGCGCGTGCGCGAACGTCGTGTGATCGCGCTTCTCCTCGTTGAGTTTCGGATTCGCGTCGTAGGGGTAGTAGTCCGCGCCAAGGTACTTCGCGTAAGCACCGCAGTCGCGGTGCTCGACGATGTACACGTCTTCAAACTTCCCGCCGGTTAACTCGACTACGACCTTCATGTGTTCTTCGAGCATCGCGCGCCAGGGGCGGAAGTCCGGGCGGCCACACTGCGGCTCCGGGTACTTCGCGATCTCCCCCGTCAAGCACAGCCCGGTGCCCGCGAACGCGATGTGGTAATAGCGGTTCGTCAGATTGTCGTGGTCGAGGAACCGCACCAGGTCGTCCAGGAGTCGGCAGTCGATGCAACTGATCACAAGGACGAACTTCCGCGGCGCGGGTCCGTCGTCGAGGTAAGCACGCTGCGTGCTGTGTGTGGGCATGGGAACCTCAGGGTGAAGGCGTCTGACGAGTTTACACCACCGGCGCGGAAGTGTGAACATTCGCGGAATTCGCTCGCCGAGGGGTTCCGCTTCGTGTTGGTGGCGGGCATACTTTCTATAACGCTCGCATTCTCCGCCAGAGGGCTGCCATGTTTGACTCTCGTCCGCTCGCTGCCGTTGCGCTCACGGTGTCCGTGTTTGCCATCGCGGTCGCGTTTCAGAAGGTCGATCCCGCGCCGATCGCGGACCCCGGTCCGACGCTGGTCACGACTTCTGCCCCGCAATACTGGAAGGGCAACCTTCACACGCACACGCTCTGGAGCGACGGCGACGACTTCCCGGAGATGGTCGTCGATTGGTACAAGCGGAATGGCTACCAGTTCCTCGCTCTCACCGAACACAACGTCCTCGCGGAGGGCGAGAAGTGGGTGGATTCGGAAACGAACGCGACCCGCAAGTCCGCCGTCGCTAAGTACCAGAAGCGGCTCGGCGAGAAGTGGCTCGAAACGCGAACCGCGAAGGACAAGAAGCAAGTGCGGCTCAAGCCGCTCAACGAGTTTCGTTCGCTCTTCGAGGAACCGGGGAAATTCCTGCTCATCCCCGCTGAGGAGATCACTCACAGTTACGCGAAACGCCCGGTTCACATGAACGGCATCAACATCCGCGACACTATCAAACCCATCGACGGCAAGGACGCGGTTGAAACGGTGCGCATCAACGTGCGGCAGGTGAACGAACAGCGCACGAAAATCAGCCGCGTGATGATCGCGTTCCTCAACCATCCGAACTTTGGGTGGGGCGTGCGAGCCGAAGAAATGTTATTGGCCGACGAGTTGCGCTTCTTCGAGGTGTTCAACGGGCACCCCGGCGTGCGGAACTACGGAGACGCGCAACATGCTTCGACAGAGCGCATTTGGGACATCACGCTCGCATTACGCCTCGGGAAGCACAAGCTTCCGCTTGTGTACGGACTCGCGACCGACGACTCGCACGGTTACCACGAGTACGGCATCGGCAAGGTGAACCCGGGTCGCGGGTGGGTGATGGTGAAGGCGCCGTTCTTGACAGCCGAAGCCGCGGTGAAGGGACTCGAAGCCGGCGACTTCTACTCGACCACTGGCGTCGTGCTGAACGAGATCACTCGCGACGGCGATCAGCTCAAGATCGCGATCAAGACCGAAGCGGGCGTGACGTACAAGACGGAGTTCGTCACGACGCTGAAGGACACCGACCTGACCGGCACGGCGAAGGTGATCAAGGACAAGGACGGCAAGGAAACGCCGGTGACAGGCGATTACTCCGCAGACATCGGTAAGGTCGTGGCGACGTCGAACGAGGCCAACCCAACCTACACGCTCACCGGCAAGGAACTGTACGTTCGCGCGAAGGTGACGAGCAGCAAGCCGCACCCGAACCCCTACGCGAAGGGCGACGTGGAAGTCGCCTGGACGCAACCGGTTGTGCCGTGACGTGCCGAACCGCCGGCTTACGTCGGCAGTTCGACGCGGGAAGTCCTGTACCGGAAGTCGCAGTGCGCTGCGCCTTCCATGAGGGTCTGCGTGCGAGCAAACGCGATGTCAGGGTTGAACCCGTCGATCATGGCGGCGTCACGTGCGCACGAGAGGAGACCGCCGAGGTCAGCGAATCCGAGCCGCGCGTACATCTCCGCGAACCGGCATCGGGTCACGTCGAACTCGAACGCTTCCGCGTCATCGCGCAACACGGTCAGTTCCAGCGCGCCACCTTCCGTCCACTTTTCGATCGTCTGCCTGAGGTGCGCGAGGTCGTTGCCGCTCGCGGCTGCCGTGCACCCGGCTTGCTTCGCCAACTCGCGGACCACGCCGCCGATGATTTCTCGGGCGCGTGCTTCCCCCACTTCTGTTGCGAACGCTCGGAACAGTGGCGCGATCACGCCCGCTTCGATCTCGCGCTGTTGAAGCAAGGGCAGGGGAGTCATGTGATGACTACTCTCACGCGGCTTGTTGTGCCGTGCGGGCACCCCACAGTTCGTTCAGTTCAGAGGCGTGGACCGCGTTCAGCGCCATCAGGATCGGCGGCTGTCCCTCGGCGAGGAGCTTCTGGTAGATCCGGCCCTCGCGGAGGTCGCGGTCGGACACCCACACATCCCACGGGACTTCTTCGCACACGCATCCGAGGAAAGGGCGCAGCGCACGGTCCACGAACCACACGCTGAACACGCCCTCGCGCCGCTTGATCTTCGGCCACACGTCGGGGTGTCGATCCCACATCTGGAGATACGCCTCTTGTACCTCAGTGACCCGCAGGCGCTCGGTCGGTTCGACGCCGAGCAGTACGAGCGACCACGCCACCCGCGAGAACGGCACCACTTCCGACGCTTGCTGACCGCACTCGACCATGTGGGCGATCGCGTCAAAAGTCGAGGGCAGGTCCGGGCGGGCGCTCAGGTTGACGCGGATGTACCGCCCGAACAGAGGCTCACGCGGTGATGGCCGCTCGTACCCCCGTGCCCACACGTGTTGTGGTATGTCCATGGACGACTCCCTCCGTCGAAACGGTTCCCGCGCACTCAGCGGGATGATTTCAGTGCTCAGGATGCTCCCGCTCATAGCCAGCGGGCGTGTGCCGAGCAAGAAAAAAGGGCACGAATTGCGCGTCAAGATCGACTTCAGAAACGGTTACAGCCGGACCGACAGGCTGTCGCCCTCATTGTCGTTTTCGGTTCCGAACCACGCGAGCGGATCTACGCGATAGTACGCGGAAAGCAGGTCGTACATTTCCGCGTGCAACCCCTTCAGATCCGCTGGGCGGCAGTAGAACGCTTCGGTCGCGTCGGCGAAGAACTCCATCTCGTCGTCGGCCGCGTGCGGCGTAAAGAACGTGTCCGCGCCACTCTTCACCGCTCGACGGTGGTCCTCGAACGCGACAGTCATCACGTACCGCCACCGAGTTTCGAGCGGGCGGTCACCGAGATCCGGTGTGTTCGCGGTGATCCCGTCGCGGAAGTCGAGTTGGTGCGCGAACTCATGAACCACCAGGTTGTACCCGGCATCTGGCTCGCGTGCTTCGGCAAGCACGGTGTCCCACGCGAGGAGCACCGGTCCGCGATCAACCGCCTGCCCCGCGGAGGCGGTGTCGGACAGGAAGTCGTCTTCCCAGTCGTCGCCCGCGACCGGTGTGCGAAACTCCGTAGGGAACACGACCACCTCGCGCACTCGCGGGTAGAAGTCGCGGTCGGAACCGAGCAACAGGAGCGCGGCTTGCGCGGCAATCGTGACACGCATCTCTTCGGTGACGAACAACCCGCCGCGCCCGAGCCACCGCTTCTCCGCGACGAGTACGCGTGTCGTGTTACAGAGACACACTTGTTCGGGTGATGGGAGGCGCGTGTAGTGCCGGACGTTTCGTTCGAGGAACGCGACCCACCGGGGCGGGAACGGTTCCGCGAGGAGTTTCCGCCGCCGCCGCGCGCGGAGCCAGGAGAACAACATACGGCCATTCTACCGACCGAACCGGTCACGCGGGCGGGTCACTCGCGGGCGCTCCGGCCGGTGGCGCTGGTGGGAGTTTCACAAAGAAAAGAAGCATGTTGCGGCCGTACCTCCGGACGTCCCACGCAGGCGGGTCCGGCAGGCGTTCGATCGGGAACCCGTCTTCGGCCTGAATCGTCAGTACGGACTCGTTCGGTGCTTTGGCGAGAAGCACGTTCACGAGTGTCAGGAACTCTTCCGCCTTTTCACTCAGATCCGGGAACGGCGGGCTGAGGAACAGGTTCACGGGATCCTTCGGCGGGAGCCACCGCTCCGCCCACCGATACGCGTCTGCCTTGAGTACCTGCACCTTGTCACCGACGCCGAAGTCCTGCGCGTACTTCTGAATATCGCTCGTCTGGCGTGGGTCTTTCTCGATCAGCCTCGCGGACGTGGCGCCGCGGCTTACGGCTTCCAGCCCAACCACGCCGGTGCCCGCGAAGATGTCGTAAAACACGCGGTCCGGCACTGCGTTGCCGAGGATGCTGAAAAGCGCCTCACGCACCATCTGCGGGGTGGGGCGCATGCCCTCGTGAACCACGACGGTGAGTTTCCGCCCGCGGAGCGCCCCGGCCACGATCCGAACCTGTGTTTTTTCGAGCATGGTGTCTCAGACACGGTGACAACGGGGAGTGTTCACCAACACCCCTTAAGTTACTATCCGGACGAGGCACAGTCGCTACAAGTCCACTAGCCCGAACTACGCGGCTTTCCCCGGCGCGCTGTCGGCCACAGCCGGCCTTTTCCCGACACGCAGAGCAGGTTATAAGACTTCAGCGGTTTACTCCGCACATACCGAATCGAGGAGGTTTTTCCGATGCGATCCGCTGCCTTCCCCCTGGCCGCTTTGCTGATCGCCGCTTCGGTGGGGTGGGCACAGCCGCCCGCGGTGCCTGGTTCACCAATCGTTGGGCAACCCGTTCCGCCTCCGGCGCGCGTGGTGAAAGCCGACCCGAGACTCGACCCGCATCTGGTCGAGTGGGAAAAGAAGATGACGAACGTAGTCAATCTGCGCACCGAGATCGGGCTGACACGCACCGACGCGGTGTTCAAGAAGCCTACCAACTTCAGCGGTGTGGTACTCTGCATGAAGCCGAACTTCGCGGTGCTGCGTCTCGACAACACCGGCGACCCGACGAAGACCGACTACGAGGCGTACATCTGCAACGGCAAGGCGGTGTACGTCTACAACGGCGTCGCCAAGACGGTCACCGAGTTCAAGCTCCCACAAGGCGGGGCCGGGGTCGATAACCTGATGCTCGACTTCCTCTCCGGGATGAAGGCGAAGGACGTGAAGGAGCGATTCGACATCAGCCTGTTCAAAACCGACGAGAACTACATCTACCTGGACATCAAGCCGCTGCTGGGCAAGGATCAGCGCGAGTTCCAACACTTGCGGCTCGCGCTCTACGGACCGGGAGCGGCCACGTCGAAGTTCGCGTACCTGCCGGCCCAGGTGTACATGCTCAAGCCGAATAACGACACGGAAGTGTGGAAGTTCAACAATCCGCAGGTGGACGTGCCGGGCGTCGAGGTCAAACACTTCCAGTACGTCGAGATCAAGGACAAGGCGTGGAAGTTCCAGCAAGCTCCGCCGGCGCCGATCGGAAATGGCGGGAACATCCCGGCCGGCGGTGCGGTGCGCCCTTGAGAGCAGTAAGCACCAGTCGAAGCCCGCGAAGATTTCGCGGGCTTCACGCTTTTTCTGCTTTCTCATCCCCCTTTCACTGGCTTGGCGTAACGATGTGAACAGCCGACGGGAACTCGTATCCCGTTCCGGCGAACGATTCACCTCTCTCCCATAAGGGGATGTCATGCGAGCGATTCGGTGTCTGGTGGCGGCCGTACTGGCCGCCGGTATCGTGACGGTGGTCGCGGCCCAACAACCGGGCGGCAGGTTCGGCGGCGGTGGCGACGTGAACGCGTTGGTGTTGACCAACGCGGCGCTACAGGAAGACCTCAAGGTCAGCGCTGAGCAGAAGACGAAACTGAAGCCCGCCGTTGAGAAGCAAGAAGCCCTCAACAAGAAGCGCGGCGAAATCTTCGGCAAGGGCGGCAAGGGCTTCGATAAGGACGCGTTCACCGCGTACCAGGAAGAAAGCAAGAAGGTGGGCGAGGAAGTCAAGAAGGTCGTGGATGACACGCTGACCGCGGATCAGAAGAATCGCCTGAAGCAGATTGCCACTCAGGTGATGGGGTTCAACGCGTTCAACGATCCGGAAGCAAAGGGCGGCAAGGGCGGCTTCGGCGGGCCAAGCGAAGCCGACAAGGCCATCATGAAGGAAGTCGGTGCGGCTCTCAAACTGAGCGACAAGCAGAAGAGCACCATCAAGGGCGTCGTTGACGAGTTCAACAAGGAACGCCAGGAAATCAACAAGGAAGCCGGCATCGGCGGCGGTTTCGGGACGAAGGGCAAAGCCCCGGACGAAGAGAAGGTCAAGTCTGCGAACACGAAGATCGCCAAGAGTCGCAAGGAAGCCTGGGGCAAGATCGAAGAAGCCCTCGACGGCACCCAAAAGACCGCGTGGAAGGGTCTCGTCGGCGAACCGTTCGACACGGAAAAGCTCCGCCCGGTTGCCCCGAAGAAGGACTGACCGCTGTGGTCGCTGATTAACCACGAAGCCCGCCCGGCAAACCGGGTGGGCTTTGCTATTGCCACTCATTGCCTCACTTTCCGCTTGACGCCATGACCCGACGACCGCACCCCCGATCGCCTACGAACAGCGGCAGGCTGTCGGTGCGATCGATGCTCTGGTCGATGGTCGACTGCAGGAACGCGCCGTTGCCTGTCTGGGCTTGCCCGCCGGGAAATATCCTTCTCCACCGGGTCCAAATCCTGATTCAGAGGGGGCTTGCGCTGTGGATTTCTATCACGCCCCTCCGGCGGATAGAACTTCTTCCTCATCGATGAGCTTCTGTAACTTTTTGGCGATGGGTGAGATCTTCATGGTTCCGACGGAACCCTCTTGGCGTTGAGCCTTCGTCAACAGCATCGCGAACGCCAAGTGAACGATCTGCACCGCCGCCACGTGCGCACAGAACCGACGCGCACCAACCACGTTCCCGTCATTCAAGCCCCACCTACAACGCTTGCACCCGGCGCGGGCACATCATACCATCCTCTTCACCACATGCGGGAACCGCCGATGGCCCGTAACCTCCAACCAACACGGTCGGGCAACGATGCGAACTGGGAACGCGTGCGCCGCGTGTTCCTTGCCGGGGCGCCGGAGTTCGTGGAAGCGCTTCGTCAGGTCGTATCCCCCCGTGCTCGCCGCGTCCGCGGAGATTTGGTGGAACGATCCGCGCATCGACGCGAAACGGTTCATGATTGCGTACCTCAAACTGCCGTTCAACTCGCCCCGGCGCGAACCGCTCGTGAAGCGGTTGTTCGAGTTCGCGGACACCACGGGCAACGACGCGGTGATGGCCCGGTTTCTCATGGGCTTCGACCGGCTCCGAGGTCACGCTGGACGCGAACGACCGCATCGTGGCGGGCAGGTTTAGAGTTCGTACTTCTACACGAGCGGCTTGCGGAAAGGCCCGTGTCAACACGTGCAAGCGTTCCGCAACAAGGCGCTCGGCGGCACACTCGACACGTGGTTCAAACGATTCACAAGTTATCTGCATTTAGCTCTTGTGGCACAGGCTTTCCAGCCTGCGTTGATGTTTCAAGACACAGGCTGGAAAGCCCGTGCCACAAGAGAAAGGCAAGGGGCTACTGTGACGAAGCCGGTACTGCTCGCGGGGTTGCTCGGCGGTTTCCTCGGTGGCGTAGGCGGTTTCGTGCTGTTGCGGTCGTTCCCGGTGCCTGCGAAACCGCCGGCAGTCGTTGAGACGTCACCGGTCATAGTGGCCGAACCGCTCCCGCAGAGCGCGGCGCGTCCACTCGCGGACCAACTCGTTGCGATGTTGAAGGCCGGGAGGCAAGACGAGTTCTTCGCTCGGGTCCGCCCTGGTTTGACCGAACTGACCGACGAGCAGTTCGATCAGTTCCGACAAGAGATCGTTGCGATGCGCCAAGGCTTCGCGAAGGCGTACGGCGCTCCAGGCGAGTTCGAGTTCGCCCGCGAGACCGTGGTCAGTCCGTCGCTCGTACGGTTCGCCTACGTCGAGAAGTACTCGCGGGGGTGCGTCGCGTGTTTCGTGATTTTTTACCACAGCCCCGCTGGGTGGCAGGTGATGGCATTCAGTTACCACCCGCTCCAGATTGCGTTCAACATGTTGCGCTAATCGCGAGACCGAAGCCAATCGGCCGGCTCCGAGTACTGCGTGAATGCGCACATGAGTGTGTTCGATCGGATTTTCCGGCGCAAGCGTGAACCTGAAGTGGAATCGCCGGCCGCGTGCGATTCTACACCGCGCGAAAGCGGAAGGCTTGGACGCGCAGAACCGCGAAGGGCGCGAGAACTTCCGCGAGTGGCTCGCGGGGAAGAACGCGTTCGTGAACATGATCCGCTCGGACGCCGGCGCGAAGCTGAAAGCCGCGCTGGAAGCATGAGTTGAGAAGACCGAGTAACCAAAAGGCACGAAGGACACAAAGAAGATAAGCGGCAGAGCTCTTGGACACAGCTTTCCCTCCCGTCTTCTTTATGTTCTTCGTGCCTTTGTGGTTAATCTGTCTTCTGCTTCGCTCACTCCCGTCGAGACTCTTATGCGTTTCCTCTACTTGTTCGTTGTCGCGCTCCTCGCGCCAATCGCTTCCGCTGCGGCCAAGCCGAACGTCATCTTCGTGCTCGCCGACGACCAACGGTTTGACACCATCGCGGCGCTCGGCAACAAAGATATTCACACGCCGAACCTCGACAAACTCGTCGGTCGCGGGTTCCACTTTACGAACGCCTACTGCCAGGGCAGCATGGTTCCGGCGGTTTGTGCGCCGAGCCGCACGATGATCCTCACCGGTCGGTCGCTGTTCCGTATTCCCAGCCCCCAGGCGGAGACCTACGACGGTTCGACGCTGGCCGAACCGTTCATCGCGGCCGGCTACGAGACACTGCACGTCGGCAAGCCGGGCAACTCGTTCCGCTTCGCGCATAAGAAGTTCGTGACGAGCTTCGAGATTCCGCACAGGAACGCGCCAACGGCGAAAGCGTGCGCGGACATCATCATCGATCGCATCAAGACTCACTTCACCAAAAACCCGATGTTCTATTACCTCGCGCCCTCGGTTCCTCACGACCCGCGAGTCGCACCGGCGCAGTTCCACAAGCTCTACGACCCAGCGAAACTCACGCTCTCCAAGAACTTCATGAAGCAGCACCCGTTCGACAACGGCGAACTGAACGTTCGCGACGAGAAACTCGCTCCGGTCCCGCGAACCGAAGACGAGATGCGGAAGCACCTCGCCAACTACTACGCCTGTATCAGCAACCTCGACCACGAACTCGGGCGCATTCTCGACGCCCTCGCGAAGGCGAAGCAGGAGGAGAACACCATTGTCGTCTTCACCAGTGATCAGGGTTTAGCCGTCGGTGGGCGTCACGGGTTGATGGGCAAACAGAACCTGTACGAGCACTTCAAGTCGCCGCTCGTGATCGCGGGGCCGGGCGTGCCGAAGGGCAAATCGGATGCGCTTGTGTACCTCTTCGACCTGTTCCCGACGCTGTGCGAGTTCGCCGGCGAGAAGGTGCCGAAGGGCGTGGAAGGCAAGTCGCTCGTACCGATTCTCGCGGGGAAGGAGACGAAGGTGCGGGATCACCTGTTCGCCGCGTACAAAGACGTGCAGCGGATGGTGCGCGACGGGCAGTGGAAACTGATCTGGTATCCGAAGGTCGAGCGGTTCCAGTTGTTCGATCTGAACACCGACCCGGACGAGGTGAAAGACCTGTCCGACAGCGCCGACCACGCTGCCCGTCTGAAGGACATGCGCGCACTCATGGCCCGCGAACAAAAGACGTGGGGCGATACCGCGCCGCCCGTGAAGTGACCTGCCTTCAGCGTAGACCGATCGCGCTGCGAGCGATGCGCGACTGGAGGTTACTCGGATACTCGTTACGCAACACGCACTGTTGAGCAACCGCTCGCGGAGCGAGCGGACTGCCTTGAATACCAACCCTCGGAGTTCCAAATGCGACTGTTTCTCTCTCTAGCTGCGTTCGCGTTCGCGTTTCCCGCGTTCGCGGCCGACCCGAAGCACCCCGGCCACCGCGTCCTCGCGCAGGATAAGGGTCGCGTCGCCATCATCGGCCTCGACGGCAAAGTCGAGTGGGAGGTGGAGTGCAAACACAACTCGCACGACATCGCGCTCCTGCCGAATGGCAACCTGCTGCTCCACACCGCGTCGACGGTGATCACTGAGATGACGCCGAAGAAAGAAGTCGTGTGGAAGTACGAGGCGCGTCCGAAGGAGGGGTACAAGGGCCGCGTTGAAGTTCATGCGTTCCAGCGACTCGTGGATGGCAACACAATGGTCGCGGAGAGCGGCAACCGGCGCATCGTCGAGGTAAACAAGGACGGGAAGATCGTTAAGGAGATCGCGCTCAAGGTCGAGAAGCCAGACCCGCACCGCGACACCCGGCTAGTGCGCAAGCTCGACACCGGTAACTACCTCGTGTGTCACGAAGGCGACGGTTGCGTGCGCGAGTACGACGGAACCGGCAAGGTGGTGTGGGAGTACAAGATCGACCTCGGTGGTCGCGCCGCCGCACCCGGTCACGGGCCAGAGGGTCACGGCACTTCGGTGTACGGCGCCTTGCGGCTCGCGAATGGCAACACCGTGATCGCGGGCGGGAACAACAATCGCGTGTTGGAAGTGAACAAGGACGGGAAAGTTGTGTGGAGCATCGACCAGAAGGAACTCGATGGTATCACTCTCGCGTGGGTGACGACGCTTCACGTGCTGCCGAACGGCAACCTGATTGTGGGCAACTGCCACGCGGGCCCGAACAACCCGCAACTCTTCGAGGTCACGCGAGAGAAGAAGGTGGTCTGGAGTTTCAAGGATTTCAAGACGTTTGGTGACAGCACGGCGACGGCGCATGTGCTGGACATCAAGGATGTGAAGCGGTGAACGCGGACGCAACGGCGCCCAGATGTTCGGGGCGTCTTCGCGATTCTCAGTTGATGGACCAACTGAACACGTTCGGCCCGGACTCGGTGACTTCGATCGTTTGCGTGCTTTTGGTGTTGTAGTTCGGCGGAATCCGCTCCTTCGCCGGCACCGAAGCGCCGGCCGCGATCTGCTCTGGCGTTCGCTGCCCGATTCCCTTCGGGGAACTGATCCGCACTTGGTAAGTGCCCGGCTCAAGTCCCTGTGGCGATGCGATCTCGAACGTTCCGTTGGTGATGACCGCGCCGCCCGCCGGCCCCGGCGGGTTGGTGTACAGGAAGGTGATCGAGCCGCTATCCAACGGCTCGCCTTTGTAGGTAACCGTCCCGGACACGGGTTTGAGCTTGGTTCCAGAGCCGCAACCCGCGACCAGAACCGCCGCGAACGCCGCGACAACGAGCGTGAGCCTGTAACGCTGGGTCATGTTAGTTCGCCACCACTTCGCCGCCCTGACTCGTGCTCAGTGCTTGCCAGGCGCTTGGTTGAATACTGTTGGAAATGAAGCGCACGCTCCCATCGCCCATCACCGAGTTCACGCCGCCCGTGTGGCGGCTGCGCGAGCCGAACACGTACCCGTTCGTGCGAAACGCGCACGGCGGGTTCGGTGGGTTCGTATCGCACCAGGACGCATCGCCCCACGACAGGTCGGGGGACGTGTCGTTGGGTCGGATCGAAGTGACGAACCCGGACCCGCTGCCCCACCAGGTAAGGCCGCGTAAGTCGCGCCTCTGCCCCTGGATCAGTTCGGACGCCAAGAGAGTCGAACTCGTGCCGTCTGTGATGTGGGTGAGAGGAATCGGTCGGCCGCGCGTGAACGGCGCGCCCAGAAACGTCAGCCCGTTGTAGGTCGTTGTCTGCCAGTTCGCGGATTCGTCGATACTCGTATTCCCGAAGTTCGCCGCGTAGTTGTGGTAAGTCGCGCTCTGGCCGTTGGCCGGCCAACCACCCGTGTTGGGATTGTCGCTTGGGCAGAGCAGGGTCTTGATCTGCTTGCCCGTCGCACCGTTCAAGTTGTCGGCGTGGTAATAAGTGCGACCGCCTGAGATGCCGTAGTCGAAATAGATATTCTGGATCGCGTCCTGTTCGATGTGCGGCAGGATGGCCACTTGCCAGGTGCCCTGGCCCCAGTAGGGTGTGGCGTCCGCGACACCAGGGGGCAACTTCCCGCTGGTTTCGTGGAAGTTGTGCATCGCGAGGCCGAGTTGCTTCAGGTTGTTCTGGCATTTCATGCGTGCGGCGGCTTCGCGTACCTTCTGTACGGCCGGTAGCAGAAGCCCGATGAGAATCGCGATGATCGCGATCACCACGAGCAATTCAATGAGCGTGAATGCACCGCGACGGGTCTGGGGGGGAGAGCAGGCACGGCAAGGACTCCGTCTCAGGAATGAATTGCACGTTACGGGTTCCGAAACGCTTTCAATGGGAGCATAGACGAGGAAAGTTTGAATGAGAGGAACGAATGAACCGAATCGCGGGGTGGGCGTTCGCGATCGTCTCCCGGAGTGATGCGGTAGGGCACTCACGGGACCAACTGGTTCTTGCCGTTGTCGAACTTCTTGTGACAGGCGTTGCAGTGATTCAGCATCGCCTCGTACGCCTTCTTCGACGCGGGGTAGTCTTTCGCCTTGGCCGCCTTGACCATATCGGCGCCGGCGTCGCGGGACGCGACGCTGTACTTGGTCCACTCGTCGGCGTCCTTTTCTGGCTTACGCAACAGGAGCAGGTTCCCGCCCTCGGCGAGGATGAGCGCGTCTCCGCGAATCGCCTTCCATCCCGCGTTGTCCTTCGGCTCGGCGATCATGACCAACTTCAGGCGCTTGTACGGCCCCTGGAACACGCCTTCCATGAAGTCATGCATACTGGTCGGCACCGGCACGAGGGCTGGAGCCTTGTCCGCGTCGCGAGCCGGTGCGGGCGCGGTGCCGAACAGACTGCCCAAACCGACAACGAGCGTCAGAGAAGTGAAGCACGTGAGCAGGCGCATTCTTGAGTCTCTCCGTTGGGGAAGAGCTGTCAAGGATACAGCATATCCACCTTGCGCAGCGGTGGACACGGGCGCGGTTATTTAGGCCGTTCCGCCACACACACGATGCAGTCCGACGCGCGTGCGGCGTAGCATACCCACGCGCCGAGCCGCGCCGCGGGCTTCCACTTGAGTACCTTCGTGAGCAATCCGCGGCAGCCGTCGCGCTCGGCGCGCGCCGCGCTGGATCTCATCCAGTCGCTGTGTCGCAACTGGCGCACTGGGTCTGGGCGGAACCCCGCGGCACTAACCATTGCTGTAAGCGTGTGCGGGGTGAAGTGTGTGAGGTGTCGCGGAAGGTCCAGCCCGAACCATGAGCGCCCGAATACGTGATATGGCAGGCTCGCGATGTTCGGTGTCGCGAGGATGATCTTTCCGCCCGGTACGAGGAGCTTGTACGCTTCGCGTAGCAGTTCGAGCGGGCGGTGAACGTGTTCGAGCGAGTGCCACATGGTCACCACGTCGAACGAGCCTGGGCGCAATTCCGGGTGCGGCAGCGTGCCGACCAGTGCCGTCAGTCCGAGTCGTTCGCGCGCTTGTTCAACCGCGCCGATGGACGCATCGAGACCAGTCACGTTCCAGCCCTGATCGGCCATTGTCTTCAGGAAACCTCCCACACCACAGCCGAAGTCGAGCAACCGTCCGGGGCCAGTCCACGGCAGCACGCCGCGGCGTTCTGGGCACGGTCGCCCGGACACCCGCGCCCACAACGGCCGCGCTCGGCGCGAACGCCGCATCTGGGTGGGTCGACGGTGCGGCTGGTAGTCTGTCGGGTAGAACCGCGAAATGGTGCGTTCGCTCGGGCGCGGGTTGGTGTAGATGAGTGAGCAGCAGGCGCAGCGCACCACCGCAAACACCAGCCCGGTTCCAGGCGCTGGGAGCGGGTCCGGTGCTTCCAACACGGGCACGCACGCATCGGCGCCGCAGAGAGGGCAGGGCGTCTCTTCCCACGCGACATTCGGCCCGGTGGCGTGCGCGTCTGTGGGAAGGGGGGTGAGTGAGACGCGGTTCAGCATGTGCAGTTCTATCTGTGAACCTTCAACGGGACGCTCGACCAAACTTACCCCGACACGGTTTTCCGCGTCAACCGCACCTGGGATCGCGGGTAGAATATCCACCCTACCTCTCAGGAGTCGTGCGATGAGAACGGTTCGCTGGTGTATCACGTTGTGCGCGGTAGTGGTGTGCGCCAGCGCGACAGGGCAGGACAAGAAAGACAACAAGCTCCCGGACGCGGTACTCAAGGCGCTGGAGAAACCCGGTGAACTCGAAGTGTACTCACTCGACGGGGAGGCGAAGGAGGGCGGCGACTGGCACAAGTGGAGGGTGCTCGGCAAGACGACCGTGAAGGCCGATGACGCGAAGAAGGCCGCCGCCGCGCTGAAGAAGGGCGTGGAGGAAGGCGAGAGCGGCGCTCGGTGCTTCATCCCGCGACACGGAATCCGCGTCGTCCACGACAAGAAGACCTACGACTTCGTCATTTGCTTTGAGTGTCGCTGGGTGTACGTGTTCACCGACGCGAACGACAAGCCGCATCTGTTCATGATCTCGGAGTCGCCGCAGAAGCCGCTCAACGCGATCCTGACCGCGGCGAAGGTGCCGCTGGCGAAGCCGGAGAAGCCGGAGAAGCCTGAAAAGTGAAGTCGTTTTTCGCGTAGTCGTGACTCGAAGAGGAGCGGGACGTTCGCGCACTCCTTCAGGGCTGAAACTACGCGAGGGTCTATCGCGCAGTCTTCGCGATGTTCTCGGGCCAATCCAGATCGCTGCCGGCCTTCGTGAGTTGCGCCTGGAAGTCCGCGAGTGACTTCGCGTCCTTGCGAACCTGGCGCGGAACCTTTTTCTTTGCGATACAGAACGCGACCAGTTCGCCGACCGCTTCGCCGATGCTCCACTCGACTGGGTGCAGTCGGTAACAGCCGTTCGTGATGTGCGTGGTGCCTATGTTCTTACACGCGGGGAGCAGGTTCTCGACTCGTTCCGGGATGAGCGCGCCGAGCGGAATCTGGAACGGTAGCGAACTCACGTCGATGTAGTTATCGCCGCCCGAAGAAGGGTGTAAGTCGATGCGGTAGCTGCCGGTGCCGACGCTGTCCGCGAACTTCTCCGCGGTGAACTCGCCCGGCCTCCTGCTGAGCATCTTCGCTCGCGCATCGACGCCGACGTGATTCTCGGTCACGGTGAACATCGCCTTGATGCGCCGGCTCTCGCGGACGTAGGGCGCCATCGCGAAGCCGTGCGTTTCTTCGGTACCGCACACGTCCCCGCGCAACCGCAGCCCCTTCCAACCCTGTTTCTTTCCGCCGGGGTGCAGGGCTTCCGTCTGCATCCAATAGAGGAGGCACTCACTGAGGACGCGAGCGTCGGCGTGGTGAGTCACCGCGTCCCTGCCGTTGCCGTAGAGGTTGCCGAGCCAGTAGTCGTTTTGCGGCCAGTTCACCAGGCACACGTCGGAGACCCCGCTGTTGGCTGCGAAGTTATTCTTCGCAACGATGCGACGGTAAGTCCACAGGTTCAGTCCCTTCGTCGCCGCGCCGGTCGGATCGAAGCCGACTGCACGCGGTTTCAGTGTGATCGGGTCGGACATCTCCCACGACAGCAGATTGCCCGGCCACGCGGGAGTCATCTTCGGAATGTAGTCGCGCCACTGTTTGTACCAAGTTGGCCGTTCGATGGTGTTGTCCTTGTCCGCCTCGTGGTCTATCGCAAAGCAGACGGTGAACGCCTGGTGGTTGTGGGGCTGCACGCGGTCGGGCGCGTGCGGTTCCTTCGTGTCGCGGTTCGACTCCGCGCCGGTGACGTGTTCGACTTTCCCGAGCGCCAGCAGGTCGCCGGTTTCGGTCGCGTCCACAAAGTACGGCGCGCTTAGTAAGAGTTGTCGCCGGCCGCGCGGGTTGCCAACGACCCACACGATCGTCTCGCGTTCCACCCCCACACTCACCGGAACGAACGGCTGAACCAGCTTCACGCGGCCCGCGGTGATGTGCGGCGCGAGCATCTCTAACAGCACCGCAAGCGCGACCCGCGGCTCGTGACACAGTTTCGACACGCTGCCGAGGCCGGGGTTGAGGAGCGGGTTCTTCGCGGCATCTTCGGTGAGGGAGTAGTTGCGCTTGTAGTAGTCGCGGACCTTGTTGCGGAAGGTGCGGTAGGTCTTCGTGCTGCCGCGTTCTTCGATCCACGGGTGTTCGTCCGGCGGCACCGCTTGCGACGTGAGTTGCCCACCGATCCAGTCGTACTCCTCCGTGAGAATCACCTTCAAGCCGTTGCGCGCCGCCGCGAGCGCGCACGCGACCCCGCCCACGCCGGCGCCGATAATCGCGATGTCGGCTTTCAGTTCCAGCGGAATCGGACGATCATCGCGCGAGTAGGCCGGCAAGAGGTGCGCGAACGGCGTGAAGGCCGAGAGCGAAAGGAACGCGCGACGGTTCATAACGACGGCTCCGACGGGGCGACATGTCCCCCAGAATATCGGTTCGCGTGCCCGATCGAAAGCACCCGTTTGAATGGGCGAGCGCGAATGTCATTGATGAGAACCGGAATGGGGGTTACCCTGCTCACTACCGGTTACTGTGGTTACCCTCAGTATGGACCAATCATGGCCAAAGCACCTTCGTTCAGTCCGTTGCAACTGTTTTCGCCGATCCAGTTGATCTTCTGCCTGATCCTGTTCTTCCTGCCGTGGATCGAACTCCAGTGCTCGCTGCCACCCGAGCTGCTCAAGGACGCGCCGAAAAGCGGACTCGAGTCGATGAAGAAGGATGGAGTGGATCCCAGCAAACCTATTTCGATGCTCACGCAGAGCGGGCTTCAGATCGCCACCGGCGGTTCGTCGCCTTCATCGGACATGGAGAAATTCAGCAAGTCGATGGCGAAAGGCATGGGGGGCGAACCCCAGGCCAAATCTTCGGCGAAGAAGAACAAGGACGACGACGTCAAGGGTGCCCCGCTGATGTACCTGTTCCCGGTCGCGCTGATCGCGGGGATCGTGCTCGGGTGTCTCCCCTGGCAGAGCCTGGCACGGCGGCTCATTCTCGCAGGCTGTTGCATGGGGGCGTTTGGTGTTGTCGGGTTGCAGGCCCTCATGGGCTTCCCGATGGAGAAGGAAATCGCAAAGCAGAAGGATCAAATGAAGGGCATGGGTGGCATGGGCGGCTTGGGCGGCGCGCCACCCAAGGGCAAGACCGACACGAAGGAGAAGGAACCGGAGATTTTTCGGGTGGCGTGGAAAATCCCACTCTACTTGACGTTATTGCTGCTCCTCGGGGCAGGCGCAACAGCCTTCATCGATGGCGGTTCGTTAGGCGGAAAGAAGAAAACGAAACGCCCCGTCTACGATGACGATGACGACGAGGAAGAGGAAGTGGAAGAGGATGAGGAAGAGGAAGAACGGCCCAAGAAGAAAAAGAAACCCGTCGTAGAGGAATTGCCCGACGACGAGGAAGAGGAAGAGAAGCCCAAGAAGAAGAAACGCCGCGACGCCGACGACTAGACCACGGAGCAACAGTATAGCCGCGACGCGTAGCGGAGCGATCGCGCTCCGCTACGCGTCGCGGCTACGCGACGGCGCCCTCTGGCTCGCCTAGTCCTCGCGCTTGGCGTCGGCGATGCTCTTGATCTTCTCGCCCAGCAACGCCACGTCGAACGGCTTCTTGAACACGTCATTGAAGCCGTGCTGCGCGAGTTGCTCAGGCGCGGCCTCGTCTTCGCTCGCCAGCCCGACAATCAGCGTCGTGCCGAACGCCTCGTCCTTTCGCAGGTTCGACACAATCTGAATCGACTCGGCCCGGCCCAAGCCGAGGTCGATCACGATCGTGTCCGGGTGGAAACTGCTGGCCAGGATACCAGCCTGGAACCCGCTGTCGGCGAGTTCGAACTTGTAGTCGTGGTTCTCCGGCAACAGTTCTTTGATCCGGTCGTTGAACAATCTCTCGGTGCCGATGAGCAGCACCTTGTGCCACTCCTCTTCTTCGAGTTCGCCGAGCGGCATACCGTGTTCCTTGAGGAACCGGATTAGCTGCTCGCGGGGGATGCGGCGGTCCTGACTGCCGGGGATGCGATACCCCTTGAGGCGGCCGGAATCGAACCATTTGGACACGGTGCGGGGGGCAACCTTACAGATCTTCGCGACCTGTCCGGTGGTGAACACCTTCTTCATTGGCGAGACACTCCGTTTGAACTCGCTTCGACCCCGCGCCCCGCCTCCTGGGCCATCCTGGCGGGCGGCGGTTGGGTTCCTTGGCGCGAACCCTCGGGGCTGAGGGGCGTGCCGCACACAACAGGGGACGTCGTGGCGGCGGGTGTATGAACGTCCGGCGGGTGCCGCGTGCCGGATTGCTAACGCTGCGTCTGCTTTTTGCGTTTCCCCGTTGCGCCGGCGGGAGCCGGGCGCTTTGGGGTGAACCGGGTTTTGAATCCGGTCACGCGAGAAGCGGTTGCGACGTTAACTCCATCGGCTACACCAACCGTCCGTCTTCGCAAAACCCGCGAAATTGGGTGGTTGGCCAAGCCTGTGGGTTCCGGCGGTAACTGGGACCGCTGGAGCGGGCGAACGGTCCAAGGCCGACCATCGGCCTCCGGGCGTCCGCACTGTCAGTCACAATGATCGTTCGGGCTGGATCTGTAACTTGGGTGAGAACTCTTCGCCGAGACATGCCTTCCGTGGCAGGAGGACGGGTAGGTCCGGTTACTCCGGTTCTACCGTCCAGCATCCTATCCTACACATCAGGGCAAGTCCGATGGATGAGCGCGAGTGTGGGGCGGAGTGAAAAGACAGTAGATCAGAGCGAGAGAGTTGTGGTTTGTTGTTCTTCGCTCACACGCACACTCTCTTTGTAAAAACTGCCATCCCGTCGCCGTCGGCGTAGAAGTCCGGGATGCTCGCCACTGTGGTGTAGTCGTGTTTCAGGTAAAAGCGGCGGGTCGGTTCGTAGTGCTCGGTGGTGGACGTTTCGACGACGAGCAGACGCCCATCCTGTGCGCGAATGTCGGCTTCCGTGAACGCGAGGAGCCTCCCCCCAAGTCCGCGACCCTGCTGGTCGGCCGCGACCGCGATCCACCACAGATACCACGTGCGGTCGGTCATCTCTTCCGGCGCGTGATAGACGTAGCCGAGAATGCGGCCCACCTCTTCCCATACGAAGCAGCGGTGCCCGAAGTCGTCGCGGTTGGTCGCGTGGAAGTCGTTCAGCACGCCTTCGAGCGTTTCCACTTCGAGCGGCTTGAAGTAGCCGGTGCCGGCCGTGAGGCTGAGCAACGCGGGCGTGTCGGCGGGTGTCGCGGGTCGGATCATGAGGGCAAGTGTACCACACTCGTGGCTCGCGTGAACCTCTTCGCACTTCCGACGCTCCGTGTCGCGGAGGATCATCCCAATGTCACGTTTTCACCGCAAGACCGCGCCGGGCGTCCGCGATGGGCGCGTTCAGAAGAAGAACAACTGGAAGTGCTCGCCGAGTTTCTACTGGGGTGTCCCGCAAACGCGACTAGTGATCGACCGCCGCAAGCCGGGCGAAGGATACCGGCACGTACTTCTGAAGCGTGACATCGAGCGATTTGTGAGACTGATTCCGAAGTGGGATGAACTGGCCGTCGGGTTGGAGGTTATTGTGCTGGCGCGGGGCGGGCAGGGGTGTGACGCGTGGTACAACCGCGGCGTCATCGGGCTGGTGGCGTTTCCCGCGAACTTGCGATACGAACTCGATTTGGGTTGGTTTCGCGAACACCGCGAGTTCCTCGCTCGCATCGGTGCGGCCGTCGAAGGTGCTCCCGACGACCCCGTGATCCACTGGACCCCGGAGACCGCTCGTGCCTATCAACTCTGCCATGTCTTCTTGCACGAACTCGGCCACCACGCGGACCGAATGCACACTCGCGAGAAGATCGATAATGGTCCCCGGGGCGAACCTTTCGCGGAGGACTATGCATTCGACTTGGAGGCTGAGATTCGGGAACGCTACTTCGCGGAGTTCGGTTTGCCGTGATGGAATCGCCGCTTGCGGCTTCTCTGGTTGAGGGCTGAAACCAGGGGCAGGCGCTACGGCCGCTTCAGCTCAAACAGGTCCGACGTGTGGCACCAGAAGGCGCCGCCGAGGCGCGCCACGGTTTTCAACTTGCGTGGGTCGACGCCGCCATTGCCGTCGAGAACTTCGTCCGCGATGTGCATCATCACCACTTCACCGATGACGAGGTTCGCCGCGATCGGCCCAGTGCCGCACGGGACGATCTGGCGTACCACGCACTCCATTGCGACAGATGCTTCCGCGATCCGTGGCGGTTTTACCTTCACACTCGGCACCGTGGTCAGGCCGGTCAGAGCGACTTCGCTCTCGTCCGAAGGTATCTCCTTCGACGACAGGTTCACTTTCTCCGCGAGCGGCGCGGTCGCGGCGTGAATCACGAACTCGCCGGACTTCTCAAGGTTGAGTAGCGTGTCTTTTTTGGTGCCATCGCGCCGGAGTGTCGGCGAGAACACCACAACAGGTGGGTTCGCGCCGAACGCGTTGAAGAAGCTGAACGGCGCGAGGTTCACCACGCCGGCCGGGGAGACGGTCGTTACCCACGCGATGGGTCGCGGCGTGACAAGTCCCACGAGGTACTGATACACGTCCGGCACGGCCGCGGTCGAAGGATCGAGCTGCATGATTGCTTCCGTAGGGTGGGCACTGCCCACCACGCCGCGCGATCTGGATTCGCGAGACAGAAGACGGTGGGAAATGCCCACACACGAGGTTTATACCAACCACGAGAACGGGTACTTCGGATCGTCGAGGGCCATCGCCTGCTTCGTCACGAACAGCGGGCGGAACGTGTCCACCATCACTGCGAGTTCGTCGGTCCACTTCATGTCGCGGCTTGCGACGATGGTGCCCGGATGCGGGCCGTGCGGGATCCCGTGCGGGTGCAGAGTGAACGACGACTCTTCCACCCCGCGACGGCTCCCGAACTTGCCTCGCACGTAATACAGCACTTCGTCGCTTTCCACATTGCTGTGTGCATACGGGACCTTGATCGCGTCCGGGTGCGTGTCGAGCATTCGAGGCGCGAAGGTGCAGAGTACGAAGCCTGACGTTTCAAACGTGAGGTGAATCGGCGGCGGCTGGTGAATCGTGCCGGTGATCGGTTCGAAGTCGTCAGCGTTGAAGGTAAAAGGGTACACCAGGCCGTCCCAGCCGATCACGTCGAACGGGTGACTCGCGAGGACGTAACGTGACAGCCTGGAACCGTCTTTGATCACGACGGGTGTGTCCTTCTCTTCGTCAAGAATGAACATGTCGGTGGGGCCGTGCAGGTCGCGTTCGCAGTACGGAGCGCCCAGCCGAAGTTGGCCGTCGTGATTGAGGTACTTCGGCGGAATGTTGATTTGCCCAGCGGCTTCGACCACCAATAAGTCCGGCTGCGTGCCCGCTTCGAAGTCGAGTTTGTATGTGGTGCAGCGCGGGATCACGACGTAGTCGAACGGCCGGAACGGCAGTACCCCGAACGCGGTTAGCAACCGGCCGCCGCCCTTGTGAATGAAGACGACCTCGTCCGCGAGCGCGTTGCGGTACAGTTCCGCTTGCGGTTGCGTCGGGCGGCATCGCCAGAGGGTCACGTCGGCGTTCGTGAACATCGGCACGCGACCCGTGATAGGGTCGCCGTTCGCGGGCAACGCACCGCTCTTGAGATGATGGTGCCGCAGAACTGTTTGTTCCGCGGCTTCGACGACCAATGAACCAGCGGGTTCGATGTTGTTCACGCGCGTCGGCGGGCGAAGGTGGTACGCTATCGAGTACGCGCGCGAGAACCCTTGCGTCGTAATCACCTCTTCGTAGAAGATGCCTTCTTGCTTGAAGCCCGGCGACGTGCGGTGTGCGGTGTGCCGCTTCTTCGGGACGCTGCCGCGGGAGAGGTAGTGTGGCATTGGTGTTCCTCTTCAGGGTGGTCCGCTCGCTCCGCGAGCGGTGCGACACGCGCGGATGAGGCGTGAACGTCAGTTGCCGGGCTCCGTGGTGGGAAGCGTAACCGCTCGCGGAGCGAGCGGACCACTCTGGAGCCGGGCCGCGTGACCCACAATCGTCGGCCCTTCCTTGAGCAGTGAACACGTCGGCTTCCAACCGAGTTCCACACGCCGGGCGAGGAGTTCGTCAGCACTCGGCCAGTGTTCCCAGACGGCGACCGCCGCCAGTTCACCGAATCAGGACATGCCGAAAACGAGCCATCGCGAATCGGGTAGCGGCAGGTACAGGTCGTAACTGTACTCGTCTTGCTGTACAAGGTCGATGCCCGCGAACGCAATGCCGACGCCCGGCGCCCACTTCAAGATTGCTTCGAGGTTGCGGAGCGGCGCGACTTCCGTGCCAAGTGCCGCGTCGGTCGCGCCGAGTGCCGCGAGTTGTTCGGGGTACGTCACGACGGGCGCTCCCTGACGGGGTTTCGCAAAGTGCCGAGGCACTCGATGGTTAGTTCCACGACATCGCCGGGATTCAGCCACCCGCCGACGGCTTCCGGCGTCAGTTCCAGAATACACCCGGTGCCAACGGTGCCGCTGCCGATCACGTCGCCGGGTTTCAGTTCGGTGTCGCGACTCGCGTGCGCCAGCAACTGCGGCCACGTCCAGTACATGGTACCGCCGTTGCCGCGCGAATATTGCTTCCCGTTCACAGTGGCGGTCATCTCGACGTGAAGCCGGCCGTCGCGGTAACGATCACGCGCAACCGCAAGTGGCACCACGTGCGGCCCGAGCGACGTGGCAAAGTCCTTGCTCTTCGACGGCCCCAAGCCCACTGCCATCTCTGCCTTCTGAATGTCGCGCGCGCTCCAGTCGTTCATGATGGTGAACCCCGCGAGGCACTCCATCGCGGAGTCGTCGGGCGGAAGATCGCGCGCGGGCTTGCCCACGACACACGCCAGTTCAAGTTCGTAATCGAGAGCGGCGCTGCCTTTCGGCGCCCACACCGGATCGCCGTCGCCGATGATCGCGACCGGGTTCGAGAAGTAGAACACGGGCACCTGATACCACTGCGGCACCATGTCGAGTCCGCGATGCCGGCGGCACGTTTTCACGTGCTGCTCAAACGCGTAGAAGTCGCGCAGGGAAGCGACGGGGAAGGGTGCTGGCATAACGATCTCCGTCGAACCGCCGGCGTAAGCCGGCCGGGTGCTTTGTGCTGACGTGTCACCCGGCCGGCTTACGCCGGCGGTTCGACATCACAACGTTCCACGTAACTCTTGCTCGCGCTCGATCGCCTCGAACAGCGCCTTGAAGTTGCCCTTCCCGAAGCTCTTCGACCCGCGGCGCTGGATCACCTCGAAGAACAGCGTCGGTCGGTCCGCGACCGGTTTCGTGAAGATTTGCAGCATGTAGCCCTCGTCGTCTTTATCGACGAGGATGCCAAGTTCCACGAGTTCTTGCAGGTCTTCCTTGATGGGGCCGACGCGAGCGGTGAGCGTGTCGTAGTATGCGCGAGGTACGCGCAGGAACGACACGTCGTTGGCCCGCATCGCCCGCACAGTCTTGACGATATCGCCCGTGATGAGCGCAATGTGCTGCACGCCGGGGCCACCGTAATATTGGAGGTACTCGTCGATCTGACTGCGGCGCTTCGCCTGCGCCGGCTCGTTGATCGGGAACTTCACCCGCCCGGTGCCGTTCTGCACCACCTTCGACATCAGCGCCGAATACTCCGTGCTGATATCCTTGTCGTCGAATGAGACGAGCTGCGTGAAGCCGAGCACCTTGCGGTAGAACTCGACCCACTCGTTCATCTTTCCTTCTTCGACATTCGCGACGATGTGATCAATCGCTGCGAGTCCGACGGGGCGTCCGGTACTCTCCTGATAGCGTTCCGGGTCGATCGGTTTGAAACCGGGCGCAAACACGCCGCGATACCGGTCGCGGTTGACGAACGAGTGTGTGGTGTCGCCGTACGCCTGGATGCTCGCGGTCTCGAACACCCCGTACTCGTCTTCGCGAGCCTCCGGCGGGCGTACGCCGATCGCGCCGCGTTTGACGGCCTCCTCGTAGCACGCGCGCACATCGGGCACGTCGAGTGCGATGTCCATCACACCGTCGCCGTGGGTGACGAGTCGGTTGCTTTCGGGGTGCTGGCCCGACAGTGGCGAGGCGAGGACGAACGTGATCTCGCCCTGCTTCAGTACGTAGCCGGCTTCGTGGCGCACTTTTGTTTCGAGACCGGCGTAGGCGACCACGTCGAACCCGAACGCGTTGCGGTAGAAGAACGCGCTCTGGCGCGCGTTCCCCACGAAGAAGCGAACATGGTCGATCTTGCGCAGTGGAATCTCTGTCATGGGTGTACGGGAGGTGTTGGCGAACCCCACTTGCAAGGCGGGGGTGCGTCGGCATCACCCCGCCCTTGCGGGCGGGGTTCGCCTCAGAGCACGGGGATATTAAACCGCCGCACCAGCGATTCCAGTTCTCTTCGCAGAAACGGTAGCGATGGGGCGACGAAGAAGTCCTTTTGCATCTGCGACGGGTCGTAGTCGGTCGTAATCACCGCGTCGGTCACGAACTGCCGTCGAGTCGCGTGTGGCGAGAATAGCGAGTGCGGGATCTCGCCCGTACTCGACAGGATACCGGCACCGAACACCTTCGTTTCGCCGTGTTCCTCGATCAACCCGAACTCGATGCTGAACCAACTGAACCGCTTCAGCGCGAGAACTTGGTCGCCGTGCGGCGTGGTCGCGGCGGCTTTCCCGATCAGAGTGAGCAGTTCGGCGTAGTCCTGGTTCATCAGTGGCGGGACGTGGCCGAGGCAATCGTGGATCATGTCCGGTTCGGGCGTGAACTCAGGATGCGAGCCGTGCCGGATGAACTGCGTCACCGGGAACCCGCGCTCCGCGATGTACTCGTAGAACGTGCGGTACGGCAGCGCGCCTTCTACCGGGACGAGGCGCATGTTCGTCTCGCGATCAATCTGCTCGCTCAGCGTCTTGAGTTGCGGGATCTCCGTTTCGGTGATCGCGAGGTCGCGTTTCGCCTGGAGATAGAGGGCACAGGCGTACTTGTCGTGGAGTTCGTGCAACTTTGGCGAAACCTCGCGCCAGATGCGGGTCTCTTCGGGGGTGTACGTCACGAGCGGCGGGCCGAGGTTTTCGAGCCGGTGGTGGCGTGTGAGCGCGAAGAGTTCTTTTCGCCGCGCGATGTACTCCGCGTCGTGTTCACCAGGGTGCCCGGGTTCGAGTTCTAGTTCCACTGTGTCGGGCGGTTCGACCATCGCGTGCGCGTCGATGACCGTCCCGTATTCGACGAGCGTGTTCGGTGCTTCGTTCATTGCGACATCCTGCGAACTCATCCGGTTGAGGGAGAGATAACAACCGGAACCGCGTGACCGCGGTGGTCCCGGTCTTTATGCTATCGGGGCGCGGGGATTTCTTCGCCCCCCCGTTCTCGCGCCCCGGGCGCGTTTCCCTTACCTCCCAAGCGGGCCTAACTATGAAAGCCGCGTTCTTCGACACGACCGGTACGCCGGACGTGATCCGGGTCGGTGATTTTCCCACACCGAAACCGAAAGAGGGTGAGGTTCTGGTGCGTGTCACGGCCGCCTCGATCAACCCCATTGACACTTACATTCGCAGCGGAGCAGCTCCCATGCCGCTGCCGAAGCCCGCGATCACCGGCACCGACTTCGCCGGAGTGGTCGAGGCGGTCGGTCCTGGCGTCGCTCGCTTCAAACCGGGCGATCGCGTATGGGGCAGCAACCAGGGTTTACTTGGACGTCAGGGGACGTGCGCGGAGTTTGTGTGCGTCGAAGAGAAGTGGGCGTACTCCACTCCCGATGGCACCTCAGACGAGCAGGTCGCGTGCGGCGCGCTGGTGGGCATTACCGCACACCTGGGGTTATTCCATCGCGCGAATCTGACAAAGGGCGAAACGGTCTTCGTGAACGGCGGCACCGGCGGCGTCGGGTCGATGGTCGTGCAAATGGCGAAGGCCACCGGCGCGCGGGTGGTCTGTACTGTCGGAAGTGATGAGAAAGCGAAGTTGGCGCGTGATCTCGGCGCCGACTGGGTCGTCAATTACAAGACGGAAGATGTTGCCGCGCGCGTGAAAGAAGCCACCGCCGGCTTGGGAATCAACGTGTGGTACGAAACGCTCCCGCCGGGGGAATTCGACAAAACCATCGAGTTGATGGCTGCGCGCGGGCGGATCGTGGTGATGGCAGGGCGCGCTGCGCGGCCGGTGCTGCCCAATGGCCCCTTCTACGTGAAAGGGCTGTCTCTGGTGGGCTTCGCGATGTTCAACATGACAGCCGCCGAGCAGCAGGTCTGTGCCGCTGACATTGGAAGGTGGATGAAGACAGGAAAGTTGAAAACCCTTGTTGGTGCGAGGTTTTCGCTCGCGGAGACGGCGAAGGCGCACGAGTTGCAAGAAGTCAACACGCTCCGGAAAGCCGGGACGCTCGCGGGGAAAATTGTCATTGTGCCAACGTAACGACCGTGAAGTTGTCGGAAATGAGGAGGTCGGTGCGAGCGGATCGTGTAAGGATCGTCCGATTCGGGCGAATAATCGATAGGTGTGACGGAGTCGTGTCAACGTTCTCCTTCATTTCAACGGTGCGGTCGTGACTCGGCTCACTGCTCTCCTCGTTCTCGGTGTTGCGGGCCTGCTCTTCAGCCCCGCGATGGCGTCGGCCCAGTTCGGTCCGGGCTATGGTTATGGCTTTCGGTACTCGTACAATGGGCCGCCATTGCTTTCGCCGTTACCGCTGTTACCGCCGTTGCAACCGCTCCCGCGGTTGGCCCCGTTGCCGCCGCTCAACCCATACCTCCAACCGCCGCGATACACGTTCCAGTACAGCACGCACGTGACGAATCCGTACAGCGGGGCGACGCTCAGAACCCAGACCTTCTACTCAAGCATTTCCCCTCCGATCTGGGGCTACCCGGCGTTCTACCCGCAGAGCGGTCAGGAAATGTACGGCGGGGCAAGTTCAGGGTCCAACATCGCGCTCCAGAACCAGTACGACCTACAACGCGCCCAGCGCACGATGGCCGCGGGCGGGTACGGTTCGTCGGGTGAGAAACCGGGTGGCCTGGCGGTCGTCGGCACACCCGGGGGAGTGGCGATGCCTGATGGCTTTGCGAAGGCGCTCGCCCCGGCGGATCGGGCACGGGTAATCTCCGGTGAGACGCTCAACGAACTTCTGAAGGAGATCGTGAAGGCCGAACCGAAGGGCGGGAATCGAGCGTCGGCGTTTGTCTCGGTTGCGCTACTGGACGAAGTGCGCTTCGGGGGGACTGACGGTGCAGACGCTCTGAATCTGGCGCGCCGGGCTGGCAATCTCGACTTCCCGACCGCGTTCTACGACCCGGCGCTGAAAGACCTTCGCGTCGCACTCGACCGCGATTTCACCGCAGTAGCGATCGCGTTGCAGGCCGGGAAGTCGCCGGACCCGTCGCGGCGGTCGCAGTTCGAGGTCACGCTTGAGAGGGTCGAAGCCGCACTCGGCTCGGTCGCCAAGACCCTGCCGGACGAGGACGCCGCCACGGCCCGCCGATTCACGAGCCAGATGTCGAACGCGCTGAAGGCGATGAAGGCGGGTGCGGGAAACGGCTTGATAGACCCGAAGTGGTCAGTCGAGGGCACGACTGTCGCGGACTTCGTGAAGCACATGACCCGGCACAAGTTGCAGTTCGCAGCCGCGCCGAGTGGGAATGAGGAATCGTACATGGCGCTGCACCGCAACTTCGCCACCTACCTGTTCCTGCTCACGCAGCCGAGGAAGTAGACGTTGTTTGGCGAGCGGGGGGGCGTAAGCTCTAGTTCCTTGAAACCAAGGGGGCGTCCGCCTCCACTCACCTTTCAGCACCCCACGTTTCCCACTTGTGCGTGACTGCCAGGCCGCTATACAACACCCCGACGCCCTGCCCGCGCGCGCCTGTACGCGGTTCGCAGGGATTCCATCCGTGTACAAGGCAGGACGCATGAAGCGCGCGCTCATCACCGGGATCACCGGTCAGGACGGAAGTTATCTCGCCGAGTTGCTGCTCGAAAAGGGCTACGAGGTCCACGGCATCGTTCGTCGTTCGAGTACAGAGTCTTTCGAGCGTATCGAACACCTCGCAGGCAAGATCCACCTGCACCAGGCCGACTTGCTCGACCAACTCTCGATTATCGACGTCATCAAGGTGTCGAACCCCGAAGAGGTGTACAACCTCGCGGCCCAGAGCTTCGTTCCGACGAGCTGGAAGCAACCGATGCTGACAGGGCAGTTCACCGCCCTCGGCGTGACGCAGGTGCTGGAGGCGGTCAAACTTCTGGGCCGCGACACCATCAAGTTCTACCAGGCGTCGTCGAGTGAGATGTTCGGCAAGGTTCAGGCGGTACCGCAGATCGAGACCACGCCGTTCTACCCGCGCAGCCCGTATGGCGTGGCGAAGGTGTACGGCCACTGGATCACGGTGAACTACCGCGAATCGTACAACATGTTCTGCTGTAGCGGTATCCTGTTCAATCACGAGAGCGAGCGACGTGGCAAGGAGTTCGTGACGCGTAAGGTGACCGACGGCGTGGCCCGCATCAAACTCGGCCTGGCCAAAGAACTGAAACTTGGCAACCTCGATTCGAAGCGCGACTGGGGTTTCGCGGGCGACTACGTCCGCGCGATGTGGCTGATGCTCCAGCAGGACAAGCCAGACGACTTCGTGGTGGCGACGAACAAGACGCACACGGTCGAGCGGTTGGTCGAGGTGGCGTTCTCCGCGGCCGGGCTGGACTGGAAGAAGCACGTCAAGATCGACCAATCGCTGGTTCGCCCGGCGGAAGTCGATCTGCTCATTGGCGATCCGGCGAAGGCGAAGAAGCACCTTGGCTGGGAGCCGGAGGTGACCTTTGAGCAACTGATTGAGCGGATGGTGAAGGCCGATCTCGCACGGCTCCAGGGGCAGCCCGCACCGGACTTCAAGGCCAGGGGAATCTAGATCGGAGTTCCAAGTTCCAGAGTTCCGAGTGCCCAGGTAACTCCACAAGACCAACGCCGGTCCTGTCTACAACTTGGAACTTGGAACTCCGGCGCAGCCGACTATGCGAATCCTCATCACGGGCATCACCGGGTTCGTTGGCGGGCATCTGGTGGAACACCTGCTGTCGCTAGGCGGGCACGCACTCATCGGGGTGAGTCGGCGCGGGGTGTGGCCAGCGGCGCTCGCGCACCTCGCGCCCCACGCGACACTGTCCGCGTGCGACCTGGGCGACCTGTCTGCAACTGAGGCGATTATTCGTCAGGCTCGGCCAGACTGGGTGGTGCACCTCGCGGGGTATGCGAACACTGGCGGTTCGTTTCGCGACCCGGACCGGGCGTGGCGCGAGAATCTGACCGTGACCCGCACCCTGTATGATGCACTCGCCGTGTCGGGCCTGCCGACACGCACGTTGTTCGTTTCAACCGGGTTGATTTATGGCGAACCAGACCGCGCCGACGGGGCGTGTGACGAGTTCACGACGCTGAAGCCGGCCAGCCCTTACGCCGCGAGCAAGGCCGCTGCGGACCTTGTCAGTTATCAGTACTGTCGCAGTACCGGACTCGACATTGTCCGCGTCCGGCTGTTCAACCAGATCGGTCCGCGTCAGAACGCCGACTTCGCGGTGCCCAACTTCGCGCGCCAGATCGCCGCTGCCGAGGTCGGCAAGCAACCGCCTGAGGTTAATACCGGCGACCTCACCGCGCGGCGGGACATCACCGACGTGCGCGACATCGTGGCCGCGTTTCCGCTCCTGTTGGAGAATGGGAAGAGTGGTGAGGCATACAACGCGGCCCGCGGCGACTCATACCTGATCCAGAACCTGCTCGACCGGCTCGTGTCGATGTCGCGTGTGCCGATCAAGGTGAACCAGAAACTCGAAGCCGGGCGCAAGGCCGACACCTCGATTACCCGCGCCGACGCGCACAAACTCCGCACCGCGACTGGGTGGGCGCCGAGGCTTCCGCTCGACCGCTCACTCGCTGACGTCCTCGACTACTGGCGTGCAGTCGCGAAGGGTTGATTTGCCCTTCGCGAACCCGCTCGCGTTGTGTATCTTCTTGATACCGAGCCTCGCGGCGGCACTGGATAGGCTCGCTAAAAACTCACCGCTGCCCGACAAGCATGTCCGACGCCAAGTTGCGTCACGCCATCGCGTTCGAAGCCGCCCGGCTCATGTACGAGCGGGTCGAGTCCGAGTACTTCACAGCCAAGCGCAAGGCCGCGAAACGCCTCTGTCGCGGCACCGTCAAACCCAGTGATCTGCCCAGCAACGCGGAAGTTCGCGACCAAATCCAGACGTTCGCGCGCATACACGAGGGCGACACGCGCACCGCGCACCTCCGCGACATGCGATTGCACGCGCTGCGCCTCATGCGGATGCTGTGCCGGTTCCGCCCACGGCTCATCGGCAGCGTGATGACAGGACACACCCGTAAGGGGTCCGACATCGACCTGCACCTCTTCAGCGACCACCTTGAGCCGATCACCCAGGCGCTCGACGAAGAGGGGCTTCAGTACGACGTGGAACACAAGCAGATCACGAAGCACGGCGAGAGCCGCGTGTTCACCCATGTCCACGTGTTCGATGTGTTCAACTTCGAGCTGACGGTGTACGCGGAGAACCAGGCGCACTACGTGTTCAAGTCGTCGATCACGGGCAAGGCCATCGAACGCGCCAGTACGCGCGAACTCGAAGAACTGATCGCACGCGAGCACCCCGAGGTGAGCATCGACGACGCCATCGCGGAGCAAGAGGAGGCCATTGATCCGTACCAACTGTTCCGCATGTTGCTGATGCCGCTGGAGAACGTGAAGCAGAGTGCGAAGCACCACCCGGAAGGCGACGTGCTGTTCCACCTCCTGCAAGTCTTCGAGTTGGCGCGCGACGAGCGCCCCTGGGATGAAGAGTTCTTGCTGGCGGCGCTGTTGCACGACGTGGGGAAGGGGATCGACTCCTACGACCACGTCGCTGCCGGGCTTCAAGCACTCGACGGCCTCATCACGGCGCGAACCGCGTGGTTGATCGAGAACCACATGCTCGCTCTGGAATACAAGGCGGGCACGCTTGGCCACCGCGCGCGAAAGAAACTGGAGGAGTCCGATGAGTTCGACGACCTGATGCTTCTGCGCGAACTCGACACGAAGGGGCGCGTGCGCGGCGCGCGTGTCGGCACCGTGGACGAGGCGCTCGACTTCCTGAAAGAGTTGGACCGCCAGAACAAGTGGAAGTAACGAGACGTCATCCGTCCGCACCGGTGTGATGGGAATAACTTTGGGTTGCTTGTCTGCTGCCCGGAGGGGTGGTAGACTTTTTTCACCTACCCCCGATCCTCAACCCGGTTCCGCTCTGGTTTCCCGCCGCTGGTTCGGGCCGCAGTTCGTCGCTGGAGTCACGCCGTGCTGACGTTTTCTTCCGGTGTCGCGATCCGCACATGTAACGGGCTTTCACGGCGCGGCTTTCTGAAGGTCGGTGCGGTCGGTGTCGGCGGGCTGACGCTCACCGACATGCTCCGCGCGAGTGCCAGGACCGGGCGTTCGCGGCCCAAGTCCGTCATCATGGTCTGTCTGTTTGGCGGACCACCGCACACGGACACCTACGACCTGAAGCCTGACGCTCCGGACGACTATCGCGGGGAGTTCAAGCCGATCCACACGAACGTGACGGGCGTGGATATCTGCGAGTTGTTCCCGCTCCAGGCGAAGATGTGGGACAAACTCGCGGTGATCCGCAGCGTAGTGGCCGGGCAACCAGACCACCGCGACCAGGAGACGCACACCGGGTTCGTCAGCGGGCGCCCGTCATTTGGTTCGATCATCTCGAAACTCCGTGGCCCCAGCACCTCTGGCGTTCCGCCTTACGTCAACCTGCGGTTCGAATCGAGCGGGCTGGACCCGGCGTACCTCGGTGTCGCGCACAAGCCGTTCTCTCCGCGTGGCCCCGGAGTTCAGAACCTGTCGCTCGCGCAGAACATGACGGCCGAGCGCGTGAACGAACGCCGGGCGCTGCTCGCTGGGTTCGACGACGTGCGCCGCGAGGTCGATGCGTCTGGCAGTATGGCCGGGATGGATGCGTTCCAGACGCGAGCGTTCGACATCATCCTGTCCGGTGCCGCTCGCAAGGCACTCGATTTGGCACAAGAACCCGCGCCAACTCTTGAGCGTTACAAGGGCGTGGAGAAGTTTCTGCTCGCCCGTCGACTGGTCGAGGCCGGTGTCGGGGCAGTTACGCTGGACATCGGGAACTGGGACACGCACTTCGACAACTTCAAGTATCTGAAAGAATGGTTGCCGAAGGTTGATCGCGCGCTCACGAACTTGATTTCCGATCTTCACGATCGCGGGCTGCAAGACGATGTGGTCACCGTGATGTGGGGGGAGTTCGGCCGCACGCCGAAGATCAACAACCGGGCTGGCCGCGACCACTGGGATCCTGCCATGTCGGCGCTCATCGCGGGCGGAGGGCTGAAGATGGGCCAGATGGTTGGCTCCACCACGGCACGCGGCGAACGACCCAAGAACCGGCCGTACACCGTCCCGCAGGTACTCAGCACGGTTTACCAGGCGATCGGCATTGACCCGTCGCAGTGCTTCGCTGACGGTAGCGGGCGACCGCTGGCCATCCTCGACGACCGCGACACGGTCTCGGAACTGCTCTGATGTCTCACCCCGCCCTCGCGCGCTTCCCCGTGGTGATCGAGTTCGATGTCGGCTGGAGCGACATGGACTCGTTCGACCACGTCAGTAACCTGGAGTACTTCCGGTACTTCCAGGACGCGCGCCTGAACTACATCTTGCGCACCGGCTGGCTCGACACGAAGCGAGATCTCGGCCTCGGTCCGATCCTCAAGAGCACGTCGGCGACGTATCGCAAACCGGTGAAGTACCCGGATCGCGTGTGGGTCGGCGCACGCGTTGTTGATTTGCAAGTTGATCGCGTAACGTTCGAGCACATCCTCGTGAGCCGGACGTGGGACGCGGTCGCGTGCGAGGGCACGGCAGTCGTCGTGAGCTACGATTATCGCGGCGAGGGCAAGGTCGCGATTCCAGAAAGCGTGCGGAAGGCGATCGAAGAACTGGAGCAGCATACGAAATGAACCCCACGAACGCCGAAGGCGTTCGTGGGGTTCATTTCGTGCGAACGGTGGTGGGTTCGCTCAGCGGTTGTTGTTGATGTCGAGCATGAAGAAATCTCGCGGGCTGCGGATGAACGAATTGTGCGGGAACGCGAGCGTCCCCTGTGCCGGGCCGTAGGCGCCGTTGGGGTAGCCAGTGGGGTTGTAGGCCGGACCGTTCTGGTTGTAGCCCATCTGCGGGTAGTAGTACGAGGGCGGCACCTGTGGCTGCCCGGAGTGCGATCCGCCGAGGCGGAACATTTTTCGGAGCCGCGGGTTCAGCCCGTACTTGTCGGGCGCGACCCCGTTGTACGGATCGCCCTGACCGATCAGCGTGTTCGGCCCGCCGAACTGCGGACCCGATGGCCCCTGCGGACCCTGTCCCCCTTGCGGCGGCGCGACCGGTGGACGCGGGCCGCCCCAGTCCGACCGAGCCGCACTCGTGGTCAGTCCAACTGCTACAACTGCCAAAAGCAACCGCTTCATGTGCGTATCCTCGCGACCCCGGCCCGAACTCGGTCCGGTCGATACCGTCTGTATCGGCAAGTAGGCGAGCCAAACGCGAGTCTTCTTCGCGAATCGTTCAACGGATGAGCGACAGCCCATAGATGAGAAGTCCGAAGCAGCAGACCACAACGGTTCCACTCCCGACTGCGGCGGCCATCAGCCACCGGGTTACCGCGTTCTCGGGTGTTGATTGCGTGGCGAGCGCCGCGCGGAGTTGTCGCGTCACGTCTTCAAAGAGTCGCTGATCGTCGGAGATCCAGCGGAGCGTAACCGTGCGTCCGCCCTCGAATGTGTCCAACTCGAAGAGCGGCGCGCCGGCGACCCAGAGTTTGCCGCGACGCTCGACGGCGCGGCCGAGTTGATCGAACACTTCCGTAAGCAGCGCCTCGAACACGGCCGGTTCGACGTTGTAGACGACCAGCGATCGCCGCCGCGCAAGCAGCGCGATCGCGATTCCGCCGAACACCACTACGAGATAGAAGAAGATGAGCACCGACCAGGTGACGCGCTCCTGAATCCACACGGCGCGAAAAGCTTCAAAGTTGCCGCGCATCCAGAAGCGGAAGTTAGACTGGAGGAGTGTGAGCAACATCCCGCCACCGAAGAGGATGAACCCCGACAGCCCGACGGCGAGACCCGCGAAGTCCCACGACCCGGACACTGTGGTGGGGTGGTCACGCCGGGTGATCTGGGCGAGCCAGAGTAGGTACATCGCGAGCGGGATGAGGCAGAACACGCCCGCTAGGCAGACGACGAGGATGTAGGGAACTGCCAAGTCACCGGTCCCCGTCGGGGTGTCGTCGGCAGGGGCGCGACGAAAGTATTCGGCTCATCTTAGGTTGCGGCGGTTAAGGGGTCAATTCGGCCCTGAGGCGAAGCGGGTCGCGTGCGGATTCTGGCAAGAACCGGAAGCTGGCCTTTTCGGTCCGGGGGTCGGTGGATAACATACCCACACAAGACGCGGCGTGGAGCAGCCCGGTCAGCTCGCCAGGCTCATAACCTGGAGGTCGTAGGTTCAAATCCTACCGCCGCAACTTAAAACCCCTGGGAAACCAGGGGTTTTTTCATTGGTGCTCGTCCGCTGGTTCCGCCATTTCCGCCCTTTCCGGGGTTTTAGGTGCCATTCAACTGTCGAGAAATCGCGTCTCAAGCGGACCGTAACCTGACCAACACTTCCTTTATTGTGGCGAAAGCCGATCCAGAACACTCGCCGCAGCCGGTTGTTTTCGCCGACTGGCCCCAATCACTGTCCTGTCGTGAATGGGCACATCACACGATGCCCTTGATGACTTGCCCCTCGACGAGCGTGAGCCGTTCGCGGCGACCGAGGTGCGGGAACGTCAGTCGTTCCTGATCCAGCCCGAGCTGGTGCAGAATCGTGGTGTGAACGTCGCGAACGTGATAGGGGTCTTCGACCGCACGCAGTCCGATCGCGTCGGTCGCGCCGACCGCCTGCCCGCCCTTCACCCCGCCGCCAGCCAGCCACATCGTGAACCCCAGGTTGTGATGGTCGCGACCAACTCCGTCTTGCGCTTCCGGTGACCGGCCGAATTCCCCGCCCCACAGAACGAGCGTGCTGTCGAGCAGGCCGCGCTGTTTCAGGTCGGTCAGAAGCCCCGCGACCGGTTTATCCGTCTGGCTGGCCATCCGCTTGTGGTTCTCCTCGATGTCCTTGTGGGCATCCCACTGCTCGCCCGCCGGCCCGCCGCCGCTTACCACGACCACGAACCGCACGCCCTTTTCGACGAGCCGACGCGCGAGCAGGCACCGACGGCCATAGTCGTCGGTCGGTTTCGTCCCGACGCCGTAAAGGTCGAGCGTCTCTTTCCTCTCATTCGCGATGTCGAACAACTCCGGTGCCTCGGTCTGCATCTTGAACGCGAGGTCGTACGAGCGGATGCGCGCGGCGAACTCGTCCTCTGCGTCGCCGCCTGCTTCGTTAAGGTCGCGAATCAGTTTGACCGTCTTCCGTCGCTCTTCCACGGTCACGCCCGGCGGAAGATCCAAATTGCGGATCGGGCGCGGACCGCCGCCGAGCATCGTCGGCTGGTAGGCCGCGGGCAGGAATCCGTTGGAGTACATCGGTTGGCCGGCTTCGAGCGCGCCGTGCGGGTCGGGCATGACGACGTAGGCCGGGAGCGACCGGCTTTCCGACCCCAGCCCATACACCGCCCACGAACCCATGCTTGGGAATCCCGGCACCACGCGCCCGCCGAACAACTCGTACTGAGCGGCCGAGTGAACCACTTTGTCGCACCGGCACGACCGGACCACGGCTATGTCGTCAATGCGCTTCGCCGTGTGAGGGAACAAGTCGGACACCTCGACACCGCTTTTGCCGTGGTGCGCGAACTTGCGGGCGGAGCCGAGCAACTTCGCGCCCTTCTGCACGAACTGGTACTTCGCCTCCCCGAACTCGGCCGGTCGCGGCTGACCGTTGAGTTTGTTCAGCAGCGGTTTCGGGTCGAAGGTATCAATGTGGCTTGGCCCGCCGGCCATGAACAGAAAGATGACGCTCTTCGCCTTCGCCTCGAAGTGCGGCTTCTTGGGTGCGAGCGGATCTTCCGGTGCGGCGCGAGCACCTTCCGCGAACAGCGAGGTTAGCGCAAGTGCGCCGAAACCGCCGAACGCGCCGGTCAGGAACTCGCGGCGACCCTGAGTTATTGAGGGGTGCATCATCAGTTCACGTAGAGGAAGGCGTTCAGGTTGAAGACCGCGATGGCGAACTCCTTGAGCGACTGCGTCTTCAGGAACGCGACGGCCAATTCCTTTTCCTTCGCGCTCGGCGGGCGACCGGTGGCGAGCCGGTATGCGAGTTCGACCTGCACCGCGGGGTCTGCCCCGGCTTCGCGCTGGAGTCGGTTCGCGAACACCTCAGCGAGTTCGTTTGCGATCGCCCCGTTTAGCAACTCCAACGCCTGAAGAGCGTGTGTACTCGACTCGCGGCGCGAACAACTCGTCGCCGCGTCCGGCTGGTCGAATGCTTCCAGGAACGGGAGCCGCAGGTTTCGTTTCGAGAGAAGATAGACCGACCGCCGGTTGTGTTCCTTCCGGTCCGGTGTGACGGTCCACTGCGACGGGGCGTAGAGCAATTTCACCAGATCGTTATCCAATGGCACAACGACACTCGGGCCACCGGTCTTGAGGTTCAAGCGGCCGGAGACCATCAGCATCGCGTCGCGAACTTCCTCGGCGGTCAGTCGGTGTCGCGGGAAATGCCAGAGCGAGCGGTCCAGCGGATCTTTCAGCGCGCCCGGTTTTGGGTCAGGGTGTCGCACCGCCTGCCGGTACGTGCTGCTCAACACGATCAACCGGTGGATGTGCTTGATGCTCCAGGGGGAGAGGTTCTTTGGCTGCACGAACTCACTCGCGAGCCAGTCGAGCAGTTCCGGGTGGCTCGGCCGACCGCCGTTGATTCCGAAGTCGTTCGCGGTGTCCACGATCCCCGTGCCGAAGTGCCACTGCCAGATGCGGTTCACCATCACGCGGGCCGCGAGCGGATTCTCAGGGTTCACGATCGCCCGAGCTAGAATCGTCCGCGGGTTCGCGGTGGCGGTGGGCAACTCCGCGACCTTCCCCCGGAAGCCGATGTCGAGCAACTTCGGGCCTACCTGTTGCCCCTTCTTGTCGGTGTTGCCGCGCTTGAGCACGTGAACCGGAGTCCGGTCGGACGCGACGTTCCGAACCGTGCTGACGGCCGGCAGCGGTGGCGGCAGACTCGCTTCCAGTTCCTTCAACTTCTCTTCAGCCTGTGTCCGCGCGCTGCCAGCCACGCTCGCGATCGTCTGTTGGACCTTCTTGATCTCGGCCTGGATCGTGTCCGTCTTCGCCTTCCACGCGGCCTGTTCGACCGGGGTTGCAAGAATGACATCGCGTTCGTGCGTCGCACCCCAGAACGCCTGGAAACTGTAATAATCGGCCAGCGTGATCCCGTCGAACTTGTGGTCGTGACAGCGGGCACAGGCGACGGTCAGCCCGAGGAACACGGTGCCGGTGGCATCGGCCATCTCGGTCAACACTTCGTTGCGGCTGAACGCGAGTTCCTGGTTACCCGCGTTCCGACGCACAGGGCCAAGGCGGTTGAAGCCGGCCGCGATCCGCACCTCGTCGCTCTCGGAGGAGAGTTCATCGCCCGCGATCTGCTCCAACACAAACCTGTCGTAAGGCTTGTCGGCGTTGAACGCGTCGATCACGTAATCACGGTATCGCCACGCCCCGGAGCGGTAGCGGTCGTACTCGAATCCTTCCGTCTCGGAGTAGCGCACAAGGTCGAGCCAGTGCCGGCCCCACTTCTCACCGTAACGCGGCGACGCGAGCCGCCGCTCGACCAGTTTCTCGTAAGCGTCCGCTGCCTTGTCGTTCAGAAACGCATCGACCTCGGCCGGGGTGGGCGGAAGTCCGGTCAGGTCGAACGTGACGCGACGAATGAGCGTTCCTCGGTCCGCTTCCGGTGCCGGAGACAGTCCGTCTTTCTCCAACTTCGCGAGGATGAAGGCGTCAACGGGTGTTCGGATCGCGCCTTTCGGGTTCCGAATCTCCGGCACGGCGGCGCGAGTGCGAGGGCGCAGTGACCAGTGCGTATCCGGTTCGGCGGCAAACGCGGGTGCGGCGACGAGCAAGGCTAAGAGTGCGAGCAGTCGCATGAGTTTGTGGGGTAGGGGTGAGCGTCTGTTGGTAGTTACATCACCCGGTCGTGCGCCCACGGGAAGCGACGGCCGGTGAGGAACTCCTTGTACTCCACTTCGGTGGGGTCGTGAATTGTCGCGGGGTCGAACGCCGCGTTGACCATGCGGAGCAACGGCACGATGTCCGCGTCTGGGTAGCCAAGGACGCGAATCTCGAAGTAGTCCTTGTTCACGTCGATGAGTTGATACCGGTCCTTCCACACGCGAACCATCCACAGCTCGCGCAGTTCCCATCTCGTGCGCTTGATGAATTCAATCGCAGCGTTGAGATCACTGAAGTCGTGGGTAGCGAGTGGTGTGAGCATGGGAGTTGCCGCTTGCGGCGTAGCGTTTAGTATCTTCCCAGTTCGCGCAGGCGCCTGGCGTAGGGCGAATTTGGGCTGTGCCCTTTGTGTAGTGGCCAGTTGTTGTAGGCCAACACAAAAGGCCACTTCTGCTCTGGCAGGCCAATCTTGGTTGGGTTGCGTTTGATGTAGCCGATGACGCGGCGCACGTCGTCGGGGTGATCGAGAAAATCGCCCCAAGGGGTTCCGCCTACCCATATTGGGTGGCCCGGCTCGCGCCGCTTGGCCTGGATCAACCGCGTCTTGCTGGCGTGCAGCAGGTTCTCGGCTATCTCCTCGACCGTGTGTTTGTGCTTGCGGATCAGGATGTGGACGTGGTCCGGCATCACAGCGCAGGCATAGCACGTATATCGCTCAGTCGCGATGACTGTGGCGAAGGCCTCGCCGATGGTTGCGCGATCTTCATCGTTGAAAGTCAGCACTGGGTGTCGGAGTAATTCGACGGCCCGTTCGTAAAACTCTCGAACCTCGTAGCGCGGCGGCTGAATCTTCTTGCGGCCGTGGTGGACGTTACCTAACTCGGCGAGCGACGCGCTCTCGACAGTGCGCGACCCACTACCACGTGGGTCATTGGGGAGCCACGTGCCATACACAGTCCAGACCAAGTGGTAACCAATCACCAGAGGGTGATTCACAGGGTTCTCCTCATCTCTTCGCCGCTTGCGGCGCTGCCCAGTTTTGGCAGCGCCGCAAGCGGCGAAAAACCAATTCATCTTACCTCAACCCTGCCAAGTCTTGGAGAGTGTGCCAGTTCTCCAGGCGATCCTGCTTGGCCATCAGCATCGTCTCGGATGGGTTGCCGTCCTTGTCGAAGTGCTTCACGAACCGGCCCTCGCTGCGTGCGAAGTCCACGAAGGTGACCTCCTGGCCCGTCTTCGGGTGGATGAACCAGTCGCCCTTCATGTTCGGGTTACCCATAAGCGACATGCGGCTCTTGATCGTGTCTCCAGCGCGGGGATCGTAGATGATCAGCGGGAACGCACGCGTATCCACCGCGAGTCGCGCCTGCTCACCAGCCATGTTGTCGGCCACACCGTGTTCCGGCTGACACGTGGTGTAGCAGACGACGATCGCGGGACCGTCGAACTCCAGCGCGCCGAGCACCGACTTGTAGAAGTGGTTGATGTGGGCGCACGTTGTCTGCGCGACGTAGGTCCGCGGGTGCATCATCGCAATCTGCGCGATTTCTTTGCGCCGCTCCTGCTTCCCGCCGAACGCGTTGCCGTGGACCGACATCTTCGTGTTCTGACCCGTGAAGCTCGCGGTCGAAGCCTGTCCGCCGGTGTTCGAGTACACCTGCGTGTCCAGCACGAACACCTTGATGTTCATGCCGCTGGCGAACAGTCGCGAAAGCGCCTGGAAGCCGATGTCGAACATGGCACCGTCACCGCCGACGACCCACAGCGGCTTGTTGTTCCACCCCATCTGATCCCAACGCATCCGCACGCCGATGGCGTAGGTCGGGGCGTTCTCGAACAGCGAGTTCGTCCAGGGCACCATGTATGGGTTGTACGGGTACGTCGAGGTGTACACCGTGTTGCACCCCGTTGCCGCGACGATGCCCCAATCCTCGCCGTACTTGCTACCGGTCGCGGCGCACATCATCCGCAGCGCGGTGCCTTCGCCGCAACCGGCGCACGACCCGGCCCCGCCGGTGTAGATGTGCGTCTGCTCCTTGAGCATCATGTCGATGAGCAGGTTGCCGCTGATGTACTTCTCGTTGCTCGGCCCCATGTTCTTGAACAGACGATGGCTCTTGCGGGCTTTCGTCATCAGTTCGTCGGTCTTCGCGACCATCTTCAGCGCGTCGTCGTCGCAGACCGTCACGCACTCCGCGCACCCTTTACACTTGGAAGGGTCGATGATGATGTTGAACATCCCGCCGACGCCCTGCTTTTTCTTTCCGCTGTCGTAGTACTTCTTCGTCTTCGACCATTGGGCCTTGAACATCTCGCGGTCGGCTTCCGCGATAGTCGCGAGTTTCTGCTCCCATTCATCCTCACCGAGCACCTTGCCGAGGATCGCGGTATCCGGGCACTCGGTGACGCAGTCCATGCACCCAGTACAGTTCGATGGGATGTATTCGGGCAGTTCGGGCGCGATGTAGCTGAAGTCGCGTAGTGACGCAGTGCCAGCCGGGACGAGCGACCGGGCGAGCGTGAGGTCGGCGGGCAGTTCCTTCTCGCCGTAGCCCTCCTCGTACCCGCGAATGATCCGCTCGTTAAAGTCGCCGACGTCGAGCACTGGCAGGCTGAGGTTGGATTTCCCCGTGACCGGCTTGTAGGGCCGGTCGACGAGTGTGCCATAACAGTTGTTGTTGAAGGGATCTTTGTCGGTCGCCTCGTTCATGGACGGGGCGTGTGGGTCGGTTGCAATCATATGTGTTGGTCCTGTATGTATGTTGTGAATCGCAACGCCGCGAGCGGCGAAACGTGAGTTACGAGGCGTAGATCACATCTTGGGGAATCTCTTTCATCTCTTCGGAGCCACGTTTGATGCACTTCAGATTGTCCTGGATCACCTTGTCACCGCGTTTGCCGAAGTACTTGCGGAGCGCTTTCTCGACGCCGATGTCCACCTGCGCATCGGACATCTCGGCTTCCTTCGCGTAGGGCGTGAGTTTGAGGAAAGCGCCCAAGAGGACGATCCCCTGCATACGCATTTGCAGGTCGGGGTCGTCCGCTTCTTCGCGGGCGATGCGGACCATGTCGCAGTAGTACACGCGAATCTTCTTCTCGCGGATCGCGTGCTGGTTTTCGTGCGGGATGCGTTTCCACACGTCCACTGGGTCGGCGTACGGCGTCTGCATGAACACGGCACCGCCGGCAACCAGTCCCTTGAGTGTGAGTGGGCTGAGCATCGCGGTCGGGTCGTTCACGCAGAGCAGTTCGACCTTCTCCAACTCGGAGTGCATGTAGATGTGCGTCTCCGCGATGGTCAGGTAGTACGTTGTCGGCAGCCCCTTCTTCTCGGAACCGTACTTCGGGTAGGCCTGCACATCCTTACCGAAGACGTTGCCGGCGATGGTAGCGATGATCTTGTTGGTGGTCACCGAGCCGAAGCCGCCGACGGAGTGGCCGCGCATCGAGAAGCCACCCTTGGGGCGCAGGTCCGGGTCGTCCTTTCGTGGGAGCGCGGTCTTGTGGTCGATGCCGACGCAGAAGAAGTCCGGTCCGCCGATCATCATGTTGTGGAACGCGGCGATGATGTCGCCGGGGCGCACGTCGCGGCTGCCCAACCCAGCCGCGCAGTGGTAGACCTTTGGGGCGTCGTCGATCAACTTCTCTTGCCCGTTCTGACCGGTGATCGCGTCGTAGAACGCGGCCTTCACTTCGCGCGTGAGGTGGTTGCCGGTGGTCGACAGCGGGTCGTCCATTCGCTCGAAAACGGTGAACGCTTCGCACCCCTTTAGCGCGTCCACGATGGCCCGAGCCGGGAACGGGCGGAACACGAAGACGGTCAAGCAACCCGCCTTGATGTTCTTTTTCTCGCGCAGGTAATCGACGGTCGCCTTGGCTGTCTCCATGTAGCAACCCATACCGACGAGGATGTACTCCGCATCCTCGCACCGATACGCCTCGACGTTCCCGTAGTGCCGCCCGGTCTTGCGGCCGAACTCGTCGAACGCCTCCTGCAACTTCTCACCGATCTGGTCGTAGTACCAGCGCTGCGCGATCTTGCCCTTCATGTATGAGTCTTGGTTCTGTACCACGCCGGACATCAGCGGGTTGCCCGGGTCCATCATGTTCGTGAGTTTCACCTTCGGGTCGCCGACAAACTCCTTCATGAACTCAGGCTCGATCAACCGCACTGTCTCGACCGTGTGCGTGGTGAGGAAGCCGTCTTGAACGCTGAAGAACGGGGTCTGGGACGCCTCCGCGACGCGGCGGCAGATGAGGCAGAAGTCGCCGGCTTCCTGCGCGTTGCGGGCGAAGGTCATCCCCCAACCCACGTCGGCAACGCTCATCACGTCGTCGTGACCAGCGTGAACGTTCAACCCCTGGCTCGTGAGCGCGCGGGCGCCGATGTTCATCACGACCGGGAGGCGCTTCCCGCTGATCGTGTAGAGCACTTCCTTCATCAAAACGAGGCCTTGCCCGCTGGTGAAGTTGGTGACGCGCCCGCCAGCGACCGCGAAGCCTTCACACACGGCGGCGGCGGAGTGTTCGCTCTCTGGCTCGAAAAACATCAGGGTGTCGCCCCAGAGGTTCTTCTGCCCGTTCATCACGGAGGCGTTGAACCCGCCGCCCATCGTCGTGGAACTGGTAATTGGGTAGGCGCCGGCGGCCTGACTGATTTTCACTTCGACGTGAACGACGGCTTCGGCGCCGTCGCAGGTGGTGGGGATGCCGGGGTACTGGTAGGTGGTCTCCGCGGATTCTTTCTGCGGCTCCGCGGTTCGGGCGGGACGTTCGACTGCAGCGACGGTCATGGAGGGCCCTTTCTGGGGACGGAAATGTGGGAAAGGATCGCGTTGTTCGCCCGCGTCGTCGCGGGCAAAACTCGGTTAGCGACGGGTTGGGCGCACGGCGCGCCTAAATACAAGTGACAAGTATCGGGGGTCGTCCACGTCAGGGAACGTGGTCGGCCGGCGGTCCGCACCGGGGCGACCGGGGCACCACCGCAGAACGCCGCCCTCAAGTTGGTAGATGCAGCGCGACCAGCGCCCGACATGTTCCGCTGGTCCGGCTTCGATTCGCATGTCCATCTGTCCGGGGGCCAGATCGAACGTGCCCATGTAGATGTCGCTGCCGACGAACTCACAGGTGAACCGGTGCCCGACGATGAGAAACCGGGCCTCCCGCGGACCGGCCACCGAGACCCAAACTCCCTGGATGCTTTCCAGCGCGGAGCGGAGGGCCGGTTCGGCCGCAGGCGCAAGGGTAGACATGACACGTCTCCTGTCGAACACGGAGAGAATGGTGTTCCGAAACGCGAATGCGTTTTCAACAGAAAGCCGTGCGACCCGCTCTGGGCCGGAGGTGTGGAGTGAGTAGGATCTGGGTTTTCGGGTCGTGATAAACCGACCCGAACCCGCCGGTCCGCTCGCTCCTCAAAACCGCGAGGGCAGCGACGCCGATCAGATCTCTGCCAAAAACCAAATCGTGCCGGGAGGTGGCCCGGATTGGGACGTCACTCCGCAGCACGTTTTTCAGATAGTGGGTGGAGTATACGCCGTCCGCCGGCCCCCCGCAATGGAATAGTGGATCGCGTCCCGTGGACCTCGGGTGCGGTTCCGGCTGAGATTGAGCTGCCGACAACGGCTCTTCGTTCTCGATCTGTTGTTTCCCACTGATCGGCTGGGCGAACAAGGCGAATCGGGCCGCGTCCTACTCGTCGGCCTGCATCAACTCCCGACTTCTGCTAGAACAATGCGACGAGGGGCGCGATCCGTCGCCCCAACCTCATCGGGAACTGTTAGATGCCCAAGGTGTTGATCTCTCCGCGAGAAGTGGCCAAGTTCGCGGACAAATTCCGCAACGTCCTTGAAGGGGCCGGTCTCGATGTCGTCGTGCTGCCGCCGGCCGAGGCGAACATACCGACCGAAGACGAACTGCTCGTCGCCCTCCACGGCATCGAATCGGTCGTCGCCGGGTCCGAGCCGTACACGCCGCGAGTGCTGGCCGCGAACCCGCAGTTGCGCGTCATCGCCAGGTGCGGTGTCGGGTACGACGCGGTCGATTTGCCCGCTGCCACAGCCGCCGGTGCCGCAGTCACCATTGCGCCGGGCACCAACCAGGGGTCGGTCGCTGAACACGCGTTCGCGCTGATGCTTGGGTTGACCCGCCATATCCCCGCTCGCCACGCGACCCTCGCGGGGGGTGGGTGGAACCGGTTGATGAGTGTTCCGCTGCGCGGGCGCACGCTTGGGCTGGCCGGGTTGGGGCGAATCGGAAAGGCCGTTGCGCTCCGTGCCGCCGCGTTCGAGATGCGGGTGCTGGCGTTCGATCCGGTCCCGGATACCGCGTTCTGCGCCGCTCACGGGGTCGTACTCGTCCCGTTCGACCGGTTGCTCGCCGAATCCGATTTTCTCTCGCTCCACTTACCGCTCACGGCGGAGACGCGGCACGTCATCAACCGCGCGACGCTGGCACAAATGAAGCCGGGCGCGGTGTTGGTGAACACGTCTCGCGGTGGGTTGGTGTGCGAAGCCGATCTCCTCCCGGCGCTCCGTGACGGGCGACTGGCCGGGGCGGCGCTGGACGTGTTCGAGGTGGAGCCGACACCGGCCGACAATCCGCTACGGGGACTGCCGAACGTGGTGCTGACGCCGCACGCGGCGGGTGTGGATGTGCGCTCGCTCGAAGACATGGCGCGCTCGGCGGCGGAAGCGATTGCATCGCTGCGGCGCGGCGAGTGGCCGACCGAGAAGGTGGTGAACCCCGAGGTCCGGTCCGCGTTTCGCTGGTGATCCAAACGAACTACTTCGGGAGCAACGTTAGGCGTGTGGTCGGATGAAATCTCGCCTCGCGGAGCGTGATGTCTTCACCGTAGTCATCACGCTCCGCGTGATGTGGCGTGACGAGGTACTCACGCGGAACCACCTGCAACGCGAAGACCTCACGCGGAGCGTGAGGACTACCATGAAGACATCGCCGCGAGAGGGAAATAATTTGCTGCCGATCGCCTTATCGCTTCGGGTACGGTGGTGGGGTCACCACCTTCGGCGGGTTCTTCTTCAGGTCCGCGAGCAGCACCTCGATGGCCTTGTTTAGCTGCTGGTCGTCGCCCGCGTACTCCTTTGCCGGGTCGTTGTCCACCACGATGTCGGGCGACACGCCGACGTTCTCCATGATCCACTCCTTGCCGCCGAGGTCGTAGCGCGAGAACTCCGGTCGGTTCAGCGTGCCACCGTCGAGCAGCGGAAGCGTGCCGCGAATACCCACCACGCCGCCCCAACTCCGCTTGCCGATGAGTTGACCCAGTTTGTAATGCCGGAACCGGTACGAAAAGATATCGCCGTCGGACGCGGAGAACTCGTTGAGTAAACACGCCATCGGCCCCACGAACGTGCCCGACGGGTCGATGGTCGGCTCCGCGTTGCGCGCGATGCCCACCATCGCGGCCTCGCGCCGCAGACGTTCGATTAGCATCGGCGACACGTTGCCGCCACCGTTCCCGCGAACGTCGATCACCAGCGCCTGCTTCTTCAACTGCGGATAGTAGTGCTTCGCGAACTCGTTCAACCCGGTGCTGAGCATGTCCGGCACGTGGATGTAGCCGAGTTTGCCGCCGCTCGCGTCGGACACTTTCTTGATGTTCGACTGCACCCACGCGTAGTAGTACAGGTCCGCTTCGTCGGCAGTGGGCGTGACGACCACGCGTCGCGCGCCTTCAGGGGTCGGCTTCGCACCCACCGATAGCACCACCAGTTTGCCGGCGGTGTTCACGAGCAGTTCGTTGATGTTCTTCACCGCACTCGTGGGTTGACCGTTGATCGCGACGATCCATTCATTGACGCTCACACTCACGCCGACCTCCGTGAGCGGTGAGCGGCGCTTCGCGTTCCAGTTCTCGCCCGGAAGAATGCGCACCACCTGGAAGAACCCCGTCTTCTCGTCGCGCTTGAACTCCGCGCCGAGCAACCCTTGCGACACCTTCCGCACCTCGGGCAGTTCGCCGCCGCCGACGTAGGCGTGCCCGACGTTCAACTCGCTAATCATCTCGCCGATGATGTACGTGAGGTCGGCGCGATGCGAAACGTGTTCCACCAACGGCTCGTACTTCTTGCGGACGCTCACCCAGTCAACACCGTGCAAGCCGGGGTCGTAGAAGAAGTCGCGCATCTGCCGCCAGCACTCGTGGAACATCTGCTTCCACTCGGCGCGCTTGTCGAGCGTTACTTCTAGCCCGGACAGGTTGAGTGCATCGCCGATCGTGACCGGTGCTTTCGGTAGGTCGATGATCGCGTACTTACCGCTCTGCTGAACCAGCATCTTCTTACCGTCGGCGGAGATTTCGTACCCACCGACGTTGCCTAGCGCGGTCTCTTTCTTCGAGCCAAAGTCGAAGACGTAGAGTTGCGACGGGCTACTGCTGCTGGCGCGGAAGTAATACAGCGAGTTGCCCGCTGACGTGAGCCCGCGATAGTTCGCCGCGGGTCCGGGCAGCGCGACGATGCGACCCGCGAGTCCTTCCAGATCGACCTTCGCGTACAGCGGGCCGTCTTTCTTCTCGTCCTTCTTCGCTTCGGGTTCGTCGTCGAGCTTCGGGCGCAGCGGGTTCTGCGTCGCCTTCGCGAGCGTCACGAAGTAGATGCGCGACATGTCGCGGTATGAGTGATTCCATTCCGTCTGGCTGAACGTCGGGTTAAAATCGCGTGCGGACACGAAGAACAGATACTTCCCGTCGCTGCTGAACGCGGGCGACCCGGACGAGTACCAGCCGTCGGTGACTTCGGTGGCCTTGCCCGCTTCGAGCGAGTACAGGTGAACCTTCGGCATCGCGTCCACTTCTTGCCGCCCGAACGCGACCAGCCGCGAGTCCGGTGACCAGACGTAATCGCGAATCTCCCAGGCTTTCGCCTGGTTCACCAGCGTGACCTTCTTCGACTCCACGTCCACGAATTGCAGGCGCAGTTTCTTGTCGCTCCAGAGAAGCTTCTTCGAGTCGGGTGACCACAATAGTTCGTACTTGTAGGTGTCCGCGTGTGTGGTGATCGCTTTCGCGGGCGAACTGCCGTCGGCCGGTCCGACGTGAATCTCGTCCTCGCCGGTGACGTCGGAGATGAACGCCACGCTCTTGCCGTCCGGTGACCACTTCGGGTTCCGCTCGTGCGCACCGGGCGAATGTGTGAGGTTGCGAGTGACGCCCTCGCCGCTCGGCACGGTGAACACGTCGCCGCGAGCGCCGAACAGTGCGCGTTTGCCATCGTGCGAAATCTCGAACGCGGTCACGTTCTTGCTCACGTCGGTGAGCACGCCACGTGCGCCGAGCCGATCCTCCAGAATCTTCACGTTCACCTTCTCGGCCTTGCCGGTCTTCACGTCGAACCGGTGGATGTAGCCGCCGTTCTCGAACACGATCGCGGTTTCGCTCGCGGACGGGAACTTGATGTCGAACTCGGTGAACTCGGTGTGGCGCGTCACCTGCTTCGTCGCGGGATCGACGGAGTACAGGTTGAATCGCTGTTCCTTGCCGCGATCCGAGAGGAAGTAGATCTTCCCGCCCGCGAACATCGGGATGATGTCCTGGCCTGGGTCGTCGGTGAGTTGCTCGGTCTTCTTGGTCGCGAAGTCGTAGAGCCACACGTCATCGCACATGCCGCCGCGATAGCGCTTCCAGGTGCGGAACTCGCGGAAGATGCGGTTGTAGACGAGTTGCTTGCCATCGGCCGAGAAGCTCGCGAACCCGCCACGCGGTAGCGGCAGCGGTTCCGCAAGTCCGCCTTCGACCGGCACCGTGTAAAGCTGCCCGATGAAGTCGTTGAACGACCGCATCCGCGAGCGGAACAGCACGTTCTTGCTGTCGGGTGTCCAGCCCATCACGATGTTGTTCGGCCCCATGCGGTCGGACACTTCGTCGCGTCCGAGCGTGGCGGTGTACGTGAGGCGCTTCGGCTCGCCGCCGGCGGCCGGCACCACGAATACTTCGGTGTTGCCGTCGTACTGCCCGGTGAAGGCGATCTGGGTGCCGTCCGGCGAGAAGCGCGGGAACAGTTCGAAGCCGGGGTGCGACGTGAGCCGTCTCGCCGTGCCGCCGCTCGCGGTTACCGTGTATAGATCGCCGGCGTAGGTGAAGACGATCTGGTCGCCGTGGATCGCGGGGAATCTGAGCAGCCGCGCCTCGTCGGGCGCGGCAACAGCAGGACCGGTGCCGAACGCAAGTGCGAGCGGCACGAGGAGCATGAAGCGAAGCATGAGGAACCCCGTTGGCGGGAATAGGTCGTGTGAGCGAATTGTCGGTGGAACCCGCCGGTCGTCAAGCGCTCCGGTCGGGGATCGGGAGTGATGGACTGGGTGAACCGTCTGTCGGCAGCGGATCTCAAATAACTTCGTTGCGATGTTCGCGGCGTGCCTCACTCCGCACCGACCGCGAGAGCAGATAGCAGCATCAGTCGCCGCGAAGCCCCAACTGAATCAGTTCACCGGTGTAGTTCGGTTGTGTCGTGGTCCACGCGCCCGCCTTCCCGCCACCGCCGTTCGCACCGGCCGCGAGGCCACGCGTGAGAACGTACCAGCAGAAGAAGCAATGGTTGCTCGTCGCACCGGGAAGGGCGGAGGGGTCGCGACCCAGTATCTCGTCGCGCAGTGCCGTTAGCCCGTCGCGGAAGATCGTGCCCACGATCGGGTGGTTCCGCGCGAACCCGATGATGTCTTCCACGCTGTCGGTGTGAATGTTGCCGATGGTGAGTTGGTCCAGGTCCGACGCGAAGCCGCAGCACGGCTTCACCTCGCCTTTCGGGTTCACGATGAGCGCCTGCCCCGGTCCCTCGCAATAGTCCTCCACAAACCACACGCCGTCCCACGGGTTGCCCGGCAACCCTTCGGCGCGCTCGACGGTCGCGAGGTGGTTCCAGCACGCGGTCATCGTCAGGTCGTCGCTCACGAGCAAGTAGCGACCAAGCAACTTCGACCACTCGACGACGCCACCGAGCGCGTCCGCGAGCCGGCGGATTGGCTCAAGTCCCTTGTCCGGTTCGCGGCTCGCGTAACTCAACGAGAGGATGGTGTCGCGGGCGAAGACCGCTCGCGTGACGTGACAGAACTCCGCAAGTTTAGCGATGTCCATTCCGTGGAACTTGTCCACACTCAACCCGATCTTGCCACTGAAACCGGCGTCGCGGAGTGCGGAAAGCACCACGGTCGCGTGCGCGGCGTCGCGATGCCACACGCCGTTCGTCATCAGTTTGTCGAACTTGAAGCCAAGCGTCGCGGCGCGTTTCGTGAGGGTGTTGAGAAACTCCGGGTACAGGAACGGTTCACCGCCGGTGAAGCCGAGCGTTTCGATACCGGCCGCGTGCGCCTGTTCGAGGAATCGAACCGCGCTCGGGACGTCGAGTCGGTCGGTCCACTCAATCGGCACGCAGCAATGAGGACACGCGAGGTTGCACTGATATGTGCCCGCGAACGACAAATAATTCGGCCGAAACGTTCGGGTTCGTTTCTTCACGGAGCGTGCTTCGCCCCTCGTCAGCGGTGGGATCGATTCGTTCATGGGTTCAGTTTAGCTACGACGCGCCGCGAATCGCGCGAGTTCTTAACGAAGTTAGAATCGCTTTGCAGGCTCGTCGTACAGTCTCACCCCCGTCTCATTCATGTAACGGGTTGTGTGGGCCACCACTTCCCGGCCGAACAGCCGTGAGTAGATTTCTCCTTGTGGATCGTCCGGGGAAGTGACAAAATCAGCACGGGCCGCTGTTTATTCACGGCGCGCCGTCACGGACAGAAATGGGAACCGCCATGCGTGGCTACAATATGCGGCTGCTGTCGTGCGGATTGCTCGTCACGCTCTTCACGTGGCTCGTTACGTGGGGCGGCCACGCGGTGAACGGGCAGCCGGTCATCGGCGGTGCGATCCAACCCGGTCAGCCCGGCAAAAAGGGCACGAAGGACGACAAGAAAGACGATATCTCATCGCTCGACGAGAACCTGCCGTTCTCTGTGCCTTACGACCGCAGTTCCAAACAACAACTCATCGCCGCACGCGATTACCTTGAGTTCAAGGATCCGCCGTACAACACCATTTGCCCGCTTCTTCAGGGCATTCTGGACGCGAAGAGTGACTCGTTCTTCGACGTGAAGGTCAAGGTTGGCGATCAGATCCGGATCAACCGGATCAGCGTCAAGACCGAGGCGAACCGCATCATCGCGGAGTTCCGGCCCGAGGGACTTCAGTTCTACCAGCAGGCGTACGGTGCCACCGCGTCGGCGATGCTCGACGAGGGGATCAAGGCGAACTACGACATCCCGATTCTCGCCGACGTTTCGCAGAGGTACTTCCACACCAAGGCCGGGGCCGAAGCCAAGATTCTGCTCGGTACGCTCTATCTCGAACGCGGCAACTTCCTCGAAGCGGCGTATTCGTTCGAGCGACTCTTCTCGCGCAAGGACGTGGACGAACTGCTCACGCCCCGCACGCTGTTCAAGGCGGCGCTCGCCTTCAAGCGGAGCGGTGACCCACGGCTCGCGGAACTGGCAAAGATCGCCGAGGAGAAGTTGTTCAAGGTAGCGAAGGACGGCCTCACCATCGGCCGCAAGAAGTACACGCCGGAAATGTTGCGTACGGAACTCATCCGACCCATCGAGTTGATGCGGGCCAACGTCCTCGTCGGCGAGTGGTCGCAGCGGGGGGGCAACCCCAGCCGCAACGCGGTCGTGGACGGCGGCCCGCCTTTCCTCGACAAGACCTTCGGCTTCCCGATGTTCTACGGCGGCGATGACGATGCCAACCTTTGGATCAAGGGCGAACTGGAGAAACTCTTTGCCCGCGATAGCAAGGCGCCCAAGAGCATCCCGCTGCCGGCGACGTTCCCGGTCACCACGTCCGATCTGATCATGTTCCGCAGTTACGACGGCGTTTATGGCGTTGCTACCAAGGACCGCGTCGCGACGACTGGTCGCATCGTCCGTGCGGGTGACATCGTGTGGCGCTCGAAGACCACCGCTGGCCTCTACCAACTGGTGAAGAGCGAAGAGACCAACGACGTGGACATGAGCCGCGACGCGAAGAACTGGTGGGGCACCTACAACAGCCGCCAGGTGAACGTGTCGAGCATCCTGTACGAGAACCCGCTGATCGGTTCGCTGGCCCACGACGGGCAGAACGTTTACTTCGTGGACGATCTCGCGATCACCCCGCCACCGGTTTACAACAACCCGGATTTCGGCATCAACGGCGGCCCGCAGTTCCGGCACAGCGGCGACCTCGCGGACATGGTCCGCGCCGGACGCCTGGCCGCCGTCGATATGAGAAGCGGCAGCCTCAAGTGGGAACTTGGCCGCGTGAAGGTCACCGAACCGGACCGCGACGCGAAGGCCGCGGCCCCGATACCGCTGCCAGCACGCCTCAACGAAGAAGAAGCGGATAAGAGTACCGACGCGTTTCGGCTGTGCCTCGACGCGGTGTTCCTTAGTGCACCGCTCCCAGTTAACGGGAAACTCTACGTGCTCATCGAGCAGGCCGGTGTGATTCGCCTACTGTGTCTCGACCCGAAGAACCTCGTGAAAGCCGCCGGACCGGACCCGACGCCGAAGCCCACGCTCGTGTGGAGTCAGAAGCTCGGTCGTCCGAACAGCACGCTCCCAACCGACTCCGTTCGCCGCTTCCAGGGCGCGACTCTCGCTGCCAGCGACGGCATCATTATTTGCCCGACCAACTCCGGCGTGGTCGTCGCCGTGGACACCATGTCCCGCAGCCTGTTGTGGGCGCACGGTTATCGCCAGATCGCTCCAACGACCCGCACGTTCGACCCACAGACTGGGCAACCCATCATCCCGCAGCAACTGCCGAACGACCGCTGGCGCTCCTCGGGGCCAATCATCAGCGGCGGGCGAGTTATCCTCACCGCCTATGACTCGCGCAAACTGGAGTGCGTCGACCTGCGCACCGGGAAGATCCACTGGTGGGTGCCGCAAGACGCCAACGACCTCTATGTCGGCGGCGTGGTGAACGACCGCGTCGTCGTGGTCGGCAAGAACCAGGTCAAGGCGTACCACCTGACTGGCGAGGACAAGGACACGGCCAAGCCGAAGCTCGCGTGGGAGTCCAACGGAATCCCGACCCCGACCGGCCACGGGGCCATCGGTCGGAATTCGTTCTACATCCCGGTCCGCCAGGACACCGCTGGTAGGGACACCACCCCCGCCGGCGAAATCTGGGCCATCAACATCGAGGACGGCAGGATCGTCTCGAAGACCGGCGCACGCAAGCGCAACGACACCGCCGAACTCGCGAAGTACGGCATCGGCAACCTCGTGTTCCAGGACGGCATGGTGTTCACGCAGTCACCGTGGGAGATCGCGGCGTACCCACAGTTGGAACTCAAGATCGCGGAGATGAACAAACTCCTCAAGATCAACCCGAACGACCCGCTTGGCCTTCTGGCTCGCGGCGAACTCAACCTCGACGACGGCAAACTGAAAGAAGCAGTCGCCGACTTCAAGTCTTCAGAGAAGAACAACCTCCCGATCGAGAAGATGCCGCTGTTGCGCGAGAAACTGTACATCGCGTACACGGAAATGCTTCGCGCCGACTTCAACACCGCAGAATCGTTCCTCAAGGAGTACGAGGCGCTCTGCGAACTCCCGACCGTCCCGATGGAGACGCCGGAAGACAAGATCCGTCGCGAGGACGAAACCAAACGCCGCAAGCGGTTGCACTACTACCTGCTCGCACGCGGTCGCGAAACGCAGGGCCGGCTCTCGGAGGCATTCGACCACTACCTCGCGCTCGCCAACCTTGGTGAGGGCAAGCAACTGCTCGAAATGCCGGACGAACCGAACGTGCGGATGCGGCCCGACGTGTGGGCACGCGGACGCATCGAATCGATGATCCGCCGTGCCGCGACGCCCGAAGCGAAGAAAACGCTCGAAGACCGCGTCATCAAGGAATGGAACGCGGTGAAGGACGGGAACAACATCCAACGGTTGCGCGAGTTCGTCGCGGTGTTCGGACCGTTCTTCGCTACAGGCACCGAGGCACAGTTCAAACTTGCCGACGTGCTGCTCTCGACCAACAACGACGCGGATACACGCGAGGCGCAGACGCACCTGTCGCAACTCCGCGTGACTTCCGATGAACCGGCCGTTCGCGCTCGTGCCACCGAGGCGCTCGCACAACTGATGATCAAGAGTCGCATGATGGAGGACGCGGTCGGCCTCTACGTGCAACTCGGCAAGGAATACCCCAACGTCGTCATCCGCGACGGCAAGACCGGGGCCGACTTCCTCACGAATCTGCTCACCGACAAGCGTCTGCTCCCGTTCCTGGAACCGAGCCGCTACCCGCTGCCAACCCGGATGAAGGCCGAACAACGCGAGGCGATGCCGAACGTCAACTACGGTGCACAGTTCGAGATCGAATCGCCGGCGGACTTGTTCCCCGCGTTCCGCCAGTACCGCTTCGTTCTCGACCAGAACATCAGCGGCAACGGCCAGTGGGCGCTCCGCGGGTTCGATCGGTCCACGGCCAACGAACGCGTCCGGTTCCCGAACATGCAGAACCCGAACATGTACTCGCGGAACGGCATGCCGATCCCGTGGTCGAAGTTCGTGCAAGGCAACGGGCACCTGATGCTCGTTCAACTCGGCATGACGGTGTACTGCTTCGACCTCGCCGAGAAGAAGGAAGTGTGGAACAAGAACCTGCTCATCGATAACCAACTCCAGCCGGGCATGAGCTACCAGGTGGAGATTCTGCCGGACGGCGAGTGCGAACTGTGGATGTCCAACGGCGTGAAGATGCCCATGGGTCGGTCCGCGATCCTTCAGGCGAGCTACGCCTGCCTTCTGACCACCGACGGATTGGAGTGCGTCGAACCGCTCACGCGCCGTGTGTTATGGACCCGCAAGGGCGTGCCCGAGCGAACTCACATCCACGGCGACGGACGCTACATCGTGCTCATCGAGTCCGATCCCAACACCCGTAAACCGGTGTCCACGAAACTGCTCCGCGCGGTGGACGGGATGCAGGTCGAAAACTCGCCCGACTCTGGGCGCGTACTTGCCGACGCGAAGTCGTACCGCATTTTCGGTCGTACGGCGCTCATCACGTCGGGCACCGACGTCCAGCCTCGCGTTCTGCGTCTCTACGACCTCGCGACCGGCAAGGACGTGTGGAAGAAGGAGTACGACGCGAAGGCCGTGCCTATCACGTCGCCGCTGAAGAGCGAGTGGGCCGGGTTCATCAAGGCTGACGGCAGCGCGGAAGTGTTCTCCGTTCGCACGGGCGAGACCATCGCGACGATGAAGATCGACGACAAGAACCTGAAGGCGCACCTCGAACCCTGTGTCAGCGCCCAGGTGTTCGCGGACTCCGACCGGTTCTACCTGACCCTCGACCGCGACCCGAACGTCAACAACCGTGTGCTCAACATCGGAGGGCAGGTCGCGGTCCGGTCGCAGAAAGTGAACGGGCCGCTCTACGCGTTCGACCGCGTATCCGGCAAGCGACTGTGGTTCTTCGAGGGGCTGTTCGACCAGCAGTTGCTGGTCGTGGAACACTTCGCGGAACTGCCCGTGCTCATTGCCTCCTCCGCGCCGATCATGAACGCGAGTAGCAACGGCTACAACCACTCGATCGTGGTGATCGAGAAGGAACGCGGCCGGTTGATCCTCGAGAAGTCGGTGGTGTACAACGGGAACATGTTCATGAATCTCGTGATCGACTCGAAGAACGGGACCATCAGCATGAACCGGTACGACACCCGCATCCTGATTACGCCCGACGAGCCGAAGAAGCCAGAAGAACCGAAGAAGTAAGTGATTGTGAGCCGTCTGTGGCTTCGCGAGTGCGTACCAGCGTACTCGCGAAGCCACAGACGGCAAAATTCGCAGCCTCCCCCGGTTTCTCCTCTCCAGCGTTGCAGACCCGCTTCGCGCCGGTGGGCAGTTGCCGACCACCAGTGTTAATGTTTTGCTCGTCAGTCGTCTTTTACCTACACCCCGCTTCTCGGTCGGTCGTGCACGGACCGTCTGAGCTGCGGCACACCAGTGGAGAGTTCTCATGCCCCGCAGTTGGTTGCTCGCGACCCTGGCGGTCTGTGTGGCGGGAGGCGTGGTTGCCATCCCCTGTCCTCAACATGTTCAAGCTGCCGACGACAAGAAGAACCAGAAGAAAGACATCGAGACGGCGATCGAGAAGGGCTTGGAGTATCTCAAAAAGACGCAAGCGCAGGACGGGCACTGGGAGGCGCAAGGCGGGCAGTACCCCACGACCATGACGGCGCTCGCGGGGATGGCGTTCCTGATGGAAGGCAGCACACTGAAGGAAGGCAAGTATTCCGATCAGGTGAAGAAGGCCGTGGACTGGTTCCTGGCAGCAGCGCGTCAGCAGCCCAACGGGATGATCGGCGACGTGCGTAACCCGACCGAGTCCACCCGTTACATGTACGGACAAGGGTTCGGCACCATGTTCCTCGCCAGCGTTTACGGTGAGGAAGAGGACAAGGAGCAACGCGAAAAGCTCGAAAAACTCCTCAAGAAGTCCGTCGAGTTCATCTGCAAGGCCCAAACGCTGAAGAAGCACAAGAAGCCGGAGGGCAAGGAAGTGAGCATCGGCGGTTGGGGCTACGTGAGCGCGGCCGACGGCGGCAACTTCGACGAAGGGTCGGTCACCATCACCGCGTTGCAGGGGCTTCGCGCTGCTCGTAACGCTGGTATCCCGGTCCCAAAGGAAAACATCGACCGTGCCGTGGACTACCTCGAGGCCTGCACGACCCCCAAGGGCGGGATCATTTATAGTTACAACCAGGGCGGCGGTGGGATCGGCGAGAACGGGCGTCCGCCGTTGACGGCTGCGGCCATTTGCTGCGGATTCAGCGCCGGCCAGTACAAGAGCGAACTCCCCAAGAGGTGGCTCAAGTACTGCAAGGACAACATCCCCATCGGGAAGGGTCGCCAGAGCCACGACGAGTACCAGACGTACTACTTCGCCCAGGCCATGTACGCGATCGGCGACGAGAAGTACGGTGAGATGTTCCCGAAAGAAGCGAAGGACACGTGGCTGACGTGGACTCGTTTCAAGGAGGGCACGTTCCAGGGGATTCTCGACAACCAAGATAAGACAAGTGGCGCGTGGAGCGGGGGCTACATCGGGCCGGCGTTCGCCACCAGCGTGAACCTCTGCATCTTGCAACTGGAGAAGGGCATCCTGCCCATCTACCAGAAGTAAGCCCGCGAACGTACCGGCAGGCGGGGTTTTAACGACCCGGTCTGCCGGTCCGCGTTGGCAGTGCCGCGAATTCCGCGTTTTCCTTGCGACGCCACCTCACGGCATCGCATATCTCTATCCTTACACTCGACCACCCTTACCTAACTTTCGAGAGCCAGCAACGATGAGTACCCCCGGTCAAATGGCGCAAAGCGACGTCGATTCCATCCAGAAATTGAAGACCGCATTCGACAACATCAAGAAGCAACTGACCCGCGTCATCGTCGGGCAGGATCTGGTTATCGAAGAGTTGCTGATCGCGCTCTTCAGCAAGGGCCACTGCATGTTGGAAGGCGTGCCGGGCCTCGCGAAGACGCTTATGATTAGCACCCTGTCACGGTGCTTGTCGCTGGAGTTTAGCCGCATCCAGTTCACGCCTGACCTGATGCCGGCCGACATCACCGGCACCGACTTCATCGAGAAGAACCCGGCGACTGGATCGTTCGAGTTGCTGTTCCGCCCAGGTCCATTGTTCTCGAACATGGTGCTCGCGGACGAAATCAACCGAACCCCGCCGCGAACCCAGGCCGCGCTCCTCGAGGCCATGCAAGAGCGGCAGGTGTCCGTCGGCCGCGTGCGGCACAAACTAGCGAACCCGTTCTTCGTACTCGCGACCCAGAACCCGATTGAGCAGGAAGGTACCTACCCGCTGCCCGAAGCGCAGCAGGACCGCTTCATGTTCAAGGTCTACGTCAAATACCCGAAGTTCAACGAAGAGTTCGAGATCGCCCGGCGCACGACTGGCGTTATGAACGACGAGATCACGCCCGTGCTCAGCGGCGAGCAGATCCAGGAAATCCAGACGCTGGTCCGCAAGGTGCCCGTGACCGACCATGTGATTCACTATTGCCTCGCGCTTGTTCGCCAGACCCGTGTGGGCGAACCGGGGACGCCGAAGTTCATCAAGGACTGGTTGAGTTGGGGCGCCGGCCCGCGTGCCGTTCAGAACCTGATCCTCGGCGGCAAGGCGCGCGCGCTGCTCTACGGCCGTGCCCACGTGACCACCGAAGACATCCGCGAACTCGCGTACCCGGTTCTGCGGCACCGCATCCTGACGAACTTCACCGCCGCGTCTGAAGGCGTGAACACCGACATGGTGGTCAAGAAGCTCGTCGAGGAGACGCCGGAGAAGGAAGGCGCGCTGCTTGGCGACCCGCGATTCCAGAAGATCTTCGCATCGTAAGCAGTTTCCAATTGTCATCGCGCCTCGTTTAGCGTTCGCCCCGCAGGGGCGATGACGCACTCGCCCCTGCGGGGCGAACGCTAAACGAATACGTCTGGCTCGCACCACAAGACGAAACACAAATGGCCAAGAAATCCGACCTCGATAACCCACGCCGGTTCCTTGACCCCAAAGTCATCGCGCGCATCTCGCAGTTAGATCTGCGGGCACGCCAGGTGGTCGAGGGCTACATCTCGGGGATGCACAAAAGCCCCGTCTACGGGCAGAGCGTCGAGTTCGTCCAGCACCGCGAGTACATGCCCGGCGACGACCTTCGCCGCATCGACTGGAAGGTGTGGCAGCGGTCCGACAAATTCGTCATCAAGCAGTACGAAGCGGAAACCAACCTCCGCTCATACGTCGTCGTGGACGCCAGCGAATCCATGCTCTACGGCGCGGACAAGTACCGTAAGAACGGTGGCCTCTACAAGTACGACTACGTCGCCACCGCCGCGGCGTGTTTGGCGTACCTCACGGTCAAGCAGCAGGACTCGTGCGGTCTCATCACGTTCGACTCGGACGTGCGCGAGGCGATCCCGCCGCGGAGTTCGATCCGGCATATGGATGCCGTGACCAAGGCGCTCCACGTGTCGAACCCGCGTGAGAAGACCGACATTCTCAAGATCTTGCGGCAGGTCGCGGAGGCCATGCCCAATCGCGGGCTGGTGCTCATCTTCTCGGACCTGCTCTGCGACCGCGAACCGCTGTTCAAGGGTCTGGAGATGCTCCGCCACCGGCGGCATGACGTGATGGTGTTCCACATCCTCGACGACGACGAACTGCAGTTCCCGTTCTCCGGGATGACCAAGTTTGAAGGACTGGAGCAGCAACCGGATCTGCTGTGCGACCCACGCTCGCTCCGCGAAGGGTATCTGGAAGAACTGGAACTGTACCTGACGGAAGTGCGCCGCGGTTGCACGCGAATCGGCGTGGATTACACGCTGCTCCGCACAAGCGACTACATGGACGCGGTTCTCTCGAAGTTCCTCTTCCAGCGTATGGCGACGCGGGCCAACCCCGCCCGCCGCTAACTTTCGATTTCTTGCTGTAGCCGGCCTCTGTGAGGCCGGTCCGGGGTCACAGACCCCGGCTACAGAAGACGACTATAAGACACGACCACCGACGCCGAGACTCGCACCGATGATGTCGCTGTTTCTCAATCCGTGGACGTTCCTGGCCGGCGCGGCTCTCGTCAGCGCGCCCATCATTATCCACCTCATCAACCGGATACGGTTCCGGCGGGTTCGGTGGGCGGCGATGGAGTTCCTGCTCAAAGCCCAGAAACGCATGCGCCGGCGCAAGATCCTGGAGCAACTGCTCCTGCTCTTCATGCGATGCTTGCTCGTCTTTCTCGCGGGTATCCTCTTCGCGCGGTTCCTCGGCGGTTGCGGGAGCCAGCAGGGCATGGAGACACGCCCGACCACGCACCTCGTCATCCTCGACGACACGCCGAGCATGGCCGACGGCTGGCGCCGCGAAGACGGTGTGCAGACCGATGCCTACACCGAAGGCAAGAAGCTCATTTACGAGAAGCTGATGCCGGCCGCGGGGGAGGCGACCACGAGCCAGACGCTCCAGGTCGTACGCCTGTCGGAACTCGACAAGCCGTTTCCGGCGAAACTTGAAGACGGCAAGGTGAACGCCGCGGCCATCGACGCGATGGAGGGGCACCTCAAGCCGCTCCAGATTTCGACTATTCGCAAGACGTTGAAGGACGGACTTGACCAGGCGAAGGGGCTGTTCGGCAACGCCGCTGCTTCCGACGCGAAGGTGCTTCACGTCGTCGCCGATCTGCGCAATGTGGACTGGGCCGAAGACGGGCAAGCGATCACGGACAAACTCACGGAACTGAAAGACATCGGCGTCACGGTTCACCTGATCGACGTGGTGAACCCCGCACGCAAGCCAGACCGCAAGTCGCCGCAGTTCAGCGACAACGTCTCCATCATCGAGGTCAAGCCGCGTAACCGCGTCGTCGCAGCTAACCAACAGACCGATATCGAGGTGCGGGTCAAGAACTTCGGCGCGACCGACCTCAAGGAGGTCCGCGTTGACTTCTACTTGAACGGCGTGAAAGACCTGATCCCGTCGCTCGTGTTCCCCAGCCTCCCGGCCAACCAGGAACGCGTGTTGACCGTGCAGGGGACATTCACGCAGACCGGGTCGCGTGAGAAACCGCTGGACCGGTTCAACCTGGTGACTGCGGTTCTCGGCACGCCCGAACCGGGCGGTCTTCAGGTCGATAACGCGAGACACGCGGTCGTCGAGGTGCGCCCGAAGTTGCAAGTCCTCGTCGTCGATGGGCGAGTCGACAAGCGTGACAAGCAGGAGGGTGATAGCTTCTATCTCCGCAAGTTGTTCATCGACTCCTTCGGCGGTATCGATTGGGTTACGACCGAAGCGCCGAAGCTCGACGGCTACGACCTGCGGCCGTTCACAACGGTGTACTTGCTCAATGTCCCGCAACTCAGCGATGGCGCGGTCGCGAACCTCGAACGGTTCGTGCAGGGCGGCGGCGGCGTGGGCGTGTTCCTCGGGCCGGACGTGAAGCCGGACGACTACACCAAGCGGATGTATCGCGGCGGGCAAGGCTTCTTCCCGGTGCCGCTGCCAGCGACCGGGTTCACCAAGGAACTGACACCGATCGAGAAGACGGCGCGAGAACTCGCGTTCGGCAAGCGCGTGATTCTCCGCGACCCGGCCAACCGGATGCACCCGGCTCTGTACTCGATCTACACCAACGAGCGCGGCGGTACAGCGAAGGACAGCGACGTCGAACGATACTTCCTGTTCACCAACATCGACTTCTACTGGCCGGTGGCGCGGCGCGGCGGCTGGCGTGACGACAAGTCGGTGCAGGAACTGTACTGCATGCCGAACGAGAAGCCGATTGCGGAGTTCGAGGAACGCTCCCGGGCGCTCGTGAACGAGATCAAGAAGAGATACACCGAACCAAAATTCGAGAAGGCTCGCAAGTTCCTCGACCCGATCCTCAAGAACGTCAACGATTCGCCCGCGGTTCCCGGTCTCCCGCTCTCGATTCTCGCGCGTTATCTCGATCAGTTGATCTGCGACCTGATCAACGACGGCGACGAGAGCGAGCCGATCCTGCGCGACTTCTGGAACCAGCCAGAACTGGCCGAGGTCAAGCCGCTCGCGATGCAGCTCCGCGACGAGGCGAAGTACGGCGACCCGCTGTACATCGCGAAGCAGTTCGGTCGCGGACGCGTCGCGGTGATGACCACCGACGCGGGCGGGGTTCACAGCCCCGGCACCAAGCAGTGGACCGACTGGCCGTCCGGTAAGGGCAGCCCGGGTTGGGTCGTGGTGGTCAGCGAGATGCAGCGGTTCCTGTCCGGCGGCGGTGGCGAAAGCAACCTGTCGCTCGGCGACCGTTACTTCGCGGAATTCGAGGCCGGTCGATACAAGCCGTCCACGGCGCGCCACCTGCTCACCGCGGACACCGTGAAGGCGGCCGGTGGGCGTGCGGCGCTTGTCCTCAAGGAACTTGGCGAGCAACCGCTCGACCAACCCGCGAACGAACCAGGCGCAGCCGCGGACGCTCCACGCCGACCGTTCCAACTGGCCTACGCCGAGGCGAAGATTCCCGGCGCGTACATCTTCAGCCTGACGCGACTCAGGGGCGACAAGGATCCGCCTGGTACGCCCGCCGAACAACCGGACTACGCTGTCATTGCGTTCAACGTGGACGCAGCGCGCGAAGGCGACCTGCGTCGCGCCAACACCGACGACATCTCCCAATCGACCAACAAGGCTCCGTTACACAACATCGAAGACCTGTCGTGGATCGATGACCTCAAGCAGAAGCCGACGGACATGTCGAGTCGGCGCTGGTTGTATCTGCTCATCTTGCTCCTGTTAATCGCGGAGCAAGCGTGGGCGGTCCGGATCAGTTACCACACGAAACCGGAAGACCTCGACGCGCTCGCCCCGAGCGCGGCCGCGGCCTTCTCGCACCACACAACCGTGACCCCGGCCTCGTCAGGCGACGCCGCGGACGCGGTTGCAAGGGCGAGATAGTTCGGCGCGCTCCTCCGAGACGCGACGAATCGATACACGGGACACGAAACAACACTGGTCCGCACACCGGCGAGTAGGCGATGAACGACACAACTACGACGAAGAAGACCGAATTCGTGTTCCGACGCCTGGCCGACTCATTCGACCAGTTCACAGGGGACGTGTTCGCGGTCTTCGTGGGGAACCTGTTCTCCCTCGTGCTACTGGGACTGCTGTTCCTGGTGATCGTCGCGCGGGTGGCGTACCGGTTCGCAAGCCCGGCAAGTAAGTCGCAGAAGACGAGCGACGCCACGTCCGTCGGCGTGGTCTGGGGCGTGATCGCCGCTCTCGCGGTCTTCGCGCTGTTGCACGAGGCCGTCCTGCTGATCGCGACCGTGTTCCGCGGTCAGTCGCTTCCGCTGTGGCGTCTCATCGTCGCCGGTCTCGCGGAACCGCTCTGCCTCGCGGCGCTCGGCGCTATCGCGTACGCAATGTTTCAGTTCTTCCGGGCACCGACTTCCGCCACGGCCGCCCCACGCGATGTGGGCGCGCTCGGGCTGTCGCTGGCGTCGGGTCTGCTCGTCGGCGCAACGGTCGTGTGGTGGCTGGTCGCGTACTACGTGCGGGACTCGGAGCCGTCGAAGGGCGAGGGCGAGTCGCTGACGACCGCCGGGGGCGGGAACGTGGTGAAGTGGTATGCGTTCACCTCCGCTCTGTTCCTCCTTGGCGCGGTTTTCGTCGTGCTCATGTACATCAAGGACTGCCGGACCGTGCAGTGGTTCTTCGCCATCCCGCTCGCACTGCTTCGCATCACCGTTTACGCAATTCTGTGCGTTGTCTTCCTGCTCCCCGCGATGCAGACCTGGGAAGACACGAACAAGCAGTCGCGCGTCATAATCCTGCTCGACATCAGCCCGAGCGTGACCGACGTGACCGATGAGACTGGCGGCACGACCGCGAAGAAGCGCATCGACCTCCTCATCGACTTCCTGACCGACGAGAAGGTCGCGTTCATGAAGAACCTGTTGGAGAAGAACCCGGTCGCGGTGTACGCCTTCGGCACGCGCCTCGACGAGACGCCGACCATGATCGGCCACAAAGAGCCGGCGTGGGCGAAGGCGGAATGGGACTCGTTCCGCCGGTACGACTTCAAGCCGTTTGTGCTCCGCGGGCTGTCGGACGCGGGCAAGGAACAGATCCGCGCGTCACGCGAATGGGGCGACGGCCCCGGCACCGCGGACTGGGCGCAGTCGTGGTTCGCGCGGAAGGGCACCGACGACCTGAAGACGCTCGCGAACCTCGAATCGGACGCGGACGTTGAGATTCTCAAGAGGAACCTGGAGAAGCTCGACAAGCGCATCGACGTGGCCCGCACGATCACGCTTGGCACCAACGTGCCCGATTCGATCACGGCCGCGATCAACCGCGAGTCGTCCAACATGGTGCAGGGCATCATCGTGTTGTCGGACGGGCGCAGCAACCTCGGCTCCGATTCGAGCTACGCGGAACTGCGTGAACGAGCGAGCCGCGAGAAGATCCCGGTGTTCACCATCACGGTCGGCGAGGACCGCGAGCGAGTCGCGATCACGATCAGCGATGTGCAGGCACCCGATAGCGCGCCCATTGACGAGGCGTCGAAGGTCATTGTCGAGGCCGACGGCTACAACCTCGCGAACAAGGAAATCGATGTGATACTCGACCTGTGGATGCCAGGGAAGGACGTGAAGAAAGACGCTGCGGACCATCAGATTACTCAGAAACTCATGTTCGCACCGGGCGACCCGCCGCACGGTCAGTCAGAGTTCGTCATCGACCCGGCGAAGTTGCCGGAGAAGCTCACGATCGAGTCGAAGGATGCGGCCATCAAGAAGCGCGTAATGCCGGAAGGGAAGTGGTCCGCCCGCGCCCGGATCGCGCGAGACCCGCAAGAAGCGTTCCCGGACCCCGAGCACATCAGCACCGTGCGCGAGATCAACTTCGTGCAACAGAAGCTCCGCATCCTGCTGATGGCGGGCGCACCGTCGCGTGAGTTCACGTTCCTCCGCACGCTGCTCGTGCGTGAAGTTCAGGACAAGCGTGCGTCGCTCACCACGTTCGTTCAGAACGACGCCGGCACCAGCGGCAAACTCACCGCGGAACAGGACGAAACCGTCATCCCGCGGTTCCCCACCAAGTTCGACCTGAAGACCACCGGGAAGATCACTCCCGAAGACCGGCCGTACAACCTGAACGAGTACGACGTGCTGATCGCGTTCGACCCGGACTGGAGCGAGCTTTCGCTACAGCAGGCCGAAGACCTTGCACGCTGGGTCAAGGAAGGCGGTGGTGGTCTCATCTACGTCGCCGGCCCGATCAACACGTTCCAGCTTGCTCGCGTTGAAGAGAACAGCCGGCTCGACCCGCTGCTCAAGATCCTCCCGGTCCAGCCAGCCGACATCATCGCGCAGCGGATCAAGCCGATCCCGAAGACGCCGCGCCGGCTCTACCTGAACTCGAAGGCGATCATCGGCTCGGACCTGCTCAAGCTCGACGACAAGGTGAAGGACGATCCCATTGCGGGCTGGGAACTGTTCTTCACCGACCGCGACAAGTACGTCGCGGACGTGGACCTGAAGAACGAACTGTTCCCCAAACGCGGGTTCTTCTCCTGTTACCCACTGAAGCAGGACGTGGGTATCGGCGGGGTGAAGGCGGGTAGCGCCGTGCTCGCGGAGTTTGCCGACGTGGGCGATACGGGCGAGGTGGTTAAACTCCCGTACCTCGTGACCAACAACCCGTCGGCCGCGTGGCGCACGTGTTTCCTGGCATCGGGCGAGTTCTACAAGATGCGCGTTTACGAACCGAGCGAGGGGACCGGGCGTGAGTACTTCGAGCGCATCTGGATCAAGATGATCAAATACATGGCGGGCAAGCGGAACATCAAGGCGCCGCGTGGCCGCATCCTGGTTGGTAAGGAAGCGGTCGCCGGGGCGCCTCTTCGCGTGCAGGCCCGCGTCCTCGATGAGAGCGCGAAGCCTTACGCGATCTCCGTGCCCGCGCCGAAGTTCACGATTATTCAGGAACCGATTGGCGGCGGCGACAAGCGGTCGTTCGGGCCGTACGACCTCGCGCCCAAGATCAGCAACACCGGCGCCCCATTCGACGGCTACTACGCCGGTCAGGTACTGCTCGATCCGAAGATCTTCACTCCCGGCGAGTCGCTCTACCGCGTTGAGATTGAGGTGCCCGACGCGGCCAGCGAGAAACTCACGGGCGAATTCAAGATTCGTGCTGCCGACCCGGAGATGGACAACAAGAAGCCGGACTTCCCCGCGATGCTCCGCATGGCGAGCGAGTTCGACAAGGATTTCCAGGCGCGACTCCCAGACAAGCTGAGGGTCGATCTGGGAACCAAACTGCCAAAGGAGGCCGGCGTCCACCGGCTCGCGTTCAAGGTGAGCGACACCGAGATGCTCAAACTGATCCCGGAGTGCATGAAGACCGAGAAACGGAGCATGGAGAATCGCGGTCCGGTTCACGACCTGTGGGACAAGCCGCTCAAGTTCACGGTTCTGGGTACCGAGGTCCGCCTCATGGACTTCGAGTTGACTCAACTGCGGACGAACGTCGGCTTGATCATCCTGCTCGCGGCGGCGATCGGTTTCCTGCTCACTCGCGTGCTCTGGGCGGTGGCGATCGAGCAGCTCGGTTCTGGCACGCGGCTCGCGATCAACCTGCCGATCCTGGCGCTGCAACTGCTTGCCCTGGCATCGCTGGGCGTGCTGATGTTGGTGGGCATGTTCGACTGGTGGTTCTGGGCAATCGGCGTCGGCCTATTCGTCACCCAGGTGATCGCCTTCCGAAGCGAGTGGGTGGGCGGGTTGGTGATGCTCGGCGTACTCGCCGTCGGGAGCGCGGTTACGCTCCTCGCTACGTCCGTCTGGGGCTTCAGTGGAGCGAGCGTGCAGACGAGTTTCGCGCTACTGTCGGTTGTCTCGCTCCTCTCAGCGGAGTGGCTCGCGCGGAAGCTCTTGCGGCTCGCGTGATCGATACTCGCAGCGTCCAGGTTTAACAGGGCTTACGCCCTGTGATTGCCAAGATCAGAACACCGAACACTGGGTAACGATATGTCCACCGTGGAACGAACCCGCCGGCCCGCGAACCCCGAACTCGCGCGCGATCCGCAGGTGTACCACCCGCTCGACCAGCTTCGCGGCATCATCAGGCGCTACGTCATCATCGAAGGCGCAATCTCCGCGTTCCTGTTCGTGGCCCTCTGGTTCACGCTCGGGCTGATCTTCGACTTTGGGCTGTTCAAAGTGACCGGGTGGGACTGGGCGCTGGACGGGGCGCGTGCAATCCGGGCCATCGCACTCATCACGGCGCTGGGTCTGTTCGCGGCCATCCTGGTGTTCCGCATCGTGACGCGCGTCACGAAGGAGTTCTCGTACGCCGCGCTCGCGCTCGTCCTGGAACGCAAGTTCCCGAAGTTGCTTGGCGACCGACTCATCACCGCGGTCGAGATGGCCGACGTGGAAGCGATGGGCAAGTTCGGGTACTCGAAGGACATGATCCGGGCGACCATCGCCGAGGCCCGCGAGCGGGTTGCCAAGGTGCCCGTGAGCAAGGTGTTCAACTGGAAGCGACTGTGGGTGATGGGCTTCCTCGCTTTCGCAATGCTGTTCTCGACGGTGGCCGTGTCGTTCGCGAGTCACGTGATCGCGACGAAGTCCGTCAGCCCATACCGGTTCGCGTGGAAGTTCGCGCACGTCTCTGGCATCTTCGTCGAGCGGAACGTCGCGCTGATGAACACACCGTGGCCGCGCCGGGCGCACGTCGAACTCGTTGGCTTCCCAGAAACCGAGGCGACCGTCAGCCGCGACATCGCCTCCGTGCCCGTTACCGCCCGCACGTACAAGTGGGTCATCGCTGACCGCAAGGTGTCGGAGGGCTGGCGCCCGATGATGTGGTCGGACGTGAACGAGAACCTCATCGACGGCAAGGTGCCGGAGTTCGACTTCCAGGCGCTGCGATCCCCTGACGAACTGCACGGCAGTGTACCGAATACCGCGTTCGGGTGGAGCGTGGACGCGGTCGAACGCCGGCTCACTGCGGCCGAGGGCGCGGGGACGTCCCACCCGTCGGCGGCGCTGGGCGATGATAAGTTTGTCGAGCTTCAAGAAGTGATGAAGGCGCTTAACGCGAAAGCAGATCAGCCGAGCATGGGGCGCACGCTTCGCAAACTCGAACTATCGCGTCAGGTGATCAAGATCGATGAGGAAGGCAACCTGGTCAAGGTCGATGAACCGATCGAGGTGTCCTTCAAGTACTACGGCGCAAAGTACCGCGGCAACGGCACGCTCAAGGCGAAGCAGAACAACGAGTTCGATGGCGACATCAGTGGTCTAAAGGAAGACGTCGCGTTTGTCGTGAAGGCCGACGACTTCGCCACGCGACCGCACCGGATTCGGCTGATCCCGCCGCCGACACTCAAGCGGTTGTACCGCATCCAGGAAGAACCGTCGTACCTGCACCACGCACCGCCCCAGGGAGCGAGCTTCGACGACCTGAAGGGCAAGCGGCAGTTGATGAGCGAGCGGAACCTCTCGCTCACGGGCGAAAGGTCCGTGTTCGTCGTGCCCGCGGGCACGCACCTTACGATCTTTGCGGACGCCTACACCGACGACGCGGGCGTGCTGTCGGACAACGACGCGATCGTGTCCGCGTTCGCAACGCCGGTAACCGGACGGTTCCCCGGCACGGTGATGGACGCGGATGGTAAACCGACCCAGGCACCCGTGCCCGTGCAACTCAGCGGCGGCGGCAAGGGGTTTACCATTGTCTTCAAGAACCAGGCTGAAGGCACGGCCAGCACTGCGCCGGTTGGTAAAGCCGTGAACCTCGACTACCGGTTGAAAGAGCCGGTCGAGTTCAAGGTGACCTGGACGAACAAGTACAACGTGAGCACCACGCGGGCGATTCTCATTCAAGTCGCGCAGGATCAGCCGCCGGTGGTGGAAGTCGGAGTAGACGTGATTCGCAAGTCGGGCAACGTGTACCTCGTCACGCCGCTCGCCCGCATCCCGTTCAACCCGGATAGTTTCGTCAAGGACGACCACGGGTTGAGCAAGGTCGAGTACCTGTTCAACTACTACGCGGAAGACTCCGACGTGGTCCGCGGACTGCGCACCAAGTACGCGCTGCGGTCGTTGCTCGACGCACCCGCGACCGGACCGCAGTACCTCACGTCGCTGCTGCTGCCGCGGTTGCACATGGAGAACTTCCGGCAACTCGACAAGAGCGACGACCGGCTCAGCGCGTCGGTGTTCGTGAGCGAGTTCGTGAACCAGAACAGCCGGCTCCGCCGCGACACGAAGGAGGCTCTTGAGAACCGCCTGCGATCCGCAAGTGGCGACGAGACGAACCCCGAAGCGGTGCGGAAGATCGAACTGAAGAACTCAGACCGCGACTACTTCGACCTGAAGGAACTGAACGACCAGAAGATCATCAAACTTCTGCCGTCGGGTGATGACGTGCAGGCCACGTATCGCATGGATCTGTACGTACAGGCGACGGACAACAACGCGGACGCGGACGGAGGCCCGCGCATCACGCGCAGCAGCGAACCGATTCGCCTCCGTATCGTTTCCGAAGGCGACCTCTTGCTCGAAATCAGCAAGGAGGAGTTGTTACTCGGCGAACGTCTGGACGAGGCTCTCGTGAAGCTCGCGGCTGCGAAGCGCAAGTACGACTTCGTTCGTAGCGCCAACGGCTTCAAGGAAGAGACGCCGGAGCAAGTGGACGCGGTGAAGGTGCGTCACCAGGACGCGCTGCAGGACGTGGACAAGTCACGCGACATCGTGCAAACGGTGCTCCGCGAGTTTCGCCGCATCGCTCGCGAGTGTCAGGTGAACCGCGTTGTTGAGATCACCACCAAGAACTACCTGAACTACTGTGGAAAGCTGGAAGCCATCTTGAGCGAAGACCCGAACGCCTCGGTCGCGTTCCCGAAGACACAGGGTCTGATGAACGGAGTGCAGAACACGCTGAACACGGGCCGCTGGGCGCCACTCGGCAGCGTCACCGACGCCGAACAATCGCTCTACGCGCTTGAACGCCTGCTCATGGAGATCCGCAGGGAAATCGGCGAGTCGGAGAAGAGGGAATTCCTGATCAAGAGCCTCCGAAAGATCCTGGATGACCAACGCCGTGTCGAGGCGCAGATCAAGAAGATGGAAGAAGACTTCCGCATCAAATATACCAGCGAGAAGCCGACTATCGGCGAGATCGGCGCGGTCGCGCTGAACAAGAACGAGGCCAAGAAACTGAGCCACACAATCATCTGGGCGAAGTACAAGGAAGACGACCTGACCGTGAAGGTGACAGCGTCCGATCCGTCGCTGGTCGTTCCAGCGGAACTGAAACTTAACTTCGAGACCCACCAGTTCCGTTTCGACTATCAGGTGAAAGCCGGGGCGAAAGAAGGGAACTACAAGATCACGCTCACGCCCGCGGTCGGCAATCCGGTTGAGGTGACCGTGATCGTGAAGTGACCTCGCACAGTCGGTGCCGTGGAGGTACACATTTGCCGAGCCGGAAGCGTGAGGGCGGACAACGTTATCCGTCGCGTACGCTTCCGACTCGGCAAGACCATCTCTGACCACTTGACGTCGGAGTTGCACAAGAGCAGGCGAGAAAAGCTCAGAAGAAGTCGCCCTCTGGTGAAATCACGGGCAAGAGTGGGCTGAGTTCGTAACAGACTGTAACATTTGCCCGAACACTTACCGTTTTTCCCCTGTTGACTGTTGGCGGCTCTACGACGGGTCGTCACAATGGCAGACGAATGACCACTCCGTGACGTGGGTTATCCGCGTCGCACCCTTAGGAGGGAGGCTACTCATGTTCCGCCGGTTGCCGACGTTGATGTCGCTGACTTTTGCCGCGACACTTGGCTTGTTCACACTCACTTCGGTGCTGACCGCCCAGCCGACACCAGTTCCCGCCACCGATCCCGGTGCCAAGCGTGGCCAGGAAGCCAACCTGAAGCTCTACAAGGACTTCATGGACCGGGTGTTGCGGCTCGCCCAAAAGTGGGAGAAGAGCGACAGCCAGGAAGAAAAGGACCGCGCCCAGTCCCTCCGCGCGGTGCTGAAACTGGCTGAAGAGAAGGGTGCCGAGAAACTGTTCAAGGAACTCATCGAAGGCTTGAACGGCAAGAACCTCGGTGGTAGCGACTTCGAGACCTTGCTCGGCAAGGACAAGAAGCTCATTGCCATCCTCAGCGAGATCTTGAACCTCCTCGAAACCGAGGACGATGCGCAGCGCATCAAGAACGACATCAAGAAGTTGGAAGACGCGATCCGGGCGATCCGCGACATCAAGACCAAGCAGGAAAACCTGCTGGCGCGGACCTTCAACCCAAAGAGCGATACCGACAAACTCGCGAAGGATCAGAACCTGCTCTCGAAAGCGACGCAAGACCTTGCGAACGCGCTTGCGAAGGCCGCGAACCCGAACGACAAGCCGGGCCAGCCAAACGCTGGTGACAAGCAAGACCCGAAGTCCGAGAACAAGCCGGAATCGAAGCCGGGCGAAAACAACGCCGAAGCCAAGCCCGACACGAAGGAGAACAAGGCCGACGGCAAGCCGGGCGAAGGGATGCCGATGCCGGGGATGCCGATGGCCGGCGACCCGAAGGGCGGCGACGGCAAGCCAATGGGCGGCATGCCGATGGGCGGGATGCCGGGCGGCGACAAGCCGTCCCCGAAGGATCCGATGGGCGGCGATCCGAAGCCGGGCGACCCGAAGGCCGGCGGCGAGCCGAAGCCGATGGGTACCGATCCGAAGATGCCGCCGATGGGCGGCGATCCGAAGCCGGGCGATCCGAAACCAGGGGACAGCAAGGCGCAGGGCGATGGCAAGGGCGAGCCGAAGCCGTCAGCCGGGATGCCGGGGGGCGAAGGCAAGCCGATGAGCGGCGAAGGCATGGGCGGTATGCCGATGCCGGGCGGCGGCCCGCCTCCGGGCGCGTCGAAGCCGGGTGGCTCGCCCCCTCCGGGCGGCAGCCCGCCCCCTCCGGGAGCCAAGAAAGACCCGGCCGCGGACAACGTTCAGCAAGCAGTCCCGGATCAGAACGACGCCGAAGACAACATCAAGAAGAAGGACAAGGACGCCGCCACCAAGAAGCAAGACGAGGCGATCAAGAAACTGGAAGAGGCGCTCAAGGAACTGGAAGCCCGCCTGAAGCAACTTCGCGAGAAGGAACTGGCCAAGCTCCTCGAAAACCTCGAGAAGCGGGTCGCGATGATGCTCAAGATGCAGATCGAAGTGAAGGCGGCGACCGAGAACATCGACAAGACCGTGAAGGCGCTCGGCGGCAACAAGCCAGCGGTCGCGGAGATCCAAAAGAGCCAGACCGAAGCGGACAAGGAAAGCCAGATCGTCGCGCTTGCCGAAGCCACGCTCAAGTTGATGGAGGGTGAAGGCAGCGCAGTTGTGTTCGCGGGCGTGCTGAAGGAAGTCATGGGTGACATGACGGCCGTTCAGAAGCGGCTCAACGAGGCCCGCGTTGGCGCGGACACCCAGCAGATTGAGCAAGACATCATCGACCAACTCACGATGATGAAGGACGCGCTCAAGAAGGCCAAGCAGGACATGGAGAGCAAGCCGAGCGATCCGAAGCCGTCTGACCCGAACGCGAAGAAGCAGGACAACAAGCTGTTGGAACTGCTCGCGGAACTCAAGCTGGTGAAGTCGCTCCAGGAGCAGGTGAACAAGCGGACGATCATGTACAATAAGCAGGATCCGGGCGAGCAGGCGAAAGACCCGCTGATTCAGGCGGAACTGGCCCAACTCGCGGCCCGGCAGGAAGTCCTCAAGAAGATGATCCACGACATCGCGACGAAGGCCAATCAGTGAGTCGCTGATGAGGAAGTTAAGAGCTGGGCACAATAATTGTTGTGTCCAACTCGAAGTAAAGGTAGACTCCCGTTGTGAATAATGCGCGTGTCAGTCGTCTAAATGGCGTCTGGCGCGTGTTTCGCGAGATCACAAATTTTCTGGTTTCGTTCACCCGCACAAGGAGCATGAGTCGTGAAGATCCGAAAGCTGTTCGCGGCTGCCACCATTGCGACGGGACTGGCCGTCACCGCGACCCCTGCACTTGCCGCCGAACCGGCCAAGAAGCCGACGTTCGGATTCAGCACATTGAAGGCCGCCACCCCAGAATCCGCCAAGGCCAACTCCGCGACGTGGCTGAAGTCGGTCGGCAAGTTCGACCAGGCCGCCTTCGACAAGATCTGGTCCGACGAGAAGCGGACAGTCCTCGACCGTACCGCCGACTCGCTCGCGCTGGGTAACACCGAAGTCGCCGCGATGCTGGCCAACGTCCGCAAGCAAGAAGCGATGGCCCCGGACGCGGTGCCCGCTATCCTGAAGGATGAGAAGCAAGACGCCTTCTTCCGCACCAACGTGACCCTCGCGTTCGCGAAGGCCGCCGCTAGCAAGAAGGTCTACGAAGAGGCTCTGGAAGCGCTAAAGAGCGTGAACCCGGAGTTCGCCGTCGACCCGGCCAGCTTCTACTTCTTCAAGGCGGTTTCGCACCATGCGACCGCGATGAAGACCGGCGACAAGGAAGCCGCGATCCTCTCGATTGTCAAGCTCCTCGACGACGTGGCCGACGCGCCGGACCGCTACAAGATGGTTGCGACCCTGATGTTCTTCGAGATGCAGGGCTGGGCGACCGATCCCAAAGACCTGTCGAACATCGGCCGTCTGATGGACAACAGCGGTCGCCGGCTCGACCTTGCCCGCGGTGGCGAGAAGACCCAGGACATCCAGAAAAAGATCGTGTTCCGGCTCGACGAGTTGATCAAGGAACTCGAAGCCAAGAGCAAGCCCGGCGATGGTCAGGCCAACGGCGGCAGTTGCCCCAGCGGCGGCGACAAGCCGGGCCAGGGACAGAAGCCGGGCAGCGGGAACAACCTGCAACCGATGCAGAACGCCCCGGACAGTACGATCATGGGCGGCAGCGGTCCGGGCAAGACGACTGAACAGGACCTCCGCAAGATCGCCGAGCAGTGGGGCACCCTGCCGCCGGAGAAGCGCGCCAAGGTCATCACGGACATCACCCGCGACCTGCCGCCGAAGTTCGAGCCGATGATCAAGAACTACTTCGAGGCCCTGGACAAGATCCACGGTTACAAGAAGTGAGTTTTCGGCTGCTGACGTGTGTGTAATCTAAGGCGGTGACCGCGCGCTCGCGGTCACCGCCTCTTACGTTCTCGGCGGGTCGTGACCCCGGAAACCCCGCCTTCCTGCTCGCCTCAGGAGCGTGTTCAGGAAATGCGTAGTTTATCAACGAGCCGCGACCGCAAGGGAGTGGTCTAGGTGAGCCGCTACCATGCGGTCGCGGCTCGGTACACGACGCTACACCGTTCCTGAAACTGCTCCAGCACCTTTATACGCGCGAGGAACCCACCATGCGACTCTGTCGCCGCGCCGCTGTACTCGCCACCGCGTTGCTGACACTCGCGATCGTCGTCACCCAGGTGAACGCCGACGACGTGACCACAAGCGCCGGGAAGAAACTCAACGGCAAACTCGTCTCGGTGGATGGGCAAGGTGTTTCGTTCTCGACTGGCGGCGGCAACGTTCAGATCTCGGCCCGCGATATCGTGGTTGTGGACCTCGGGAACCGGGTCGCACCGATTCCGAAGGACGTGACGACCTACTCCGAGATCGAACTGACCGACGGTTCCACGTTCCGCGTCACGAAGTTCGCGCTCAAGGGCAAGCAGTTTGAAGCGGACCCGATTGCTGGCCCGGAGGGGGTTGCGCAGCCGAAACTCGACGTGCCGATGGGTTCGGTGTTCTCCGCGATGAAGAAGGCCGAGGATGCGAAGGGCCGCGAAGCCTGGAAGAAGATGCTCGGCACTCGCGGCAAGCGAGACCTCTATGTGATCGCGCAGGAAACGGGGTTCACGTTCATTCAGGGCACCGTTCTTGGCGGCGGGTCCGACGAGAAGGGACGCCCGATCGTGAACTTCGAGAAGGAAGCCGGCGGCAAGGACGAACTCCAGTTGTCGCGCGCCGCGGGGCTTGTGTTCTACCAACCGCAACCGCCGGTTATCACGCCGACGCTGTGCAAGGTGACCGACGTGTTCGGGAACTCACTCACGGCGTCTGCTATCTCGATTACCCCTGCGGGCATCACGGTGACGACAGTTGCGGGCGCGACGGTCAAGTACGCTTCGACCGCGTCGCTTGTGAAACTCGACTACGCGCTCGGGAACGTGGCGTACCTATCGGACCTCGACCCGCAGTTGGAAGTACCCGAAATTCCGGCCGATGAGAAGCGGTTGAACCCGACCGCGCCATACCTGAAGGACCGTTCGCTCTCGAACGAGTCGATCAAACTGGATAACACGATCTTCCCTAAGGGTATCTGCCTCGCACCCGACACGGTCGCGACGTTCAACCTTGGCGGCGATTACACGCAGTTCAAGGCGACGATCGGCATCGACGAGAACGGCACGAACGCGACCAGCGCCGCCCGCGTGACGATCGAGGCCGACGGGCAGGTGCTGTTCACCGACACGCTCAAGCGAAAAGACAAGGCGAAGGGGTTGGTTCTCGCCGTGAAGGGCGTCAAACAACTGCGCATCGTTGTCGAAGCGGACACGCCGCTGAATGGTAACTACGTGACTCTGGCCGAGGCCCGCGTGCAGAAGTGATCGCGAAGGGCGCGGCCCCTCCGGGTCCGACGCCAAACCGTGGTGCAGATGGATCTGAGTGCCGCGCGCAGGTGCTATAATTGCTTGCTTAACTGGGACTTCACCATGACTCGTCTTCTCGCTCCCACACTCGCCTCGGCCGTTCTGGTCGCCGCTCTCGTTGTGCCCGCGGCGCCGGCCGCGCCAATCGAAGTGGACAAGGCGGTTCTCGACGCGCAATCGCAACGCATCGCCACGATCAAGAAGGTTCACCCGGCGATTGTCGCGGTGTGTATGCAGGGCGGGCAGGGCGTCGGCTCCGGCGTCATCATCGACCCGGAAGGCTACGCGCTTACCAACTTCCACGTCGTGCAACCGACCGGCCCGCTGATGCAGGCCGGGCTTGCCGACGGCAAACTCTACGACGCGGTTGTGTGCGGCATCGACAAGGTCGGTGACGTGGCGCTCATCCGGTTGCTGCCGAAGGAGAAGGGCAAACCGTTCCCGTTCGTGGCGCTCGGCGACAGCGACAAGGTTCGCGCCGGTGACTGGTCGCTCGCGATGGGCAACCCGTTCTCGCTGGCGATGGACTTCACGCCCACCGTCACGTACGGCCTGGTGAGTGGCGTGAACCGCTACCAGCCCCCGGAAGGCAAGGGACTTCTGGAATACACCGACTGCATCCAGATCGAGACTTCGATCAACCCCGGCAACTCGGGCGGGCCGCTGTTCAACATGCAGGGCGAGTTGATCGGCATCAACGGTCGCGGGTCGTTCGAGAAGCGCGGTCGCGTGAACTCCGGCGTCGGCTACGCAATCTCGATCAACCAGATCAAGAACTTCATGGGGCACCTGCGGGCGGGGATCGACTCCGACCACGCCACGCTCGGCGCCGCGGTCGGCTCCGCGAACGAGGACTCGCAACTCCCGCCGGTGGTCGTCAAACAGATACTCGACGAAAGCGACGCGTTCCGCCGGGGCATCGCGGACGGCGACCAACTGCTGGTGTTCGCTGGCCGCGATGTGGGCAGCACGAACAACTACAAGAACGCGCTGGGGATCTACCCGAGGGAGTGGCGGGTTCCGCTGACCGTCCGCCGGAAGAACGAGCGGAAGGAGTTTCTGGTGCGGCTGATGGGGAACATGGACAAGGAGAAGCCGCCGGTGCCGGGCGGGCCGCCCCCGAAGGGGCCGGCGCCGGTTCCGGTCCCGGTGCCCAAGGGCGGCGGCGGCGAGAACGCGAAGATGTACCAGGCGAAGCCGGGCTACTCCAACTGGTACTTCAACGTGCTTGAACGCGACAAGCTCCTGACCGCGTTCAAGAAGCACGGCGACTTCTCGACCGTGCCGGGCGTGTGGGTCATCGAGGGTGCCTACAAGATGCCCGACCGCGAGGGCGCGCTGAAGATTGACGTGGTGGAAGCCAAGGACACCGCGAAGGTCACGCTGAAGATGAACATCGAAACGACGCTCGAGCCACTCACGCAGAACGACCGCGCGCTGCAGAAGATGCCGCTGGGCAGCGGTGGGTTGATGATGGCGATGTACCACTACCACCGCTTCTTAACGCTCGGCGAGAAGGGCTTCGAGGGCGGGTTCGCACATGGCGGCAACGAGCCGTTCTACCCGTACCCGGCCGACGGGTCGGTGCCGAAGTCGCTCGCATCACTTCGCGTGGATTGCGCCGTGATCCTGACCAAACACGGTTCGGTGAACTGCAGGTGGTACTTCTCGCTGAAGGACAGCACACTGCTCGGTTTTGAGACATACGTTGCGAAGGACTCGAAGGACGCCGACGAAGCGGACCCGTGCGAGGTGTCCTTCTACGATTACAAGGACGTGGACGGGCGGAAGGTGCCGGGCCGCATTGAAGTGCGCCACAGCGACAAGCGGTACGCGGTGCTCACCCCGACGAAGTGGACGCTCAACAAGTAGTTGTTTTGTAGGGTGGGCACTGCCCACCTCTTCGCGCCGCGCAAGGCGACTGGCGGCGATGCTGGGCAATGCCCACCCTAAAAAGATCGCTCGCCAAGATTCCAACCAAGCAACATCACGACACCCCCACCATGTTTACGCGATACTCTGCCTTGCTCGCCGTTGTCGCGGCTGTCGCCACGCCGGCGCTCGCGCCCGCGGCCGACCCATTCGCGGACACGGTCGAGAACGCGAACAAGAAACTCGTGAAAGTCTTCGGTGCCGGTGGGTTCTCCCGCCTGAACAACTACGGCACGGGGATACTTATCAGCTCCGATGGTCACATCCTGACCGTCGCGAGCCAACTGCTCGACACGTCCGAACTCGTCGTCCACATGTACGACGGGCAACGCCTCAAAGCGCAGGTGATTGTGACCGAACCGTTGCTCGACGTTGCGCTCATCAAGATTCGGCTGGACGGCAAGAAGATCGACGAGGACAACGGGTTGAACCTGGAAAAGGGCAAGGGCTACTTCGACTTCGACGCGGCCGTGAAACGCGGCCCCGCGGCGCCGGGCGACTGGGTTCTTGCGATGACCAATACGTTCGAGATCGCGCTGCGTGACGAACCGCTGAGTGTGCAGCGCGGGGTCGTCTCTGCATACACGAAGATGGCCGGGCGTCGCGGCATCTTCGAGTTCCCGTACTCAGGCGACGTGTACGTCGTGGACGCGATCACCAACAACCCCGGTGCCGCCGGCGGCGCGCTGCTCGACAAGAAGGGCGAACTCCTCGGCATCATCGGTCGTGAACTCAAGAACAGCCTCACCGAGACCTGGATGAACTACGCGATCCCGATCGTTGGGAAGACGGAATTCAAGGAGAAGGTGACTGTCAAGGACAAGGACGGCAAGGACGTTGAAGAGGAGAAGACATCGACGGTGTCGGTGCCGGAGTTCGTCACTCTCGCCTTGCAGGGGAAGTACAAACAGAAGAAACGGGAAGAGTTCATTGGGCAGGGCGGCTACCACGGCATCATCTTCGTGCCGAACATCCTGGAACGCACGCCCGCGTACGTCGAGGACGTGGCTCCTGGTTCGCCCGCGGACAAGGCCGGGTTGCGGCCCGACGACCTCGTGAGCTTCATCGACGGCGAGCCGATCATCAGCATCAAGGCGCTTGACGAGTACATGAAGAAGCACACGCGGCCGGGCATGAAAGTCCGGTTCGAGGTGCGCCGCGGCGAGGCGCTTCAGACCGTTGAGGTGGAACTCGGGCAGCACCCGCCGAAGCCAAAACTGCCGCTGCCACCGCCGCCGAAACCGTGACGCATTGTGGCCCCGCCGGGGCCGACGCTGAACCAATACACCGACAGCCACGAGACTCCTCCGATGAAGTTTACCGTTCCGAAAACCGCAAGGCCGTGGGTCGCGGTCGTTGCCGTGGCCTTGCTCGCCGCGCCGGTCTCCGCACAGCCGAAATCGGACATCAACGACGCGACCGAGAAGGCGATGAAGGCGGCTTCCGCCAAGGTCGCGCCGGCGATCGTGAAGATCGAAACGGCAGGCGGAACGGAAACGATCACCGGTGCGCCGAAGGGCAAGGGTCCGCCCGGCGCGGGTATCCGCAAAGGCGTCGGCCCCACGACGGGACTCGTCGTCTCCGCCGACGGTTACATCATTTCGAGCGCGTTCAACTTCGCGAACAAGCCCACGGACATCTTCGTCACGGTGCCGGGGCGCCCGCAGCGGCTCGTCGCGAAGATCGTCGCGAACGACCAGACTCGCATGCTGACACTCTTGAAGATCGACGCGAAAGACCTGCCCGTGCCCGAGACGTTTCCCAAGAAGGACGTTGAGGTCGGCCAGTGGGGGTTGACGCTTGGGCGCACGCTCGACAACAACGTGGATCACCCGCCGTCGATGAGCGTGGGCATCGTGAGTGCGACCAACCGCATCTGGGGCAAAGCGATCCAGACTGACGCGAAGACCTCGCCCGTGAACTACGGCGGATCGCTGGTCAGCATTGATGGCCGGGTGTACGGCGTCGTTGTGCCGGCCAGCACCCGCGCCGAGGGCGAAACTGCGGGCGTGGACGTGTACGACGGCGGGATCGGGTTCGCCGTCCCGCTCGAGGACATCCTTGCGTCGTTGCCGCGGCTGAAGGAAGGCAAAGACTTGCGTCGCGGGTTACTCGGCGTGTCGCCGCAGGGAACCGACGTGTACAACGCTCCGCCAGTCATCGGCGCGATTCAGCCGGACTCCGCCGCCGCGCGGGCCGGGTTGCAGGTCGGTGACAAGATCATCGAAATCAACGGCAAGCCGGTGTCGAACTACTCGACGCTCCAGCACATCATGGGCCCGCTGTATGAGTCGGACGAACTCGCAATTAAGGTGATGCGCGGCGACAAGGAGATGGCGTTCAAGGGCGTGAAGTTGCTTGGGACGACGACTGCCTACGTCGCCGCGTACTTCGGCGTTCTGCCGATGCGCGACGATCCGGGACCGGGCGTCGAGGTCCGCTTCGTGTACCCGAAAAGCCCGGCCGAGGCCGCCGGGATCAAGGTCGGCGACCGCATCATGAAGTTTGGCGCGGCGACACTGCCCACGCCGCCCGCGATTCAGAACCGCGCCGCACTCATCGCCGCGATTCAGCGTCTTGCACCGGGCACGGAGGTGAAAGTGGAGGTCAAACGCAAGGACGGCGGCAAGGTCGAAACGGTGCAGGCGAAGCTCGTTCCGGCGCCCGATGACGTGGCCGAGAAGTTGCCGCTGCCGTCGAGCGCGGGCAAAGCACTTGAGGGCGTCAAGCCGAAAGACCCGCCCAAGAAGGATCCGTTCCCCAAGGATCCGTTCCCGCCGAAAGGACCGCTCAACGACTGCGACGCGCAAGACGAGAAGAAGGACGACAAGAAGGAAGAGCCGAAGAAGGACAAGCCGAAGATCGAAACCGGGCTGATGACGCGGGCCAACGAGGCGCTCGGGCGCGAGTACTGGGTGTACGTGCCGGACAACTACGACCCAAACGTGTCGCATGGCTTGATCGTCTGGTTCCACCAGGCCGGACAGGGCGGCAAGGATAGCGAGAAGATGTCGAAGACCTTCGAGGACTTCGCCGCGGACAACCACTTCATCATCATGGGGCCGAAGGCGGGCGCCGAAGCCGGCTGGCGGCCCACCGAGACGGAGGTGGTTGTTCAGGACGTGAAAGCGGTGATCGCGCAGTACACGATCGACCGGACGCGGGTCGTAGCGCACGGTCAGGCCAACGGCGGCGAGATGGCGTTCTACGTCGGGTTCAACGCCCGCGACGTATTCCGCGGCGTTTGCACCACTGGCGCTACGCTCGGCAACCCGCCGAAGGAGAACATCGCGAACCAGCCGCTGGCGTTCTTCATTAGCGGCGGCGACAAAGATCCGCTCATCAAGGACATCGTGGAGAGCAAGAACCTGCTCATCGAGAAGCGGTTCCCGGTGATCTTCCGCGAGATGAAGGAATCGGGCAAGGAGTACTTCGACCAGAAGACCTTCACCGACTTCCTGAACTGGGCGGATTCGCTCGATCGGATCTGACCTGTTCTTGGGGACACTGACAGCAAAGTACGGCTCGCCGAATGGCGTTGTACTCCAGGGTGAGGGCCGTGCCCTGCGGCAGTCGGTCATCGGTCTGGAACTTCAACACCCGCACTGCGGCGTGAGCCTGGACGGATCCGTCGGGACGCATCGAGCCACCGAGCGGAAGCGGGTCGGTAACCTTTGGGGAGGGGCAGAGGCGTCGTCCGACCTTTCGCGAGAGACGATGAGAACCCCAGACCTGACAACTTGAGACCCCACCGCCAAACAAGCGAACCCACCCCGATTTCTGTCGTCTATCATTACGCAAGCGACACTCTGTCGCGCGACCATCCAGACTGGCCGAGGGTGCTTCACCCCACGACGCCATCCAACCGGCCCGCTGGCACGGTGGCAACCGAAGCGGTGGCTGCACAAGCCACGACGATGGAGTACTCCCATGAAGCGTCGATCCAAAACCAAGCGTACCCCGACCACACTCACATCCGGCTCGGATCACTGCTTTACCGAACCGGGAAAGTACCGACGATTGTCCCGGACCCAGGACTCCACGGGGCACCGGGTCAATCGTTCTTCCGCTGCAGCACGTCGCGCACTTTCCGCGCCAGGTTCGTAGGGGTGAATGGCTTTTGCAGGAAGTGCATGTTGGCACTGAGGACCCCGTGACGCACCACGGCCTCGTCCGTGTAGCCGGACACATACAGCACTTTCAAGTTCGGACGCAGCGGGGCCAGGCGCTGGGCCAACTCGAGTCCGCTCAGTTGCGGCATCACCACATCGGTTACCAGTAGATCAATCCGCCCGGTGTGGCGCTCACACAGTAGCAGGGCTTCGCCACCGTGCCGTGCAGACAGGACCGTGTACCCGTGGCGTTCCAGGACTTGCGTCATCAGTGCCCGCAAAGCGTCTCCGTCCTCGACGACCATCACGGTTTCCGTGCCGTGCAATACGGTCTCCTCTTGCAACTGGGACTTCGGGGGCGTCGCTGGGGCGGCCAGGCGGGGGAGGTAGATGTTGAAGGTCGTGCCCACACCCGGTTCGCTGTACACGATGATGTGGCCGTCGGACTGCTTGACGATGCCGTACACCGTGGCTAAGCCCAGGCCCGTTCCCCTGCCGGCCTCCTTGGTCGTGAAGAACGGCTCGAAGATCTGAGGCAGTGTGGCCCGGTCGATGCCACAGCCTGTGTCGGAAACCACCAGCCGTACGCCCGCCCCCGACTTCATCCCTTCGGCGCCTTGTAGCGCAACGGCGTCGAGGTCAACGTTGGCGGTTTCGATTGTCAGCTTGCCGCCACGGGGCATGGCATCACGGGCGTTGACCACGAGGTTGAGCAGGACCTGTTCGACCTGGCCGGGGTCAGCCTTGATCTGGCCCAGTTCCGGGTCGAGCACATAGGCCAGATCGATGTCTTCGCCAATCAGGCGGTGGAGCATCTTCTCCAGGCCAGCCAGCACGTCGTTGAGGTTCAGTATCACGGGGGAAATGATCTGCTTGCGGCTGAAGGCCAGCAGTTGTTTGGTCAGGTCGGCGGCCCGTTCCCCGGCCTTGATGATCTCGCCCACGAATGCAGCCATCGGGTCGCTGGGGTGAAGACCGCTGCGCAACAGGTCAGCGTAGCCTGCGATCACGGTCAACAGGTTGTTGAAATCGTGGGCGACACCGCCCGCGAGCCGACCGATGGCCTCCATCTTCTGCGACTGGAGGAGCTGCTGTTCCAGGCGTGCCCGAGCCTCCTCGGCCTGTTTACGCTCGGAGACGTCGCGGAGAATGCCCGTGAAGACGCGGCGGTCCCGGAGTCCAACCTCGCTGATGGACAGCTCCACGGGGAACATCCGGCCATCCTTGCTGCGTGCGAGGACTTCGTGGCTCACGCCAATGATCCGGTGATCGCCCGTGGTGCGGTAGCGTTGCAAGTACCTGTTGAGTTCGCTGTGGTACGGGTCGGGCATTAGCAGTTTGATGCTCTGGCCCCGCACCTCGGCGGCACTGTAGCCGAACAGCTGGTGAGCGGCCGGGTTGAAGAACTCGATGTTGCCCCGTTCATCGATCAGGATGATGGCATCCACGGCGGTTTCGACCACGCCGCGCCAGCGGGCTTCGCTGTCGTACAACTGGGACATCGCCCGGGCCAGCGCCAGCGCCTGGCCGATCTGCCCGCCAATGGCCCGGGCGAAGTTCAGCCAACTGGTGCTGAAGTCCTGCCGGGTAGCGGCCAGCAGCAACACGCCCAGACACTCATCGCCCGAGCAGATAGGGATCAGCACCAACGCGCTGGCCCGCGCGCGGTTGAGCAAGTCGCGGGTCGCCTCCTCCGCAAGGACAGGAGATGGAATCTGCACTGGGGCCCGCTGCTCGATCGCCTGCCGCAGCAGTTCGGTGTGGCCGAACAGGTCGCCAAGCGGGTCGTTGTCCGTCAGCAAATACCCGACCCTGGCGGAGAGGTAGACGCTGCCGTCGGGGGCGACCAGATAGGCGGCCCCCTGAGAGACCCCGGCCGTATCGAGGCAACGCTGCACCAGATCGGGAAGAGCCTTCTCGATCCCCGGTCCGTCCTTTAACGCCTCGACGAAGCCAGCCAGGATCGCCAGTTCCGCCTCCAGGATGGCCACGCGATTGGCGAAGTCGGTGTTGATGGTAGCCTGGCACTCGAGTTGGCGAATGAGTCGCTGCTGATACTGCCGATCCTGCCGGTTCGCCTGGGGGTTGGCAACTCCCGGCGGCCTGTCAAGGCCCGCCAGGATCGCCTTGATCGTCGCCTGACTATCTGGGCCCCGAACCACCAGGGCGCTGGCGCCCACGTCGCGGGCAAGGTGCTGATCCTCCTCCTCTGTGAAGTAGTGCGAAACCAGGATGACCGGCACCTCCGCCAGAGTGGGGTCGCTACGGAGCACCTGGCAGAGGTGGTAGCCATCCAGGTCCGGCATCAGCACGTCGCTCACCACCGCGTCCGGTGGTTGCTGCCTGATCCGCTGCAGGGCTTCGGTGCCATTGGTCGCCGTCACGACCTGAAACCCGAGTTGGGTGAGCGTAACTTTCAGCAGCTTTAACTGAACCGGGTCGTCATCGACCACCAGCACGGCCCGGGCTCGGCCGGGCTTGCCTTCCACCAGTGGTCGAAGCGGCAGATAGGCCTGAGTGGCCTGCAACAATCGCGACGGTTCGACTGGCTTGAAGAGGATGTCGGTGAAGCCCTGGCGCAAGCCGCGCGCCTGCTTGATGCTCGCCTCGAACCCCGAGCAGGCCAGGATGGGGATGTCGGCACCCCGCGGCAAGGCACGCATCCGCCGGAGCAACTCGTTCCCATCCATGTCTGGCAACTGCAGGTCCATCAGGACGAGGTCTACCGGCTGGCTCGCGAGCAGTTCTTGGGCCTCTTGGCCGGTGCCGGCCTCCAGGGGCACGTGGCCGGCGCTCTCCAGGGTGAGCCGCACCATCTTGCGGGTGATCGGGTTGTCCTCGACGATGAGAATGACGGCGGGGTTCATGAATTGATCACTCCAGAATCACGCACGGTGAGCGTTGTCGCGTCAGCGCGATGTGTGTTTCACGTCGGCGTATGCACCGTGACTCGTTGGAGGCTCACTCGCTTTCCGTCAAGAAAGACTGCACCTGCGCGGCGAACGTCCGCGTGTTGATCGGCTTGGCAAGGTAACCATCGCAGCCCGCCGCCCGGAACTTCTCCTCGTCGCCCTTCATCGCGTAACTGGTCATGGCCACAATGATGATCTTACTGCGGACCGGGTTGGCTTTCAGGAGCCGTGTCAGTTCCAGGCCGTCCATGCGGGGCATCTGCACGTCCATGAGGATTAACCTTGGCATAAACGATTCCAGGATGTTCAGCGCCGCCGCTGCGTCGATCGCCGTCCGCACCTCATGTCCTTCTACGGTCAGCAACAGGCTGGCCAGTTTGAGGTTGAGCGGATGATCGTCCACGACGAGGATTGGTGTACTGGGCATGGCAACTCCAGATAACCATTGTAGGCGAGCTTCGCGGCGTAGACCCGACGTGCTGGCGCCGTGGGAAACCACATCGGTCTTATCCTTCAGTGCTCGCCTGGTGTCGGGGTAAGATGACGCTGAATGTACTTCCCTGACCGGGGGCGCTGCGAACCTCAACGCGTCCACCCTGTGCCTCCACGATCCGCTTCGTCAACGCCAGCCCCAGGCCCGTTCCCTGATTCTGTTTGGACAACCCCAGGTTTAGTTGCTGGAACTCCCTGAACAACTTCGGTAGGTCGGCCGCGGCGATGCCACAACCGGTGTCCTCCACGTCGAGCCGGAACTGGTCGTTTTCGACAGCCTCCAGCCGGATGGTTACCCGCCCGCGCTCAGGTGTGAATTTCAGAGCGTTGGAAAGGTAATTGTATATCACCTGTTTGAACTTGGAAGCGTCGAGGACCACGTCGCACAGGGTGGGATCGACGTGCGTCGTGAGGGTGATCTGCTTGTGTGCCGCCTGGGACCGTAGGCAGGCCGTAGTCTCGGCCGTCAGCGCCGCCAGGTCCACTGGCTTGGGGCGGAACTCCATCTTGCCGGCCTCGACCTTGGACAGGTCGAGCACGTCGTTGATCAGAGCGAGCAGATGTCGAGCGCTGGTCAGGATGTCGCCGAGATACTCCTTGTGGTCGGCGGACACGGGGCCAAGCCGGCCGTCGTGCATCAATTCGGCAAATCCCATGATGCTGTTCAGCGGCGTCCGCAGTTCATGCGACATGTTGGCGACGAACTCGCTCTTGTGCCGATTCGCCGCCTGGATCTCCACGTTGGCGAGACGCAGGACCCTGGCAAACCCCTGCCGCGTGAGTCCTGCCAGATCGGTCGGCTCAAATGAGGCCTGCATCCGGCCGGCCTCGATCCGCGAAAAGTCGAGCAGCGAATCGGCGAGTTTGAGCAGCCGCAAACCGTTGCGATGGATCGTCGCGAGTCGATGGCCACTTTCGGGAGGGTGGGGCGAAGCCAGTTCTTCCTCGAGCAGTCCGACCATCAACGTCAGCGGCGTCCGGAACTCGTGGCTGACGTTGCTGACGAATGCGGTCTTCGCCCGATCCAACTCGGCAGCTCGCTCGGCACGCGACCGTTCCTCCGCGTAGGCGTGGGCTTTCGCCAGGGCACTACAGACCGCGTCCTCCAACAGGGCGTAAAAGGTCCGGTAGGGATCATCCAACGGGCGGCGTGCGCTCACCCCCACCACAAGCATTCCCAACAACTGCGCCTGACCCGGCAGGCGCATTGGCAAGAGCAACGCGGTTCGCGGTGGCTCGGGATACGGCCCGCGGGAGAACCGCCCGAACCGGCTCGGGAGGTCGTACACGACTACGGCCTTGCCGGTCCTCTCTACTTCCGCAAGGGGCCAAACGGACGAGGGATGACTGGTGACTCGCTCCGGGCTGGCGGCCTCGCCGGGTTGGAACCCGACACACTCGACGAGCCGCACGTCGGTGTTCTCGGCGAACTTGCGGTAGAACAGGGCGAAAGGGATGTCGAGAGGGTTGGTCGCCAGAACGCGGGCGCAGAGGGACACGGCCTGCTCGACCGAGGTCGCCGGACCGGTGGACTCGGCCAGAACGCGGAGGATCTGCATTCGCCGCTCGGCCAGGATTTGCTGGGTCAACTCGAGGACCGGATGGAACACTCCAACGACGGTACCGGTTTCGTCCCGTATCGGGCTAAAAGAGGCCGTGAAAAAAGTTTCCTCCAGGTAGCCGAGGCGATCGAGGGTCATCGGTTGGTTGAAGAGAACTGCGGGCTGGCCGTTGCTGGCCTGGTTGAACGCCTCGCGGATCACGGGCCAGGCGGTGAACCAGCATTCACGAAAATCCTGGCCCATCGAATGCGGGTGTTTGGCACCGCAGATCGGCCAGTAGCCATCGTTGTAGATTTGAGTGCGTTGTGGTCCCCAAGCAAGCGAGATCGGAAAGTTGCAGGCCAGACACAGGTTGACCGTGGTACGCAGGCTGGAAGGCCAGTCCTCGATGGGACCAAGCGGCGTCTTCGACCAATCCATGGTGCGGATGAGATTTCCCATCTCGCCCATCTCGCCTTGCGGCCAATCCTTGGACTGAGAAAGTACTGGTGACATGAATCTGTTCTCCGCACAGGGGAGTGATCACCCTTTCCCGGCCTTCACCGGTTTCCTGTTCTTTGGCTCCCGTGAGGTCGCGAACTCGCTTACTCGGCCGTGACCTCCTAAATCCGGGCTTCCAGCGCCCACTATAACGCGAACCGGGGCACCATTGTGTCGGTTCAGCGTGAAATTGGATTGGTACGGGCGGCGGGTTTGTATGCCGCGTGGTCATTGGAACGATTCCGAGTTCACAGTTCCTATTCCCTGTTACGTGATGCTGGGGAGTGTCGGCTGACGGTGCGGCTGAAGCCATCGAGAACGGAGCAGAGGAAGTAGACAGTGCCTGCGGTGTTGACCGTGTCGAATCGCATTCTTCAGTCGTGATCCTTGCTGGGGTGATGCCGACCCAACGAAACAAGAGTGACACCGGGATGTCACTCTTGCAGTTCCCGTCACGGACGTAATCGACAATGGCGTCACGCGTGTCGTGTGGCACTCACCGCGCGGTGATTCATTGGCGAGTTTCACGGTTTGCCGTAACCCCGACGCCGTCAACTGGTGTTGCTCCGGTCGCTTTCGCCGACAACGTCCGCGCGGCGTGAAGACCTTGGTTGGCAACTTCGGAATTGGGATCGGCATTCAGAGCGAGTTGGTAATGCTTGATCGCCTTGTCAAAAGACTGGTCGAGCGTCATCGCGTAGGCGAGGTTGCAATGGGCATCGGCTTTGCTGCAGCCCGCCATCGCGAACTGCTGCAATGCCTCGTCGGAGTGGCCTTGCTGAGCCAGAACTAAACCGAGATTGTTGTGCGCGCGGGCGTGGTCGGGGCGGAGTGTGAGCGCCCGGTTGAACACGCGGGCCCCCTCCTCCAGCCGGCCCTGAAGATAGAGGCTGTAACCATAGTTACAGACAAGCTCTGGATCGTGGGGCTGTTGTTTGATGGCCGCACGGTACATCTCTTCCGACTCGCGAAAGCGACCCTGCCGGTCGTACACCACGGCGAGCCGGCCGCTGGTGTCCGCGCGGGTCGCGTCCTTCTCCATCGCTTTCTGGTAGCTCGCCGCTGCCGCTTCCAGTTCCCCGCGCTTCTCCAAGGTTCGGCCGATAGCCACGTGCAGGTCAGCAACCTGGGCGTTGGTCAATTGGTTGGCCGAAGTCGAGTCGGGACTGGTGGTCAGCCCGTTGGACTGGGGCGGGTGCGCGGTCCGGCAGCCGACAAGGACCGTCAGACCCAGCGCCATCAGCACATACCAGTTGCCGTGGTTTCCGCGCCGCATTGTTCGTCTCCTGGTTGGAATCGTATCCCGTCTGGGGTTGGGGATTACCGCCGATTGTCTGACGAATTCCCGCTTGTGGTGGAACTTCCCGTGCTGGACCCACCGCCGAAAGTTCCAGCCCCAGTGCCCGGCGAGCGGCCACTCGACTGCGTCTGGAGCAAGAGATTCTCGTAAATCGACTCGGCCTCAACGCCTTGCAGCGGAACCGGGCTTGGCATGCCGACCACGACACGTTCGGGAGCAACAGCAAAGCCGATGCGTGCCAGTTCGTCCAACACCGCCTGTCTGCGACCATCAGCCAGCGTCGGTGAGTGCGAAGTGCGCTCGACCACCACCGGGTTGTTGAAGTTCCCGATGACTCTGGCGATCTGCCACACGCGGTCTACCCCACGGGCATTGAGCTGAGTGTTTCCGGGCAGGAAGTCGTAATCGTACAGCGCCATCCGCGCCGCGGTGGCGGCTGTTACGTGGCCATTGATGTGGGCGGACACGGAGGCACCGAACGGGGCCGGGCCTGTGGGAGTGCCGCATCGCGACGACTGCATGGGTGGGGACAGTTCGGATGCCTGCCCACGAGCCACGACGCGGACCTGACCAAAGCTGGGAACCTTCCCGGTCGCCGGGGCCGGACGCATTGGGGAACCCGGTTGGGCCACCGCCATGACCGTGGTCGTCAGCAGCACACCGGCGGTCAACCACTTCACACTACCTCGAACGAACATATTTGCCTCCGATTAGAGACCTGGGAAATATTCCGCACGCACGTCGGTCGGCGTTCCTGGCGGGCACCGACCGGTCGGACACTCACTCGCCGTAACCACGCGGGCCGCGAAACCACTTGGCGTCCATTTGCAGCCGGTGTCGCACCGCCGAGCCGGCGCGGTCGTAGTCGGTCGTGGCTCGGAAATCGACCCCGGTTCGCCCCTCGATCCGAGAGCGGAAGTAAAACTCGAAGTCGGTCGGGGTCAGCACGTCGTCCCCAGGCGTGGGGATGCAGACGTTCGCGTTGGTAGGCTCCACCAGATAGGGGGTCACTAGCACGATCAGTTCTTTCTCTTGCCGGGTGCCGCTGGTGTTGCTGAAGAACGGCCCGAGGATGGACAGGTCGCCGAGGCCGGGAATCCGGGCGGTGGTCCCGTCCATCGTCAGTTGCAGTAGACCCGCAATCGCAAGCGTCTGCCCTTCACGGAGTTCGACAACCGTGTGCGCCCGCCGGGTACTCAGTCCGGGCACCGGCGAGCCGCCGGCAACCAATGTGGTTGCGAGCGTCGGATCGATGTTGCTCACTTCGGGGTCCACGGCCAATCGAATTACGTCGCCATCCAGAATGGTCGGGAGGAACCCAAGGCGCACCCCGAACTCGCGGAACTGGATGTTTGGGGTGGCACCACCGCTGACCGTTGTCTGGGTGACCGGAACGGGGAACTCCCCACCCGCGAGGAAGTTGGCGGAGTGGCCGTTCAGGGCGACTAGGTTCGGTTCCGCCAGGATGCGGACCAGTGAGTTCCGACGCATGGCGCTAAAGAAGACCGCGAAATCCGCCTCGGGGAAGATTCCGAAGGTGGTCACTCCACTCCCGAAGAGGCTTTGAATCGAACCGGCCAGACCGCCGTTGCCCGTGGCTCCACTGGCTCCCTGGGTGTGGCCCAACCGCGTCCCAGTCGTAGCGCTTGATCCAGAAAAGAGCAGGTCAGAGCCGACCTGCCGGAAGGCCGTGCGGTTTAACTCGGCCACCCGCACCTTCAGAAGAACTTGCTTCGACCCAGGCACACGAATCATGTTGATGACTTGGCCCGTCCTCGTTCCGGCGGTTCCCGTCGCGCCGCGGGAGGCGCCTCCGGCAGGGGCAGTCCCGGCGGGGGGTTGAACCGGTTCCATATCGATGCCGCCCGCACGTGGGCCAGGTGCCGCGGGGCGACCCGCGCCACCCGCCGGGCGGGGTTGCGCCCGCTGCACCGACAGCAGGTACGCCTCGATGGTTTCCATGATGCGCCCGACTTGGCCGGCGTCCCGCGCCTGCCCTTCCACAACGATGTGGTCGCGAATCTGTGCCAGCCGCAAACTCGCGTCCGGGAACAGGGTCCGCAACTGCAAGCGGAGCGTCCCCAAGTCGGCCAGAACATGCACCTCGAAGTTGTAAGTCTGACCATCAGGAGTGGTGATGGACAGATCGGTCACCCCAATCCGTTGCCCAATCACCCGAAGTTGCCGCGGACTGACTATGGCAAAGTCCAGCACCAGAGGATCGCCAACTGCAACCAGACCAGCCTTGTCCTTAACCGTCAGATCCATCTTCGTGGTCAGGATTCGCCCCTGACCGACGGTCACCTCGAAGGCGGCATCGTTGCGGCTGATGCCTTCCAACGCGGCCTCGACTGAACCAGGCCCCTTGGCGGGTCGTGGCGGCTTATCGGGTGCCAACGGCAACAGCGGCTGGAAGCCGCCTATCGTGGGCGGTTGCTCCAGCGGGCGCGGTATCGGCTGTAACGCCGAGGAACTGCGGAGCATCGGGTCATCCTCGGCAGCGGGTGGAGCCGGGCTTTCCGCGAGGACAACAGGCACCGCGAGCAGCATCAATAACAGCGCCAGGCGACCCAACCGCCACGTGGACCGTTCCCGTCCAGACGAGGCATTCGATGGACTCAGACTGGACATGTCAGTCCTCCCTTTACGGGGATTCGGAAGTGTCGTCACTATCGATACACTCCACATTATCGGACAGAATTTTGTGTGACTTCACGAGATCTAGGAACCCGCTGTCGGTCCCTGTCCGCGGCGCGAGGAGGGGGAGTCGGGGAAGTGAACCTGGGGTAGTAATCGTGTCGGTGGGGGAGAAGTAACCACTTCCACAAATCCAACTCACGAGCATTTCGCTCGAGCCTGACGCTCGAAACACCCACCGCGCACGAATGCTCGGTAGTGCTGGCGTTTGTGGTGCGGGCGTATGGACCGCGCTCACTTTTGCAGGCGAGAAGCAGGCACGACCAACGCCCGACACTACCGGTTGCTTGGCCCACTTAATGCATGAGGAATATGGAGACTACTCGGTTGACGCGACAGTGATTGACGTAAATTCATAATAGAAAGCAACTTGGGTTCGATCTGGGGGTCGGCGTCGGGAACCCGACGGCGTCAGAACCAAAAGTTGCCGGACACGGCGGGAGTGGTTCTCCGAAATCACGGCGGCGAGTCACTCTTCCAAGCCCTAACCCGCCAGAGGCAGTAATGCGGAATGCCGTTGCCCTCCTGATCACACGAGACCCCGGGTTGATACAGACGGTCAGCGCGGTGGCGGCAAACCTTTCTCACATCCACTTGAGCCACTCGCCCTCCATCGAAGAGGCTTGTCCGGCGTTGCTATGGTCCGAGACCGATGTCCTCCTCATCCATTCGGTCGAGGACAATGATGTCAGCCGCGTCACCGGGATCACTCGGGACGTGGCCTTCTTCCGGCGTTGTCTGTCGACCGTGGTAATCTCGGAGGACTACGACCCGGAACAAGCACTGGAATTTTTGCGACTCGGGGTGGCGGATGTCCTCGAACGTCCCCTCGATTCGAGTCGCCTCGCTTTCCTGCTCGATATCCTCACAATTCGCGTTCGATACGGCAATCCCACTCCGCTCGAGTCGGAGAGCAATGGGATCGAGTCGCTCAGTTCTCCTGACGACGCTGGCTTCCTCTTCTCCCCTACCCAGCCGCTGGGTCGGATGATAGAGCGAGTTCGGCGGGTTGCCGGGCTGGATATTAATGTCCTTTTGCAAGGTGAAACCGGGACGGGCAAGACGCGGCTCGCCCGCGTCATCCACGCGCTCTCGCCTCACCATCTCCAGCCGAATTTGACGATCAACTGTGCGGCTTTGTCGCCTACTGTGATTGAGAGTGAGCTTTTCGGGCACATGAAAGGCGCGTTCACGGGAGCCGACCGCGACCACATCGGCAAGTTCGCCGCCGTGGGGAAAGGGACACTCTTCCTTGACGAAATCGATTCGCTCAGCCTTACAACCCAGGCGAAACTGTTGCGCGTCGTGGAAGAACACGTTTTTGAGCCGGTCGGCTCCAACCAATCTCAGCCGATGCAGGCGCGATTGATCGTCGCCAGTAATCGCCCGCTCGAAACCGAGGTCGCGGAGGGACGATTCCGTTCCGACCTTTTCTACCGGCTGAACGTGGTGTCGTTTTCACTCCCGCCTCTGCGGGAGCAACGCGAACTCGTTCCCGCATTGGTGCGGCGGTTCATTAACGAGTTCAACCAACTGAGTGGGTGTGCCGTCCGGGGACTTGCCCCCGAAGCATTCCAAGTGCTGGATCGATATGACTGGCCTGGAAACGTCCGCGAACTTCGCAACGCAATCGAGCGCGCCGCCGCGGTTTGTTCGGGGGGCCTCATCACGCTCGACGACTTGCCGGACAGTGTTCTCATGCACCTGGGTGCGCCGTTATTGCACCAGGTCGAGACGCTGACCGCCGAACCGGGAGAGTCTGCTCCCCACGATACTCTCGATACGGTCAAGAAGACTGCGGAGGCTACTCGGATTGTTGAGGCACTGCGGCGAAATCAGAACAACCGCAGTCGCACGGCCCTCGAACTGGGTATCAGTCGAATGACACTTTACAGCAAGATGCACCGCTACGGGATCGGCAATGGGCTGGAGCCGCCACCCGATCCCGCTTCCGGTCCAACGGTGTAACCACTTTGCGTGCCCGGTTGAACCTCGGCCCACAAACTCCGCGGACGATGGAGGGGGTCAACGGACGTGCGACCGAACCAGAACCAGAACCAGCCGCGGCAACCGGTAATAGAGGGACACCACGGTCGCTCCAATCAACCCGCCCATCAGCAGGCCGACAGCCGCTGGACTCGGACCGTCTCTCACCACTCCCGTCAGATCCACGCCCAGCCCCAGCCCCAAACCAACCACGCCGGAAACCAGCGTTATGCGCCTGCTGCCACCCAGCAGACCGAAAAAGATACCGAGCGGCGACAGGACAATAACCCCCGCAACTGCTCCAGCGATAATCGGGATCAGACCGCGACCAGCGGGAGCCGTGAGGACGCCGAGGAAGATGCCGAACCCAACCCAGAGGAACATCGTGGTCAGAACCCGTCGCGCCAATGTCTCCTGCATCGGGATGACTGGCGGGGTCGGAAGGTGCTGAGCAACAGGGTGCATCATTGGCCTCCAGGAAGTTCGCGAATTGCTCACACCCATTCGCAAGGACAAGGCCGCGAGTGTGCCGACGACCTGCCCAGAACTGAGTCCGACCACGTCGCCTTCGCCAGGAGCATAGTGCCGCCGGGGCAACTGTCAAATCGCTGAACCAGTTGTGGCGGAGATGTGTGCCAGGGATTGTCAGAACCGGGAGGCGCACGATTCGCCGGGTGTCCAACTCCTTTTACACCGGAACCCGGAGAATCGAACGGCGCCGGTTCCCGTGTCGCTTCCACCAAGAAATAACACGAAGAATCTTTGCAGGAATACCTTAATTTTCCAGGTGTTCCGCGGCGATCGCGGTGAAAGCCTGGGGAATCGCACACACGGCGATGATTGTGGCATCTCGAATGCTTTGCTTCTCCACCAAGACACGGAGAATGGTGACCGCCCACCCCTCAGTGCAAGGGTTGGTTCCTTATTCCTTACCGTCGTCTCGGTTCAGGGCGTTCTCGCCGGCTCGGCCAACTCCGGTTGCCGATCGGCTGTGCGATTCGGAACCGGTGTCGAACCCGTCTCTCACTAGCTCGCGCCCAGAGCGGAGGAAAATGTCCATGTTAGCAATCTACAATCGCGGTCGGAAACTCCTGTCTCGTGACACGGGCGCCGCACTGGTCGAGTACGGCCTGCTGGTGGCTCTGATCGCCGTCGTCTGCATCCTCGCGATCACCGACCTGGGAACCACGATCCGAGACAAGTTCCAGGAAGTGGTAAATGGCCTCACCTAGACCGGGTGATGTCGTGTCATGCGTGAGGTCGGTGCCGTCCTGGTCGTCGACCGAGTTGGGAGCAGTCGCGGTGTTCCAGGACTGGGGATACCCACAGTTCCAGTTTGCAGGAGTCGCAGAGCCCGGATCCCGGAGGAGCCGCCATGGCAATCACGCCTACACGAATCCGGGATCTGCTTCGCGACGGCGAGGGCGCACTACTGCTCGAGTACGCCCTGTTGGTAGTCCTGATTGCCGTGGTTTGCATTGGGGCCATCGCGCTGTTTGGCGACACGGTCAAGGAAATTCTCGAGAGGAATCGCGGCAGGATACTCGACGCGATCACTTGACAGCGTGGGCCGATCAGGAAGCGGATCGGTCTTGCAGATGAGTGTTCTTCTACCTGAGTAACCCGCCGACGTGGTGGGTTTCACGACCCGAATCAAGCACGGAAAGTGAAGCAGACCGTGGAAAAGGTAACCTGGCTTCCTCTGGTTGTGGTTCTGGTCGCCGCGCTGGTCGCCGCTGTGGGCGATCTGCGGTCGTTCCGAATCTCGAACTGGTTAACGCTCCCCCTCCTGGGGTCTGGGCTGCTCTACCACGCCACAACGGGAGGGTTGCTCGACAGTGTTCTCGGGGCGCTGCTCGGCTTCGTAATCCTGCTCGTCTTATGTCTGATGGGCGGGGTCGGGGCCGGAGACGTGAAGTTGCTGGCGGGAATTGGTGCCTGGCTCGGCTTGCCGTTGACGGTGGCCGTGATCCTCGCCAGCTCGGTGGCGGCGGGCATCTACGCCCTGGTGCTGGTGTTCGTGTATCAGGGGGTCCGTGAGACGATGGTCAATTTCGCGGTCTTGGGGCGGCGCGTGGGATCGCTGGGCCGTCTGCTGGGGTCTCAAAATGAACTGGAGTCCGAGCTTCGTCGGCCTGACCGCCGTCGCCACATGATCCCGTTCGCGGCGATGATCGCGGTCGGGTTCATCGGCCTGTTGATTTGGGTCTGGATGAGCCGTTTGTGACCAGCCCCCACGGTCTGAGTGATTCGCATCGCGTGGGGAAGCGATGAACCCTGCCAGCCGCGCTGGCGAGAAGGAGGTGTTCCGTGACTATCCGAACCGTTCTGGTTGTCATCCTGGCACTGGTGGTGGGTTCTGCGGCCGCACTTGGTGTCGGCGTCCTCAGGAATGCGACACGCACGCCGAAGAATACTGTTCCGGTGGTGGTAACCGCCACCGACGTCCCGCGATTCTCAACGATTACCAAGGACATGGTCCAGACGCGCCATTACCCGAAGGAATTGGTTCCGCCCGGTTCGTTCGGTTCCGTGGAAGATGTCCACAATCGGGTGGCTCTGACCTCTCTGAGCAAGGGCGAAGCGTTACTGGATAACCGGCTGACGCCGGTGGGTTCGGGCCGTGGACTGGCCGCCGCGATTCCCCCCGGACTGCGTGCCATCACCATTCGCACCCCCACTACTGCCTCCGCCGTGGGCGGCTTCATCATTCCGGGGAGCAAGGTGGACGTGCTGCTGACAGTCACCGAGCAGGACCCGAAGGGGCCAACGGGTGGGTCGAGTACAACCACGCTGCTTCAGGCGGTCGAAGTCCTGGCGGTCGATCAGCGCGTTGACGCGACGGCTCAGGCGAAGGTCGAGCCGAACAAACAGCATTCCGTCACCCTTCTGGTGACGCCGGATCAGGCGAATGAACTCGATCTGGGCCAGAACAAGGGGATCCTCCACCTCACTCTCAGGAACCCCGACGACCGCTTGTCAGCAACCGGAAGACCGGTCACGCTGCGTGATCTCCGTCTCCATCGCGAACCGGTGGATTCGGTGGATCTGCAAACGTGGTGGCGGTCGCTGCTGCGCGGCGAGTTGAAGCCGACGGTGGAAGTGGCGGTAGCTCCGCCGCCTCGCGAGGTTCCAATTGCAGCTCCGGCTCTGGTGATTGCCCAGGTTGCCGTTCCGACTCCGGTCGCCGTCCCGGTTGCTCCGCCACCAACGCGGGTATACCCCCCGCCGCCGGTTCGGACGCTCCGCGGGGTGACACCGGGGGTGACGCGGGCCCCGTGAAGTCGGTTCGAGCGGGTGCCGCGTGTCTGTCATTCAGTCAAATAATCGTGAGGATGGCATGGGAGTGCTTATTGTCAGTGACGACGCCGCCATCGCCAGGCGGGTCAGCGCTCTGCTCCCGTGGGAAGGAGAACACCCCATGGAGAACGTCCTGTCGCTGGACCGGGCGACCAAGCGGGTGGAGAAGGAGCCGCCACAGTTGATGGTGTTGGTTCTGCCGCCCAAGCCAGAGCGGGCCTTTGCCGTACTGGACGGACTGCGTCCGCTGACCAATTGCCGGGTGGTTGCCGTCGGCCCGACGGGGGACTACTCGTTGGTGCTGCGCGCGTTGCATGCCGGGGCCACCGATTATGTGGGCGACGGTGACCTGGAAACGGAACTGCGCAGCGCGATTACTCGAATCCAGAACAAGTCGGAGACAGTGGCCTCGCAGAAGCAGGGCACCTTGTATGCGATCCTGGCACCCAGCGGCGGGAGCGGATCGAGCACCTTGGCGGTGAACTTGGCCACGGTCTTCGCCCGCCAGTACAAGACGGCCCTGCTGATCGACCTGAAACTACAGACCGGTGACTTGGCCGCGCTGCTCGACCTGAAACCGGCCTACACCATCGCTGACCTGTGTACGAACCTGGGAAACCTGGACCGAACCATGTTCGAGCGGTCCTTGGCCCAGCACGCCAGTGGAATCTCGCTCCTGGCCGCGCCAAACACGAGGGAGGAACCGGCCCTGGTGACGGCGGCCGGAGTCCGGCAGACGCTGTCCCTCGGCCGCCCTTTGTTCCCGAAAGTGGTGGTGGATGTCGATCGCACGTTCGGCGCGGAGCAACTGCTGGTGCTGACTCAGGCGGACATCCTCCTCCTGGTGATGCGTCTGGAGTTCACCTGCCTCCGCCACATCCGGCGGAGCGTGGATTACTTGGAGCAGCAGGGTGTTAACCGCGATCGGATGCGGATTGTCGCGAACCGGCACGGCCAGTCCGGCGAACTTTCCGGCACTCAGGTCGAGGACGCACTGGGCGTCAAGCTTCACCACTGCGTTCCCGATGATCCCGCGTCCGTGAACCGGGCGAACAATCACGGGGTTCCGGTTGTGGTGGAGAGTCCGGCGAGCCGGGTGTCTCGGAGTCTGGTCAGCCTCGCGGCCAGTATTAACGGCCGTCCCCATTGAACGACCCAGGTTCCAGCCGGGTCGTTCGTTTACGAGCAAGGAGAGGATTCCATGCCCCGCGTCTACCCCACGCACGTTCCCGTCGAAGTTCCCACACTCGAACCGGAGGATCGTCTCCGACGGTTCAAGGCGGAACTGCATCGGCAGTTGATCTCCAGCCTGGACCTCTCGGTCCTGGGGAGCCTGACCGAGGACGAATTACGCGTGGAGGTTCGCCGGGCGGCCGAGGACCAGTGCCGACGCAGTCCCGAACTGTTAAGCCTGGGCGAGCGGGAACGGCTTGTTGCTGAGATTCTCGACGAGACCTTCGGGCTGGGACCACTCGAATCGCTGATGCACGACCCGGAGGTAACCGACATCCTCGTCAATGGTGCCGAGACGGTTTACGTTGAGCGGAATGGGCGGTTGGAACAGTCCGACGTGAAGTTCAACAACGACCAGCACCTTCTCCAGATTATCCAGCGGATCGCCGGCCGGGTCGGTCGCCGCGTGGATGAGACCAGCCCTATGGTCGACGCGCGGTTGATCGATGGCTCCCGTGTGAACGCGATCATTCCGCCGCTGGCTCTCAATGGCCCGACGATGTCGATTCGCCGTTTCGGCATCCACCCCCTGCGGATCACCGACCTCTTGGCTCGCAAGTCGATCACCCCGGAGATGGTTCAATTCCTCTCAGCGTGTATCAAGGGCCGAATCAATCTCATCATCTCCGGCGGAACGGGCAGTGGGAAGACGACCCTGCTCAACGCCCTCTCGTCGTTTATCCCAACCAACGAGCGTATTGCCACGATTGAGGATGCCGCCGAATTGCAGCTCCAGCAACCGCATGTTGTGCGGTTGGAGACCCGACCGGCCAACGTTGAGGGATCGGGCCTGGTGACCACGCGCGACCTGACACGCAACGCGCTGCGAATGCGGCCGGAGCGGATCATCGTCGGCGAGTGTCGCGGTAATTAAAAGCTATTGTTAATTTATCCGCAAAAAATGAAAATAACAACGGCAATAATGCTGATAATTCCGAAAAAAAAAAGTTGTCGGGGTCTGGAGTAGATATAAAAGATAATAAACCGAAACAAGGTGAAGAAGCAACACCGCAAAATATTTTAAAAGCTGCTTTTCCCGAAAGATATAAAGACAAAAAATAGTAAATAATAAAAGAGGGTGT